>Ga0247760_1002263_pt1 | contig 15154 bp, 14 predicted proteins | sample UWRJL171409R4_FD_179936 | JGI IMG/M metagenome (GOLD analysis project Ga0247760, IMG submission 179936) | Plant litter microbial communities from Arlington Agricultural Research Station in Wisconsin, United States - UWRJ-L171-409R-4 | ecosystem: Environmental > Terrestrial > Plant litter >...
ATCGATATCGGAGGGTTCGTCGATGTTAGATCCCTTCTCGTCACCCGCGACACTGGTATCGGCGATGGTGGCAGCCTCCGACTCGGGCACCGTCGACGCCGTCGGGACGGCAAGCTTGTCGTCCATGGCTTCGGTCTGGTGGTGTGGGTGGATCGTAGTGTGGTTCAGTGTGCGAGATAGGTCGCGCGCGAGGATGCTCGTCCAGGCAAGAGAATCCGCGCTGCTGGCGCTGTGTCGCAAGGGTAGAACGGGAAGCCGGTCTGCTCAGAGGGTTGAAAACGAGGCCGTCAGGTTGTGGGCTCTGCCCTTATTATATTGAAATCCTGACAATCGCAAGATGGGGGTCCCTGCCAGCCCATCACATCTGGCGCGTTGTGTGGCCATCTGCGGCTTGCGATGGGGGGATGGGGTCTGGGGGGAGGGCGTCCAATGGTTGTGGCAGCAAGAGCAGGGAGGGCTCGGATGGGGACACGGCCTCATGGATACCCCGTTTGTCTCCGAACCGCGAGAATCCCGTTGTCATTCTTTGGTTTGTTTCCGAACTAGTGTGTCCCGTCCCGCGCCTTGGGCACTGGGTCCACAGTGTTTGACTGCTGCAGCAAATCTGGCTCCCACTGCGGCCCAGAGACGCAATGCGATGACCGTCTACCATTTTGCATCCCAGGCGCCAGAATTGTCAATTGGGAATAATGATAACTGCCAACATCAGCACTAGCCGCAGCAGGCCAAGTGCCAATTTGACGCCGGGATAAGTTCCTCGACGCGCGCGTCCCTCCGGAATGGAACAGGCGTAGAAGTTCCAGACCAGGGCGCTGGGGCGGGACGGCCCTGGATGGAGAGTACACCCAAAAGGTCTTAGGTCCCCTTGCGTTGATTGAGCCGCCCCCCCCCCAGGTCGCATCCAAGTCCCGGGGTCGCTAGCCTTGGCGCCTTTTTCGTCTAAGTCGGGGCGCCGGCCGGAACTCGATCCGTGTCGCGCCGAACGAAGGGAGAAAACGGAGCTCTAAATATACACAATCAAGAAAAACGCAGAATCAATCACTGGAAGGCTAAAAGGCGCTTGAAACCCCACGCGACATGCGGTTGGAACTGGGTGGCAGTACACACACAGAACCCGGAAACGGTAGGGGACTTTGCTGGGCACTCGAAAGAGTCTTGGCAAGTGCAGGTGGGAGACCCGGCGAATGAAACCCGTATTACGCAACATGAAATCCTTAGTGCTTGCTGGAAACAATCCGAACGCTCGCAACCGCTTCTCAACGTGGACCTCGTGACTCATCGAGGCCTTGCTCCTCTCCGAGAAAACCTCGCCCAGTCTCCTCACTGCCTCAATCTTTGAGAGTTACATCCACCGGGTAGTTACTATAGAGTCGCTGGTAGGCTTTTCACTGGCAAAAAATGGACTGTCAGCCTGGTGCACGAGAATCCAGAACCGGGGCGTCCACAGCGTAATTACGGACGGGTATGTCATCGCGCCGCAATCCAAGGTGTCATTCTCAGTTGCACCGGGCTCGGGGTTATCCCACTGCCCGAAAAATAACCCCTCAGGACTTCCGTGTCAGAGATTGAGCGTGTCACAACACCGAACCAATTGCGAGGATAGCTCGGTGTTTGTCAACGACTTCATTTTCCTTTTGTTGGTAAAGCGGTTGGGCCAAATGTCAGGTAAGCCGAGAGGCTCAAACACCAGTAGACCCGTCAAATCGACAGCGGAAATCTTCCCTCGTGCGGGGGTGCAAAACAACACGGACATCTCGCTCGCGCAGGTCAATCGGGGATATCGGCTCTAAATATCTCGTCCGCAATCCTCCGAAGCTCTCTCCTTCGGCGAATTCGACCACACCGGGCATGTCAGCTTCAGATTCCTACTTGCTTTCCTCCTGTCTCTGTTTCGGCGAATTCAGCCACTAACACGCCTAAATACAACCAGCTTGCCGTCCGAAGTATTTAATACAGAAAGGGAGTTACCCTAGCCGCAACTCGCGATGGTCAGCCGGCTGCTAACTCTGTCGCGTTCCGCGGACGGGATACTAGTGCCCGCGAGCTGAAAGGTCGCAAAATTCCCGGCCTCGCGCCGAGATCATAGCGTCGGACTAGTGGCTCGGCAGAGTCAGGAACTCGGATCCTTCAAGATCACAGTTCCGATTGCCCCTCCATGCCCTCCACTTTGACCATGGCGGTCGGCCATGCCGCGCATCACGCATTCGTGTCGCCAGTGACAGTCAAATTCGCATGCCAATGTGTTATTTCTGTGGCGCCTTCAGTCCATGATGGATGTCGTGTGCCCCCAACCCATCCGCGTGCACCGGGAACACAACATGCCGGGGAAGCCGGGTTTCTCAGAACTACTGTCCCAAGATGCAGAGATATAAAGCCGAAGCTCGTGTGAACCGCTTCACCCACACGGGTATATATCTAAAAACTCTCTCGCCATACAACTTACAAGCTGCAGCAGAAGGAATAGTTGCACGCAGGGTCGACAGTCGACGGGTGCTGCCTGCTTGACACGGCCCCGATATGTACTCCGATTTGCCCTGTCAGTTCACCCTCCGGACGTCTCTGCAATCTCCATGGCCCTGTTCTCTCCCGCTCGGCCAATGCAGACTTGAGAAAGTTGTATCTGAACGAGATCGGCTTCCAGGCTGCAAATGCGACAGTTCATCGCTTTTAGAAGCAGAGAGTCTCTACCGGTCGCTTCAGGTTCAGCCGGACTTCGCCTGCTTCATCACTCACGGACATAAGGTACTCGCCAACTGGTGTATAGGATGACGAGAAGATGGGTCCCATACGACGAATGCTTCCTCTTGGTGTTCATTTTCTTTCTGTGAGCGTCGGTTCAGAGGACCTCAGATGATCCGGTACGCTCACGAGATGCGACGAGCTCGACATTATCGTAAGTACGCGGTCGCGAATGTTGACGATGAGCAGGTAGGTGCACAGGACTCGAATTATGCACTGCTCGGTCAGGCAAAGCTGCACCAAATGCCCACAGAATGCCCTTGTTATGGGATGATCAGTTGCTTATTTCTCGGCCGCATAGCTTAAACCTCTATCAAAACTAACAAGCTGCGCCGGTCACCAGGATATGCTTCTTCAGCCAACAGTGTGGTTAACAAACGTTAAAGGCTCTTACAGATAGTAGTTATGCTGAAGAAAACCTTCGTATTAGAGCTCATTCAACAGAGCCTTCCTCGCCGTGTCCCGTGGCCCTCACATGATGATGACTGGAAGACTTCCGTGGCTCATCCTCCTCATCAATCACCTTGGCGGAAATGGGCGTGAAGTTTCGCGCTCGCCTCGAACCCACATTGCACACGTTAGTAGAGAGGGCTTTCGGGCTGTTGCCATCTGTGGCTGCCTCGACGAATGAATGCTGAGAAATAGGCATCGGCGAACATGATGGACCAAGTCCCGCGCCATTATTGGTGAGGTTGACCCCGAAATCATTAGCCGACGAGTTGCGAGATGCTTCCAGAGTGAAAACAGCTTCCGAGTTGGGTGAGAGGCCACGCGTGCCGAGACCAGCAGTGGATGACATCTGCACTCCAACTCCAGCTCCCAGATTTCCCCCAATGCCAAAGACGGGCTGGGAAAATTTCCGAGTATCGGTCTGGGCCCCGTGCGGTGTGGACTGTGTTGAAGCGGGGTTGGAGCCGCTGATGTTCAAATGACGGTTCTCCTTGCGAGACTTGATCTCCGACGACGGGAGCGGGATAGCGTGAGGTGGGATCGGGAGCGGGAGAGGCTGGTTGAGGAGAGAATGCGTCAGGGATGTTGCGAGGTCGGACGACATGCCATACGAAGAGAAATTGAACTGCGGGCCCTGAGCGTCTTCAGTCGGACCTGCCGTAGGAGTGTTTGTTGGGACCTTGAGGCTCATCGGGTCGTCTTCGAGACTCGGCCCAGAGATATGCATCGCATCGACACTGTGATTCGACATATAGTCGGGCATGCTAGTGTCCGTGCTGGACTGCTTGCTTGTATTGCGCGTGGTGGTTGGCCAGACCGCCTTGCCGAGCTCACCAGATGACTGCCCACTGGAAAGAGAATTGACCCAATCGAAATACGCGGACTCGTTGAAAGAGTCAGGAAATGACAGCGAAGAACTTGTCGTATTCCCCCGCGGGAGAAACGGCATTGGGAACGGCTGCCCCCCGAAGAAGCTTGTGGATGGCTGGGGCTGGAAGACGTTTCCCATCCCGAACGGAGGCTGGAAACCCTGGCTCTTGCTGTCACGAAAGAAAGACCTTTTTCGCGGAGAGTGTGTGTGCGAGTGAGCTCCGTCCTCTGGGTGGTACGTCGGCACCGGCATAGGAGGGTTGTATGGTGGGCGCTGCCACATGGCCGGACTGGGCCATGCAATACCGTTGCTCTCAAGTAACTCTTCATCAACTCATTAGCTCCCATTGAGGCCGAGAAGCAGCGGAGCGCGAGACTTTTCACCTACCCAACGGAGCATGCTGGAAAGAAAATGCCACCACATTCTTCACCCTCTCGATAGGAACCGACAACGAGTCGCGGGGAAATCCTTCACTGATGATGACCTTGATGCGTCCCAGATCGTCGCCCGGATTCCAATGGTTCTGGAGCAGTAGCTCGCGGCGGAAGTGCGGGAATTTGAGCCGCTCGAGTTCGCCAGTCTTCGTGAACTCTAAGTAGGGTGCTGTTAGCTGTGATCCTCGTGTCGGTAACAACTTGGTACATACCGAAAGTACTAGTAATCAGATGAGGCCCATTGACTTTGCGATCAAAGGTCGTTGAACTACGGTGCCGTCAGTGCGTGGCTCGGCCTTCCTTCTAGTAAAGTGAAGGGATTGTAACGCACGACAGCAGCCGCCCGTCAAGCAAGATACGGGCCTCAAACTTGACAAGGTCTGTATGTTTGCTGTAGGTCCGAGCAAATTGACTGATGTCGGGGGTTCTCCAGCAGTGAATCGAGATCTGAAATGGCGTGCCAGCGGGTAAACTGGGGACGAAGCAGGTCATGACAGGCATGCCTGTCGATCCGTGGATGTGGGACAGCTCAAGGTCCGGAGCTGCATGGCATGCGACCTTGAACTCCTTGAAGGGTATCTTGGAGTCTCTGCCGACGGGAAAGAGGATGACATCCCAATCCTCAAACCGCATGGCTGGGAGGGAGATGGCGCAAAGCTCGAAGGGATATGTCGTGATGTGAGATCCTGGGGAAGCGGAAAGAAGAGCAAGACAGAAGCAAACGCAAACAAAACAGACAAAAAAAGAAGGCAAGAAAAAAAAGCAGATCAGCCAGCTGATGGTTGGTAACGATCCAAGATGACGTTTTGCGATGATAATACCACGCAGAAAGGGAGAGGTCACGCCATGACCTAATCGTCGGCTCCGACAGAGTGCCCGGCGAGGGTTGCTCTTGCCCGCGCTCCCGTTTTCTCGCATCATCCCGCTCCACGCAGCTGAATTGCGGTCAGTGGGAACTCACGGCAATGGCACGATTGGCTGCAAGTCTATCTTGGCCAACGTGACTGGCGAAGATTGAGTATCGTGCAGCAGCTGTCAGGGCCGGGAAGTCGCGTTTGCTGAGAGACTCGTGATGCGACCAATCAGATGCCCCTTTCTCGGAGATTCCAGGGGAAAGCGCGCCAACATTATCGATAACACAGCCACCTGGCACGGGGCTTCCCGGTCTGCAAAACTCAGGCTCCCTCAGTTATCGGTTACGAGAAGGAAGAGGCGCGGAGCTCTTGAGGGCCAGGCTGTCGATAGAGATGGGCGGTTCCCTGGAAGCTCGTCAGATCTGAGCCTGGCTCATGGAAGTCACTATCCACTGCCATTGATCTGGGATATCAACGGAGCAAGGAGTTCAAACTTTGTCACTGCGCCAAGAGACCATGGAAGCCATCCGACTTCTCCACATCCACATAGTATCTCTGGTTGTTTGCGCCTCTCTCTACATATGTACATGTCCAGCTCGTCCCTGCCTACGGCTCAGGGTCGCCGGATGCTCTCGCCTATCGCAGGTTAGTATTCGCTTCCAGTACCACAGTTTTACTTAACGGGCAGTACTCACCCGAATCGCTCCAGCACCGCCAAGCTCCTTCTCCAGACCACCCTCGAACTCGCGGGGGTACGAGCGTCTGTCGGGGTATGACAGCTTCACCACGTAGAGAACGCTGCAGAAGACGGCCACAAATGCACCAATCTGAGCAAGTCCCTTCCCGGTCCCAATCCAGGTGTACTCGTACGGGCTGAACATGCCCAGAATATCGTGGTCCTCGTGCACTGGCTCGCCGTAGTTTCTTCGTTCCTGCTTGTCCCACCAGTCGCCGTGAGGGTCGCGAAACTGGCGCTTGATACGAGGAGGATTGACATAGCCACCGTTCTGCGCGAATTGTCAATCGTCAAGATCCATGTCTGTCCCGGCCCCTTGGAGAGCATACCATCTCAGGATCCTCCGCATCTGTCAGAGTCGGGTAGTCTGAGTCCGGGTAGTGTTCATCGAGAGTCTTCCTGCCCACCATGGCCTCGGGCATAAATGTTCGGCGTTGCACGACGGGGAGCCGACTTGCGGCGGCGACGCGGGAGGTTGATGCCCTCACAATCCGACGGGACAACATCTGCATCAATCGCACATTAGCAGCCAATCACTCAGCGGAATTGAGATCCAATTGATATGTACCTTTGCGGGAGGAAGTGCCGCGATGCGGTCGAACTGCAGGGCAAGTGTGTTTGTGCGAAGGTCTTTGATGACGGCTGTCGCTCGATGTTGGGTGGAGTGTGGAGCTTGGACGTACAGCTCAGTCGCAGCGTAGGTTAGCAGCTCGTGATTGGGTCGCAGAGTTTTGCCGGGAAATCGCCGACAGCCGTTTCTGCCTTAGGCAGCCAAGCGCGGTGCTCGAACCGCGGCACTCGCCTTTCAGGCTGGCAAGGACTGGATTTTTTTGTCGGCCGTCAAAGTTTTGCAGATGACGGGCGACTTCGCAACAAATCACGCTGCAGCCTGCCTCCCAGAAGGCTGATCACGTCCAGACTCTGCTGGGAGATACCTTGAGCCTCTGCAATCCCCGTGACGTTATTTTCATTCTGCCAAATGCCCGTTTCGTTGAGATCTCAGTCCCCTCCGCCTCTCCCTGTCACCCAACACTATGACGGAGATCGCGTCGCCTCTCTCGCCCGGCCCAACACACGCTGACCCGCCTGCCACCAACGGCAACAATGGCCTTCACGACGCCCACGCCGCCGACCTCGCCGACGCGGAGGAGTCACATTCGTTCAAAGAAGCCCAACTCCCCTTCAACGATCGTGACGATTCCCCACTTTCTCCAGACCCCAACGACGGCCAAAGTCCAGCGACGCAAGCTTCGAGTCCTCTGCCAAACGGCACCAACGGCATCAACGGCATCAACGGTCATGCACGCGATTCAACCCCGATGGAAGACGGACCGCCAGCAAAACGGCGCCGCGTGCGCGAAGAGACACCCGACAACTCGCCGCGCCGTCCCAAGCTCGAGTCGCCACCGTGGAAGAAGGTTGAGGCCGAGGGCCCGTCAACCTTCGTGGCACAAGACGGCCGCCGAAAATCCGGGCGCATCAACACCATCCCGCTAGAGCTACAACGTGGCGACAAGAGGATCACCAGAAGATCCCTTCACGGCCAGCAAGCTAGCCCCTCCAAAACTCGAGTTGCCTCTGCCAACGGCCACACCACCACCCCTACACACACCACGCCCTCGATATCTAGCACCGCAAGACGCCCGACTTCCTCGGGCAAGCCGATGCCGCCCAAGGCACCAGCGACGAAGCCCTCGACGCGAAAAGCAACACAGCAAGACAATAAATCCGCCACCCGAAGTCGCCGTCGATCGGTTTCTCCCAGGCGTCCAACAACACCCACCAGACCTGCCGTCGGCACGCGTCGTTCAACGCGTCATGTTCAAGAGGCCAACGAAGATGGAGACGCAGCGTCTCCCAATGCGACACGCACCACACCGCGAATCAAATTCCGAGCCAGACCCCCGCTAACCGTCATTCCCCTCGTCCACCGCGAACAAGCGAACATACGTCGCAAGCTTGGCCCGACCTTTGAGGAATACTTTGAGCGTGCGGCAGATATTCCAGTAGAAGAAGGTGGCCTGTTGACCTTGGAGGATGGCCCACAATACACGGACGAGATGGCAAGCCATGATGCCCAAATCATCCTGCGCATCGAGAAAGAGGTGGAACCCGGTGGTATTCTTTCCAAGGAGAGATGCTCCGTATTTGAGCCGGAGCCCGAAGAGGAGCCCCCACGACAATGGGCGCACATGGACCATCTTACAAAGGCTATGGGCAATTTCCGGAGGCTCATGCTCCTTGAACAACAGCGTCACCGTGCCGCAGCAAAACGGCTGGCCTTCGCATGCGAGGCCGAGTGGAAACGACGGAATCCCCAACCGAAAACGGAGGAGGAGCTCGAGCTCGAACAGTCGGAAAGGAGCAAAGCAAAGTGGCGCCTGGTCAACAAGGCGATCGCGGGCACGTGGGACAACGTGAAGGCTGAGATCAATCGTCGCCGGCTTGCAGAGTGGGAAGCAGAGGAGCAACGCCGAGTAAAGGCTGCGCTGAACCAGGCAGTCAACCTCTCGGAGCAAAAGCTCCAGGCGAGGCAAGCGCAGATAGACACCGAAGATCTCACGGAAGATTTCGAAGGAGAGGACGGGCTAGACACCGACATGAACGACGACGACGATTCCGAGGACGATCCCGGAGATGCCTCGGAAGCTGGCTCGGGACAAGATGAGAGCAATATGTCCTCTTCTGACGATGATGACGATAAAAGCTCGGTGTTGTCCGACGAAGGGCTCACTCAAGATCAGCTGCGCAAAAAATACGCCAACCTGCCGGAGCTCGATGTCCCCGAAAGCGCGAAGAAGGCGTTGCAGGAGGGAATAATAGATGAGGACGCCGGTAGCGTTCTTGACGATGACACGAGCGACGAGTCTGTCGACATGGATGACGACCTAGGATCCACGGAGGACGACTCTGCAGACGAGGAAGGGGATAGTGGTGGATCAGACGGCGACGCGGAAGAGTCCGACGACGAGCCGGCTGGTCTTCTTGGGCTTTTCTTCAAAAAGTCGGAGCTCAAGAAGTTGAACGACGAGGTCAAGCCCAGCCAGGACGAGACGGCCCAAGACATCGAAATGGTTGATGCCGAGCCTGCAGCGGAGCCCGATGCAACAGACGCAACCCCGAACGAAGATGTGGTGGACACCCCCCAGGGTGAACCCCAGCCAATTACATCATGTACGATGCAAGAACAAGCGACGAAAGACGACCAACGAGGAGGTGTGATAGATACTACCTCTGACATCAAATCGCCAGATTCCGACCCGGTCGGGGATATCGGGACGCCTCATCATTCGCTCCCTGCAATGGTTCTTACCCCCCCTGAAGCGCCAGTGCCAGTCACAACCACGTCGCCGAAATCCACAGTCGACAAAGATGTTTCAGATGTTTCTATGGCCGATGCCACAACCGTAGTCGAGCATTCTCAAAGTCGACAAGAAGCACCCCAAATCGAGATTACCGAGGCGCTGCCCAACGGCCAATGCCAAAGCCCAGAAGCTAATGCTGTGACAAACCCACACAGCCCCTCTCAAAGCCAGTCGCCGAGGGTTTTTGACGAGTCCAAGCCTTCAGAAGTGGAAACATCTACGACAGCATCCCTGCTCAATGTTCCAAAGACCGACAGCAGGTCAACATCGCCCCAGCCTGTAGTTCCAAGAACAGAGATTCCCTTCCTCCTGCGCGGAACTTTGCGCGAGTACCAGCATCTCGGCCTCGACTGGTTATCCGCACTATACGCAAACAACACGAATGGCATTCTCGCCGACGAGATGGGTCTAGGGAAAACAATCCAAACCATCGCCCTCCTCGCCCACCTCGCTTGCCACCACGAGGTTTGGGGGCCTCATCTCGTTATTGTCCCCACAAGTGTCATGCTGAACTGGGAAATGGAGTTCAAGAAATGGTGCCCCGGGTTCAAAATCCTCACCTACTATGGCAATCAAGATGAGCGCAAGAGGAAGCGGCAAGGGTGGACAAACGACGATGTCTGGAACGTCTGCATAACTTCATATCAGATGGTTCTCCAGGATCAGCAAGTGTTTCGACGACGACGCTGGCACTACATGATTCTCGACGAAGCCCACAACATCAAAAACTTCAAGTCACAACGCTGGCAGACTTTGCTGGGGTTCAACACACATTCGCGTCTGCTCCTGACTGGAACACCTTTGCAAAACAACCTTACGGAACTGTGGTCGCTTTTGTACTTCCTGGCGCCACCGGAGAATGGCGAGGGAGGGTTTGTTGATCTGAGTGAGTTTCATAATTGGTTTTCCAGACCAGAGTCGCAAATTCTGGAGAGCGGACGGGAGCAATTGGATGATGAAGCACGTGCCATCATCTCCAAGCTGCACAAGGTACTGCGACCGTATCTCCTCCGCCGACTGAAGGCAGATGTCGAGAAGCAAATGCCTGCCAAGTACGATCATGTCGAGTTCTGCAGGTTGTCAAAACGACAGCGGGAATTGTACGATGGCTTTCTCTCTCGAGCAGACACCCGAAATACACTGGCATCGGGAAACTACATGTCAATCATCAATTGCTTGATGCAGCTGCGGAAGGTCTGCAACCATCCCGATCTTTTCGTCGACCGACCGATCATGACCTCTCTCCGCATGCAACGATCGGTTCCGGCGGACTACGAACTCAAAGAACTCTCAGTTCGAAGGACTCTGCTGGCCGAAAAACCCATGAGCACCGTCAGCCTAAGCTTCCTCAACATGGTGCCCACGCTCCATGAAGAGTTGTCGACCATCCACACCGATCGAATCGTCCAGCTGAGTTCCCATCGGGTCCTCCTCGACCTGAGGGAAGCGCAGAAGGCCCGAGCAAACAACGCCTACACTCCCTTGGACCCTGCTACTGTCAAGTCCAACATTGTATACCTAGAGAGTGCGGCAAGGTGGGGCCGCTTCGAGGAGTTGCAGCATTGCGTGTACCTCAATGCCCTACGCCGTCAACAGCGCCCGATATACGGGAAACGTCTTGTCAACCTCTTGACACTCGACACTACGCGCCGGCCGTTCAAACAGCGTCCGAAGGTCCCCGCAAAAATCATGGCCTGGTTTGAAGAGGACTCATTCCTCCTCAACAGCGCCATATTGACGCTTCAGCAGCGCGCGGCATCCATGGAGACAACCATCACAAAGTTTGCCTGCGCCACTCCGGCCGTGGTCACCAACGACGTCAACAAGTATCTTCTTGGAGAAAGAGGAGTCGCGGCCTTCCAGGAGCTGGATCTAAAACTCTCAGCACCGATCAAGTACGCGCCATACATGCCAAAGGAGCCGCCACCAGACCCATGGCACGAGGCACGTATGCGGCTCAGCATCCAGTTTCCAGACAAGCGGCTTCTCCAGTACGATTGCGGTAAACTCCAAGCACTCGACAAATTGCTGCGCAAGCTACAGGCCGGTGGTCACCGTGCTCTTATCTTCACACAAATGACGAAGGTTCTTGACATACTCGAGCTGTTTTTGAACATCCATGGACACAAGTATCTCCGCCTTGATGGCGCGACGAAGGTCGAGCAGCGCCAGATTCTGACGGATCGCTTCAACGTCGACACACGCATTCTCTGCTTTATCCTCTCAACCCGATCGGGTGGTCTCGGCATCAACCTCACCGGTGCCGATACCGTCATCTTTTACGACCAGGACTGGAACCCTGCCATGGACAAGCAGTGCCAAGATCGATGTCACCGAATCGGGCAGACGCGAGACGTGCATATTTACCGCCTTGTCAGTGAGCACACCATCGAGGCCAACATTCTCCGTAAGGCAAGTCAAAAGCAAATGCTGGATGACGTCGTTATTCAGGAGGGCGAATTCACGACAGACTACTTCAACAAGATCTCGGTGCGCGACGTCATCGGCCTTAATGGCGAGGTGTCGGCTAACGAAAACGACGTTGTCGCCAACCTGGCAATGGACAGAGTACTTGGAGGTGTTGACAGTAGTGGCCCACGCAATGTTGGACGTGTCCTGGAGCAGGCCGAGGATACAGAGGATGTTGCAGCTGCCCGCGTGGCGGAGAAGGAGATCGAGCAGGACGATGCGGACTTCCTGGAGCAACAGCCCGCTGGATCAGGCCCAGGGTCGGGTGTGTCGAGCGTCAGACAAGGTACTCCCAGGGAAGGAACAGAGCCGCCACTGTCGGCGATCTCTCTGGGCAAGACCGGGCAGTCATCCGGGCTCGGGCTCTTTGCCGAATCGGCCGATGACCTTCCTGGTGACGTGGATGATGTTGCAGAGACTGAGCACAACGCATTTGGGGAACCGATGCACACCGTCGATGATTTCATGTTAGCATTTATGGCGAAGGCGTTGGAAGGCACGCCACTGGAGTTACCAAGGGATAAGAAAAGAAGTAGGAAGAGGGGGAGGGATACAAGGAAGAGGTAATAGTGGTATGATTATTGTAGAAACACTGCATTGGTATTGAGCGGGATGCGGCGCGGTAGGCAGACGGTTGGCTACGTTGATATTGTATTATACAAGCATACATGAATCATGAAACGGGGAAGGCATAAAGAAGACTAGACCGCTTGTGTTTGTCAACGAGGCAGTTGACGTTGCGGTATGTTAAACAAGAGGAAGCTTCACGGTGTAAAAGGAAATACCCAACTTTAGCCGAACGATGCTTTACATGTTCTGCTGCAATATTAAAGTTTGCCCATGTGAAATGGACGAAGCCACACAGTTTGAGGTCACGTTCAGGCTCTCCAAGCAAACTTCTCTTCTCCCCACATTGCAACTGACATGCACACACTACTGGTCATTGAGTCAACTTACCAAAAGATGTCAGAGTTACAAGTCTGCTCTCTTGATCTCGATTATGCGTCATAAAGTTCTGAGCGCTGTCGTTTCTGTTCAAAGGCATAATGTGCCGGAAGCAAACGCGGCATGCTGGGCGGGACCAGGAAGGCTGGCGTGAGGCTTTAGCCATCAAGAAGCCATGAAAGTATTTCGAAGCCGAACTAATCAAAATTTTACACCCTTCCAATGGCATGTGAAGCTCCTGCAGCCCGTCCACAATAAGTCATCATCGCATTGATAGGTAGCTTCTTCGAGTCAGATAAGGACTTGGGAAATTATGAGGGGGCTACCCCCTGAAACATAAGAACATCGGCTATCTACCTTACGAAGCCAGTTCTCGCCATACTCCCGGCATCTCAACAGGTTCATTAAGCCCCATGCTCGTCGACATTGACTTCCCCTTTAAAGAACGTACCCCCAAAACAATACTTTGCATGCGATTATCACTCCCTCGGTAGCATTCCCGGCGCGTACCGCCAAGTCCAACAAACCGACATGTCCGTTAGACGACAGTTAGCGAAGGGGGCAAGGAATCCAGGGGTGCCGGAGGCTTCAGGGACGCCGGAGCTCCGTTGATGCCAATGCGACCGGCTGGGCCAAGGGGTCAGCTCTGGGTTTTTGGAGCTGTAAAGATTTACGAAAAGTGCGGCCAGGGCCAGAAGCATACCGACCATCATGGCGGTGGCTGTCACGGGGCTAAGGCCCCAAAGTGGGTCTGGGCTCCCAGCCCAGACCACCGCTCCTATGGAGGCGGGTCTCCGCCTATATAGCTGCGCTCCGCGCAGCTCCTGTATCACTCTTGATCTTCTTCTTCATAGAAACCATAATCGATTCAGTCACCAAGTAACGGTATCCACCTTACTTGGCCCCTCACAGTGGCGACAAGTGCATAAAAGGTAACGTCCATGGCGGGTGACTGGGAAGCGGCGAGCTGCTTGAATATTATCCTCTTGTCCTGGTTATCTCAATACATTACAGAGGATGCTCTGCTGTTTCATGAATACAAGTGACGCCAGGCTTGCCCTCACCCTCGATAATCTCGCCGATACGGCGAGGTGGAAGCAGCTGATGTCGACTATAGCTGACAGACGTATTGTCGCCGTTTGTGGCCAATACATTGAGAAACTCCAAGCGGCCGCCGAGAACGGCTAAATGCAGCGGTGTCTGCCCATTGCGAAGCTCGGGGGGCCTCCTCGATGAAAGCCCTTGAGTGGGTGGTCAGGTTCGAGATGGAAAGGGTTAGGGTTACAGAGTGCACGCCTCAAGGAGGAGCTTGCTAGCGTCATTTCCACAAACGCCACCCACAAATCATGTCGGGGGTTCTGAGAGCCCCAGTGCGCTTAGACGGTGTACACCATCCTCCACACTATCCCTTCTACGGGGGATTCGTCGGGCCACCCCGGCTTAAGTGACGGCCTGTAGGGTCGTCACACGATTCCCCCTCTTTAACGTTCTTTTCCCACAAAGAACTTAAAAGGTAAACTTCTCCTTTCACCACTTCACTATGTAACGAGTGTCCGGCTCCCAGGTCTTAAAACGGGAACAGGGTAAAAGCATTAACCACCGTCTAAACCTTACAGCCTACACATACACGTTTAATAGTGAAATATCCCCTTATTCTTTTTATAAGTCTGCCAACCCCCCACTTATCTGCTGGGTTTTAAACCAGTCTAACAGTTATAACCACTGTTTAAAAAGGCACCAGCCTTCCCAGTGTGACACTTTTAGTATTAGTAAAGCAAAATTAAAGGCCCTCCTTATTAAAAAGCAAGACCTTAACTTATAAGTTAAATCCGCCACCCAGCAGCTCTACAAGGCCACTACTAAGCTTTAAAAGGTGTCAGCGTGTCTGGCACGCCTTTATAAGCAGCGGTCTCGTCTTAAGGACCAGGCTGTGAAAGTGTTTAATCGTAAGGCGGAGTTATTAAAGTTCTAAGAGAGTAAGGAGACTAGGCTGGACGCCCTTCCCGAAGACGTGGAGTCTTTCAACTGGGGGAACTTCTTAACAGGGTCTCTACAGTAAGTGGTTACTTTATAACTTAATTTATAGCTTTTTTCCTTTAATAAACGAAAACGGCTCTTTAGCGTAATAGTGGCGCACTTGCTTTCTTTTAGCGAGGGGTTGTGAGTTTAAGTCCCATAAGGGTCTCCTGTTACTTTAAATCCTCGCCCCTCAAGAACGGAGGGTTTAGGGCGACTTTTTATTGTTTTTTTTTTTTTTTTTTACTAACTTCCTTTTTTAATAGCGCTCGTTC
>Ga0247760_1002265_pt1 | contig 15149 bp, 12 predicted proteins | sample UWRJL171409R4_FD_179936 | JGI IMG/M metagenome (GOLD analysis project Ga0247760, IMG submission 179936) | Plant litter microbial communities from Arlington Agricultural Research Station in Wisconsin, United States - UWRJ-L171-409R-4 | ecosystem: Environmental > Terrestrial > Plant litter >...
GAAACCTGCCATCCGGTACACTTCCACCCCGTTTCCAGACGGGTATGACCGACCGGAAGACCCAGCCGAGACAAGCCGGGAAGCAACAGCATTTGGCTTAGGCGATGAAAAAAGGGGGGACGGCGAGATTGTCAGTGTGTCGCCGCGATAACGACTCTGGACAAGCCGCGAATAACGCCGATAAGCGTCCGCCTGACCGTGCGTGGCGTGGGAGCAGAGGCGAACCGATAGAGATCAACGGAGGCTGTAGTGAACGGGAATGGATCCATGGGCTCTTCTCCTCCAACCCCAGGGTGAATTTTCAGCCAATAGCCAGCGCCTTAGCGAGCATGCGACTTGAAGGCCTGGAGTTGAACATTCCTGAAATGAGGAAATGACGGGAACAACGAAGAACTCACCCGCCACCATTTGGTGCAGTGAGAAAGCTTGTAGCTGATTGGACAGATTGCGTGGCCTGGCTAGCGCGCGTATAGGAGGTAGGGGCGGCAGACGCTGGGCCGTTGTATTGGTGAGACAGGACAAAGCCAGCTGGTCGTCGAGGACTCAAGATCACACGTTCCGTCGCATTTGGTGTAGCTGATGCTTGTGGGAGGGTTAGGGTCCAGGGCAATTCGCGGGCTTGGATGTCCCTGGACCACCCCTCTTTCTCCCCCGCAGTCTTCACCTGGTGGTGTATTCGTAAGTTACTGTGTAATGTAAACTTGTGATTTGGATCGGGTCGTGCCGGGGAATCCCTTTGACAAGGCCGGTCCCGCTCTGGCAAAGACCTGGTTCAGAAGACCGGCCGCGACCTCAGCCAACTCAACAGGGAGGCGCTATCCAGGTCTCAACAGCCGGTCAATCGCTGGCCCAAAACCCAAGGTGAGATGGACCGCAGCTATGCTCGAACTCGATCACATGCCCGAGTCCCGCCTTCCAAGCCGCGAAACGATTCGCGCTGCGGCCAATCACGAGCCCTGTAGTACCAGCGCTTGGCACGCTCTCCACAATTCCAGGATGACCCAGACTCGCGCCCGAGGGCTGGGTCGCGCAAAGCCGAGGCTCATGAGCGTTACGATACAGCAATGACCCAAGGGGGAAGCTGTCTTTTCAAGTCTGTGATGCCTCTTTCTTTCTCTTCTCAGTCTCTAGTCTCTCCGTTTCATTTTCCTTTCTTTGTGTTACGGCCACCAACCGCTTCATCCATTCTTCGTCATCACTCTCGCCGATTCACCTTGGGACCAAAAACCTGTCCATTATGCCACTCGAGGTCCCTTCCAAGACCTTTACCCGCGAAGAGGTGAAGAAGCACAATACCGAGGACAGTGTGTGGTTCATTATCGACACGGTTGTCTACGATGTCTCTGAGTTTCTCGACGCACACCCAGGGGGCGAGGCGGTTCTCCGCCAGGTTGCTGGTACAGACGCAACTACTGCCTTCTACAACCTCCACCGACACGAAGTTTTGCAAAAGTACGTGGATCTTGCCATTGGCACCATTGCCGGCGAGAAACAGTCCATCGCCACACCCGTGCTCGGAGAGCTGTCTCAAGTACCCTACGCCGAACCCCTATGGCTGACGCCCCAATTCAAGTCGCCTTACTTCAACGATAGCCACCGGCGACTCCAACGCGCCATGCGCATCTTCACTGACAAGTACATCACCCCAGAGGCCCTCGAGAAGGAACGCTCAGGCGAGTATGTTAGCCAGGACCTGATTGACAAGATGGCGAAGGCCGGGGTCCTCCATATGCGCATGGGACCTGGCAAGCACCTGCACGGTGTCAGCCTCCTGGACGGCGCTGTCAATGGCAAGGAGTTTGACTACTTCCACGACATGATCTGCTCGCAGGAGCAGGTCCGCGCTGCTTGCCGCGGATTCCAGGATGGCAACATGGCCGGCATGGTCATCGGCTTGACGTGTATCCTCAACTTCTGCAATAACCAGGCGCTCAAGAACCGCGTTGAGGAAGAGGTCTTTAGCGGAAAGAAGAAGATCTGTCTCGCCATCACTGAAGCTTTCGCCGGCTCCGACGTGGTCGGCCTCCGCACCACTGCCGTCAAAACGCCCGACGGGAAGCACTACATTGTCAACGGTACCAAGAAGTGGATTACCAATGGCGTCTTCTGCGACTACTTTGTCACGGGTGTCCGCACCGACAAAGGCCTGTCTGTACTGCTGATTGAGCGCAGCGAGGGCGTCGAGACCAAGCAGATCAAAACGTCGTACTCGACGTCTGCAGGCACCGCCTACATCACCTACGACAACGTCAAGGTGCCTGTAGAAAATCTCCTCGGCGAGGAGAACAAGGGCATCTACGTAATCCTCAGCAACTTCAACCACGAGAGGTGGACCATGGCGTGTGCCACCATCCGCTACATGCGTCTTGTGGTCGAGGAGTCGCTTAAGTGGTCACACCAACGCCTCGTCTTCGGCAAGCGTCTCATCGACCAGCCCGTCATCCGCCAGAAGCTGGCAAAGATGATCGCTCTATGTGAGTCGCATCAGTCGTGGCTCGAGACTGTCACCTTCCAGATGTGCAACATGCCCTACTCGGAGCAGTCCAAGCATCTAGGCGGGCCCATCGCTCTGCTCAAGATGAGTGCCACACGCGCCGCCCACGAGGTTGCCGACGAGGCCGTCCAGATTTGGGGTGGCCGTGGCCTCACCCAAACGGGCATGGGGCGCGTTATCGAGAACTTCAACCGAACCTATAAGTTCGACTCCATCCTCGGCGGTGCTGAGGAGGTGTTAGGTGACTTGGGTGTTAGGCAAGCCATGCGGTTCATGCCCAAGGCTGTCTTGTAAACGTTGCGTAGATTTTGGGGTGTCTAACTGGCGTGTTGGTCTGGCTTTTGGTCATTTCTCTGGTTGAAATAGGAATTACATCGTATTATTCGATCTTGTTTCCCGTTTGTCACAACTTGTCACTGGACGTACCGAGTATGTATGTCGCGAACAGCATACTTGAACTCACATAATGTGTCATAGAACACAGCCGTTACATTTTTATCAAGCCTTACGATCTCATCCAGATTGATGATTTAGTCACAAAACCCACGAAAAAAAATCCGGTTCAAAAGACAGCGCAGGAAGATGGTTGCCGTATGTGCCGAGGCAACAACGCCACCTGAAAACCAGAGACTTGGAGACAGTGTATTTGTAACCCTTGCCGCCCTGACGCCTTGATGGTGAAAAGACTTTTCCATTGCCGTTTGTCGTAGTCGGTTGCCAAAATGGGTTTAGACCGTCGATTCGTCTTTTGCGTGATCGTACGAAAAGAAAAAAAACAGAGATAGAGAAGAGGACGAGAGAAACTGCGAATGCAGAGTCCAAGTTCACAAGAGCAGAAGAAAGTCGTGAGGGCATGCCAAGCGACGGAATATCCAGATAACCACCAAGATACCAGCGGTTCGACCTGTGGAGCGCTGACGCGTGGGCACCAGGCTTCTCCACCAGAAAGGCAGTGTATAGTGCCCGTATAGTGCGGCACTGTCATCAAACTCCGAACGTGCTGTCCACCAGTAAAACCCTCCCCTTCTATATCGGTCGTGTCGGGAAACAAACGTGCAGCTGGTCGATCGGCGGAAGAACGAGGCGAGGTCGGAAAAATGAAGTAGGTATCATGATCGCTTCAGAACAGAGCGCAACTTAATTGTTAGGGCACTGCGACTGGACATGGCCCGGTTGCTGGCACTTGTAGCAGATCTTCTCCCCAGTGCTGGACTCCTTAGGGCAGTCCCGGGACAGATGGCCAGACACGCCGCAGTTGTAGCACTTGTTCCCATTCACGCAGTCGCCTTCAAAACGATTAGAAAAAGTCACTTGCACACTAGGTTTGTCCGAGACTTACGCGACATGTGGCCGATACCGCCGCACGAGTAGCAGGTCTTCTGGCCGAAGCCACCACCACCACCACCGTAGCCCGAATTGTAGCCGCCACCGCCATACGACGAGCCCTTGGGGCAATTGCGGGCGATGTGGCCGACCTCACCGCACTGAGGCGTACAGTTAGGACAAAACCTAAGTGTCTTACCGGGGAGGAGCTTACCTTGTAGCACTCGGCGCCAGATTGACCGCCGCCGCCGCCGCCGGACTGGCCACCACCAGTGGGGCAGTCCCGAGAGATGTGGCCGGGTTGGCCGCAGCGGTAGCAGGTCTTTGCGTCCTTGGGGCCTTCAGGGCAGTCGCGGCCTAAGATTGCACGTCAGAAACCAAGCTTTTCAGAAATTGGATGAAGTTGGCTTACTCATGTGACCCTCGCCTAGAGTTTAGGAGAAGTATTGTCAGTTTTGTCCCTTCTCCCGCAGTTCCCTCCGATACATCAACTTACCACCGCAGTTGTAGCTACGAGATTGAATATGTTAGTAATAATGTTCGCGCCAAGCAGATGTGGGATCGAAGTGATGATACATACCACTTGGCGGCTCCTTTGTTAGGGCAGTCGCGGGCCTAGCAATGGGCATGTTAGTAACAAAGGACGAAACCTCTAAACGATACCTCTCCGGTCCATCGAATCTCTGCTCGCCACTGTGGCATACCTGATGGGTGGTCTGGCCGCCTAGAATCTCTCTTGTCAGATGATCTCTCCCTCATACAATGCAGGTTTGTTACGGGTGTGCTGTGCGGGGGCTGGAAATTTTCCAGACGACTGCGAGGGCAGTCAGGACTCATTTGAAGTTACTGCTTCGGCCCTCGCGATTCTTCTTGGAAAGTGAGTGCACCGTAAGGGTACGACAAGGAGAGGTATACATTGCAATGCGAGCCCTTGTCGGAGTTGCATCTCTTGCGCGCGCAAACCCTCGACTGTGTCTGCCGGGACGCTTCTCGGAAGACTGAAGGTAACAATGACAGATTCCTCATGCAAGGCAGAATGTAGAAGAAGCGCGTGTTCGTGGCGGTAAACACTTCACGGCGGTGGCAGAGAACAGAAGCCAGGGCGAGCCGAATGGCGGCAGCGAGACTCACAAGTAAAGCAGGCACGGCCTTGGTTTCCGAAGTCCATAGTGTCGGCGGGGTTGGTTGGAGTTTTTGGATTTGGGACTGATAATCAACGTTTTGGGAGTACAAAAGCTGTTTGATGTAGAACCGTCAGTCTGGCGGGAGGTGGCAAGAGAGTTTCTATTTTCCAGGGAGTGGAATTGTGGTTTGGCATTGAAGGGGAGGGCGCAAAATTCCTGAGGGAAGGTGGGGGAGACTTGGTGTGGGGTACACTCACCGTGCGATAAGATTGAAATTTGGAGGGACGCAACTCTTGATTTGCGCTGGACAGGTCTGAGCGGGTCTTTTATGGATCGATGATTTGGGTTTGGAGAAGAGGAAGGGACGAGGCACGAGTCCGAGGGCACCGGCACGATAAATATCAGGTCGACGAGGCGAGAGGGAGAGGGATTGGGCGCGTGCGGTAGTGGGAAACCGATTGCGGGTTCGTGGTTGAATTTTTTTCTGGATGGACAATTAGGTTGTGTGGGGACCCCTGCTTCCTTGCTTCAAGCCTCCTTCGCTTGAATCTGAATGCCAGTCTCTGACAGCCTCAGAGCCGCGGTAATGACAACAGTGGCGGGCCTGGTCGATCCCAGCTTGCAATTCGGTGATAAAACTCACGTAGGTATAGGAGACATCGAGCTGCAGGTGCTCGGTTGTGTGCAGGAAAGCAAAGCTGTGGCATGAGGGCTTTCGTTGCAGATGCCTCAGTCTTACTCTCTTCTTCTCCCTGTGGTCGTTTCTTCGTGTCCTGTCCTCTGGTGTCCTCTTCTCTAGAAAGCAACCTTATGATCTGACCCCTCTCGCCGCTTCCCTTTGTCACCGTGCCTCGGTCCTTGACTTTTGGACTTGGCCATGCGCTGCCCTCGACCTCAAGATCCGCAAAATTGTATTCATGAACCCTGCCCCTGCGTAATCTGGACAGGTTTGCCTGCAAGGCGTCTATGGTTTCCGTCTAAGCTCCATCTCACGTTTGTCTCACAGCAGGGGAACTTCATTTCCCAACAACACGTTCCTATGCAGCAACACTGATGCGCTGATACGCGGTTCAGCTTGACCCCGGGTTCTTCTCCCTCTGAGCTTCCAAATTCCCATCCCCCCTCCCTTGCCATTTTTTTCGTCTGACCTTTCGGCGAAAGGACCGAAATGATCATCCCCGTGGAGCGCTCTCCCACGTGCCAAAAAAGCGTTGCAGACACTTTGCCGACAAGGGAATTGGGAATTACAGAACCGGAATTCATGCTTCTTCTGCAGCAGGGCCTGCTAAAGCTGCCTGTTACGGAGGCAGATCGCGGAGATCCCACGAACCATCGATTGGCACGCAGAGAACCTCCTGGGACTGGGACCCAGCGGCTGCGCGAGTGGTACGGTCACCCTGTTCCAGAGGGAGGAGCCGAGCCGGAGAGATTTTCTGGCTCTGTTCCGAGCTTTTTAACCTGGAACTGGCATCGCCAGCAAACCATCGATCCCATTTTGGATGTTTTCTGGAACTCTGCTGGAAGCATGTTCGCAGATTATGTCTTGGCCGTTCCTGTTTGATTGCCCGATGTGCCTCATTCGCCTTGTCAGCGGTTAAGGTCGGTGACCCGGTGTAGCACACAGTATATCATTCATCTGGGAACCTGCCGCGAGCGCGAGTCGACCCCTGTTCCTATTTCGCAACTCCTTCAGCCTGTTAATCAGGACATCTCCTTACTCGGCTCTTCCTGGCGAGATCGATGGGATGACCTATAGTACGACTCCTGGGGGGCTCGCCGGCGCATCTCGAGAGCGATTGCCGCTGACGAGTGGACCGGAAGGGCGGTTTCCGCGCGGCAAGACATGTTGGCCCATTGAGACGGTGAATCATGTCTTACCAAGAGTGGCCTTCCCGCCCCGAGAGACCATTACCTCGAGTAGCCGTCCGTCGGGCCGGATAGCATTAGATATCTGGCTGCGCATATTGCTGCCGGTGCTGGTGCAACCTGCCTCGAGCTGCAGCCGAAGGAGCACCAATACGAGCTTGTCTCCTGCGGCAGACATCGGATGATAAGGGTGAAGCGGTTGAGGCGGGTCAAGTCCTGGGGAAGGAGGCAGATCTGACCGGAAGGTTGCAGAGCCAAGAAGCAGTCCGACAATTTCGTTGATCGAAGACTCTCCCGTGGCCTCTTGTTCCACGTCTTACTCGAGAGCGGCATTCAGCATGCGCCGCCAATGCCGTGAAAGCTGTCCTTTCGGCGAGCCCGCCTTACAGCGGAAGGAGCTGTGGGAGCTGGATGGGAGCTGGATGGGAGCTGGATGGGGAGGAGCACTATGGGAGGGAGATATCCGCACAGATGGTGGCTCAAGGCGTGTGGGTCCAGAAGACTGCCGCAAGTCGTTGCAACTGCCCGCAGGTGGCGATCATAGGCTGCAACTAGAGAAGAAGACAATACCGGGTGAGCTGTGCCGCATCAGCGGCCAGCTCTTCCGACGCGGCGCGGACCCTAGAATCACGAACTAACGGGTCTCAGATTTTGACCGAGTGTGACGCTGTGAGGCAGAAACCCGAGTGGCGCGATGCTTTTGCGACGATTTCGTTCAGATATGCATTCCACGTGATGTGGCGCCCAGTTCGCACTGTTCAGGCTTCCGGATCCAGAGCGTGAAGACTGGGCTTCGCGCCAAGAAACCGCCCGCCCCACCTGCCTCGCTTTACGCGACGCACCGAGCCCAAGTTAACTATTTTCTATGCTGACCCGACCAGCTCTCCATTGGCTAGTGTAGGATGGAGTTTTGGGACGAAAAGGCGAAGCCCACCATACTCGCGGCGGTGAAAACTGCCTGTGAGACTATCCAAGAGGACTTGGCGACAGGTAAGTTGGTCAATGGTAATCCATATTTGGTACTTTGGGAACACGGCTGATTACCTGTTCGCAGAGCTCCAACGCCGTGACCACAGCCGCCATGCTTTTCTCACCGAGGAGGTCGAGCGATTGAAAGCTGTCGCCGCCAGATCGGAGCATTTAGAGAAAGAGAATCAACGGCTGAGACAAGAGCTCGAGCAGCTTCGAGAGAAACACTACGCTCCAATCACGCACTCGCTCGCACCTGGGCTCTCGGCTCTTCGTACTGCTGCGGATGGGCAAGATATCGAAAACTACCGGCAGGCTCTCGGAGAGCTTTCGACAAACAAAGCTGTCATCAACACCCAGAACAACTGGGAGAAGGATTATACCGATCTTGCCAAACAGTATAAAGCATTACAAGTGAGATATGAGACTAAACGTTTGGCTGCGAAGAGGATCAAGGATGACCGAGATGGGTGGGTTAAATATGCCGAGAGACTGGAGGTAAAATACCAAAAGCTTGAAGAAAAGCGACAGCATGATTTGACCGAGGTTCCTCAATCCAGCGCCGCTGTAAAGCCTGGCGTTCCCGAGCAAACAGAAGAGGCCGAAGAGCGCAGAGAATTGAATACAAGCTTTGTCTCGAATCCTGAGTCCAATACCAGGTCCGCGGCGCAAGCGGGTGACGTTCAAGCGACCGGTCGTACCAGGAGGGCAGCATCAACACCGGCGAAGACTTTATCAGAGCAAACTTGGGCTCACAAGCTCTCCATCGATGGCAAGGAAGCCGTTGGAGAGCCAACAAATGAAGTCGACAAAGAGCCCGAACTCCCGTCTTTGCCACCCCCTCCGGAAACTGGCCGCAACACTACGCCGATAAAGCAGGAGCCTTCTTCAGACATCCCGGTGGTGGTTGTCTCAGAAAGAAACCTGCGGAAGCGAAAAGCCTTCCAATCGACCGATGTGCTGCCTTCACCTCACAGAATCAAAAGCGAGAAGTGGGATAGTTCCGACCCTGTTATTATGGGGGGGCTGACAGCCTTTTCACCTCACGAAAGTCTTGACCTTGATGAAGAACAGGGACAAATGCCAACTCCCAAGAAACAGAAGATCATCTACAACATCGGACAAGTTGGAATGGAAAGAACAGAAACCTCTTTTACTGGCGGGTCCGTCCACAACACAGTCGGGCAGGTAAAAAAAGTAGGCAGAGTGCTGCCTTGGGAGCAGCCATCAAGAAGGCCTGGAAACCATCAACGAGGCGATTCCAAAGAGAACAAGTTGGTTTATGCAGTCTCCAACGTTGCAGAGGACGACGATGGGGGTGATACAGATGTGCCGGACCCACTCCCTTTGGAACAAACACCTGAAGCACTGGGTCGGAGAGCGGTGAAGGGAGGCAGGGTGCAAGATCTGCTGAACCAAACAGGCTCTAGACCGGATCCTGTGGTACTAAGACCAACTCGTTTGGCGCGGGACATTGACTCGATGGATACGCGCCACGTCGAGCTCGACCTCGTGGCTCTTAGGTCCGAACGACGAAAAACAGACATGATTGTCAAAACACCAGCCAGGGAGCCTCCCATGCCCAAGGCAAACAGGAGTGCACCGGTAGCTTCAGCCCAACAGGGGAACAAGCTGTCGAGAACCGGCTCACTGCGGTGGCGACCTTTAGCGGAGCTCAAGATGGAGGACTTCAAGATCAATCCAAAGATGAATAATGGCTTCACCCATGCGTTCGACGAGGTGGTCCGGGATAGGGCCGGTCGCTCGGAACTTGAAGGCTGCGTCGATCCAAACTGCTGCGGCAAAAAGTTCATGGCTATGGCTCGGTCAGAACTTAACAATGGAGGTCCAACAATGCTTACGCGAGTGGCTGATATCGAGCTGCTGGAGAGATATCTGGGCGATGAGGACTACCGGCTCATTGGGATGCCACGCGAGAAGAAGGAGACACTATGGCTTGAGGCCCGGACACGGGAACTGGCCAATAAGTACGGAAAGCATCGACATAGGTTTGCGAGACGACCATCGCCACCTGGATTCTGGAATCCCGATTTCCCAACCACGCAAGAGGTCCAGGAAGGCAGAGAGGAGGGGGAGCGGGTTGAGCGGCAAATCATTGAGGACCGGTGGCGTGAGGCCTTGAGAGGAGGGAGATGGTTGTTTAGGGATGAGTGATTGTAGCTACAGGACCCACAGCTGTATGAATTGAGCTAGAGCATGGTTGCGACAACATAACACAGTGTTGTGAGTAGAGGGGACGAAAAGAAACTCTGGGCAGACGGACTCATGGAGTACGGTGGCGCACACGGAAGCATTCGATATATATATATATATATAAGCATGGTGCATAGCATACTGTATAGATAAGAAATATAGGTACAGAGCAAAGGCGCTCTCGAACGGTGAGTGCCAGCACATGATCAGAGGGCGCCTGCAAAGTAGCAACGAAAGGACTACAACTTGAGTGGTCGAATCCCTCCAGGTCTCAGTCTTCTTATGTTGGTTCGCTAGGTTATAGAGATACGAAATATGACATGGTGGAGAAGCCAGATTTTGGTGCGATGTTCCGCGTGACGTTTTGGAGCGCTGCCTATCCATGATAAGGATGGGTGGTGAGGTGCGTGTTGGCGTCTGGTCACAGGTGGTCTGTGCGGCGGCGCGCAGCCCGGCGCGGAAGGCTCACTGACTAGTAGGTAGCGCGCAAAAGAGAGGTTCGGCATAAATTTTGTCAGAGGCAAGAACCTAACAATTATTGTTCACCTTGCCCACCAGCTGGCATTTTTCTCTTTCCTAGGACCAGCACTCCGTCGCTTGATTCCTACTCCTTTCCAGAGGCAGATAGGGCACCCAATGCTCCTATGTGTTGTCTTTGCACCAAATCGAGGTCGATTCCGCCACACCACTCAACAGGCCAACTACAACTCGCGAAGCCAGCCGCCACCGTCGACATCGAGCTGTCATTGACCATCGCGGCCTGCTACCATCCTGCAACAGCACGCCTTCCCTCATTTACCGTAGCGGCGACGGCAAAACCCACAGCTGCGCGTCAACAACAGTCATCCCGCAACCCCGGCCTCGGCTGGTCCCAGACTCGCTCCTTCGCTGCGGTGGCCCTCACAAACCCGTGAGCAGCTACCGCATCCTTACTGAACTCCCCAAGCCGGCATGATGAACAATCGTGCTCATCTGCCGGCTGGGCAGCCGATGCAGGGAGGTGTCGCAGACATAGGCCCAGGCTCGGGCGGTGGTGGCCGCCGTGGACAACGACCTCACCACGGCCAGCCCTATCCGGGCAACGCTCACCACTACCACAGCGTCAGCCAGCCCATGTACCCGCCCGGCTACATGACACCCTACGGCACCGCTCCTCCCTACTACATCCCGCCGCACTACCAGAATGGTGCAATGGCTACCCCGACGTACCTTCCTTATCCTCAGGCCGGAGCCTACCCTCGCTCGCCGCCTTCCATGCAACACTTTGCACCCATGGTCGCCCCAAACCCGTACGCCTCACGGCCTCCTCGGTCACCTATTGTCCCTCAGCCCTACCAACCGCCACCTCCCCCAGTTCATGTTCCTATCCCACCGCACACCCCATCCTCAACCCACTCTCACGCCGCGCCCTCACCCATGACGCCACCCGTCTCACAAGTGAGAGAGATCCGACCACCGCTCCCTCCAGCGACTATCGCCGCTCTGGAATCACATTTGAACACCACCGCGGTGCCTCTCGTTGTACAAGCTGCGCAACCCGTGCAGCCAGCCCCCCCAACGCCATCCGAGTCACAGTCGCCGTCTTCGTCCCCCATGATAATACGGCCTAAGCCATTTATACCAAAGGTAAGACACTCACCCGCGCCGGTTGTCGACTGTGTGTGTACTGACTCTGATAGCTACCATGGTGCTCCGTTCCGTACGAAGAGTGGCCCGCACGCACACCGAGACCTAGAAGACGCAGACGCACTTTAACATCAAATGTCTTGGAGCGGCGGGATATGCAGCAAGCAGTTCTCGGCGGAGATAAGATGATCGCTGCTTCCGTAGACGACACTGCCACTAGCATTGATGGCGGGATTCTAACCCCCCGGAGCGTTGCTAGTTCCATCACCCTAGATCATGAGCACGCTAAGAACGCACATGAAATTCAGGAACAAGCACCAAAAATGACTTGCAAGCCGACCCAGCAGGTTGTCACACCCGAACTACCCCGTTCGGAGACGCCGTCGACGCAGGATCAGGATACTTCTACATCCCCGACAACACCAAGTTCAGGCAAGCCGGCACAATCGACCTCGGGAAACTCTATTACGGTTGCTCCCGCCACCACTAAGCCTGCGATGCGATCCGTCGTGCCACCAGTTGTACCAGTTTTACCCAAGGCAAGCCCGAAGGATTCCATGCCTGCAAGCAGCAGCGGCAGAGCAAAGGTCGACACCAAGCTATCCGAGATTGCTACCGCAACCGAATGGTTGGAGACGAAACCGGCTGCCAAACCTATTGACAACGCTCCCGAACCAGAGAAGCAGGAGGTGCCCACCAGTGAAGCTCCTGCTCAAGCTCCTGCTCAAGCTCCTGCAGAGGCTACCCCCTTTACTCCCGGCCCTATATCAGCTAAGCCTGGATCTTGGGCGGGTCTATTTGCGAAGAGCGCATCAACAGGGGGGGCCGCAGCCGCCGCTACATTGCAGACTCAGCCTAATGGCATTGCAACTGGTGGCTCTAGTGCTACAGCAGAAGCCGTCGGCGGCTTTTCGCAGTCTCATAACAGCTCTATTGCCGAAGCTCTTGCAGCCTACAATGTTGATGCTAAGGAGAAGCCGGCGTTCCTTCAGCCACGAGGGTTGGTCAACACCGGAAACATGTGTTATATGAATTCTGTAAGTAACCGCTTTCCAAGCTCTTGGTGGGTAGCTCTGAACTCTGACTGTTTATATAGGTTCTTCAAGTACTGATTTTCTGCACTCCTTTCTATAACTTCTTGGACCACGTCAGCACGAAGGCGTCGCATCGCTTCAAAAGCGAGACACCTCTACTTGACGCAATGTGGGTCCATCCCTGCACATTCAGTTGACATGACATCAATTGATGATTCTCTAGGATTTTGTTCATGCAGGAGTTCAAGGTTCTTCATCCGGCCATGCCAGTGAATGAGAAATTTGGTGCTGCTCTCACTCCAATGTTTCTTTACGACGCTATCAGGAAAGTCCCACGATTTGCGAGTATGGAGGTAAGGTGTTAGGGATTTCGATTGTTGGATGCTCTGTTAATGCTGTCCTTGTAGCGTGGCCACCAACAGGATGCCCAAGAGTTCTTGGGATTCCTGCTCGAGACCCTCCACGAGGAATGTACGCATGTCATGCGTATGAGCTCTGCGTCCACTGCATCTACAGCACCTAGTTCTTCTCCGCCGTCTCCGACAGCATCTTCCCGCGCGCCAGTCGAAAATGATTGGTTTGAAGTGTCTCACCGACAACGCACAGCTGTCACACGTGCCTCTGGAGATTCCACGGTCTCGACTCCAATCACGAAGATCTTTGGTGGACAGCTCCGCTCAGAGCTACGTGTTCCCGGCATGAAGAACTCAGTTACTCTAGAGCCTTACCAATCTCTCCCGCTCGATATACACCAGGCGGAGATCCGGACTATCGTCGATGCTCTTCACCAGATTACGCGGCCTGAGACATTGACTGGTGATTGGGATACCCCGTTTGGTCCCGGGACACAAGCCACAAAGCAGGTCTTCCTCGACCCTCCGCCTCCCATCCTCATCCTTCACCTAAAACGATTCAAATACGAGCCAACAGGCACGGTCAAGACTTACAAGAAAGTCAGTTATCCGCTGGATCTTGATATTCCCACTTCTGTCCTACCTCGCCATAAGAGGAATGAGTCCTCTAGCAAGATTAAAGATCTTTTGAAGTACCGGTTGACAGCAGTGGTCTACCATCACGGTAACGCCAGTCGAGGCCACTACACAGTCGACGTTCGTTGTCAGGACGGTGAAGAGTGGATTCGGATTAACGACACCTGCATAGAGTCCGTTTCAAGCAAAGAGGTTGTTGAGGCTGGAGCAGAAGATGATGTTAAAGCAAACCAGGCTGATGGCCGGAGAGAGGCGACAAATTCAGCGGTCGGTAACCGGTTCGCTAGCATCAACGGCGGAGATACCGGTGATGATGATGGCTGGAAGCAAGCACCCTCTGGCAAAAAAAACTGGTCCACCACGCCCACCGGCTCCAAGTCAAAGTCGCAGCAGCAGCCAGCTCCACAGCCCAAGACCAGCAATAAGGATGGTAAGGTTGCGTACCTGCTGTTCTACCAGAGGATGTGAATTGCCCCAACGCCGGACGTTCTGGCGTCGTCGCGCCGTTCTGGCTAAGAGTCGGTAGAGAGAGGATGAATGAAATATGCACTCGGAAACGCCCAGCCATGGCAGGCGTTGGAAGAGTTGACATGGGATATTCCACGAGGTTCACGGGGTTCCACAAGGCCACTCGGCGTTCCGGCTATGACGAGAATGGGACATGTCCGCCCACCAGTCATGAGTTTCGCTATCTTACTTCTCGCCCACTTAGTCCACATGGCACTCGCGCCCATTTTGTTCGCCGCCCCCCCGGTTTCCGCCACAGTGGGCTGAGCGAAAGATTAGTGGCGCCCAGCTCTCATAAGAATAAGCCAGCTGATCGACCTGGCTATTGACATCTTGCCGTATCGAATGGCATGGCACAAACTCTATCTCTAGGCGGGGAGGCAAAAGTAGGGGGGGTAGGATATGACGTAAAATCAGGTGTGGTAATGTGCCTGGGTTATTTTCTTTGGGGCAGTGGTGTGCGGGTAGAGAGCGTATCCTCTTCCCGTTGGTTATGGTACGGCAAAACAACAGCAGTTAGGATTGGATGGGGTTGGGAACCCTGTTGACGCTATTTCCAGCGACAGCAAGCACAGCACGGTAGGACGAGATCATTGGCAAGTTGCAATGAAGCAACCGACATATGGTCTTTCGTCCCAGCGGTGCTTTGATTGCCCAGTTGCGCTTAGCGATGGTGCCCTGCAAGCTTGTAATCTCAATAAGAAGTAGCGATCAGCGAGGCTGTATAAATAAAAGTTATTTGCCCATATCTTAATGTCTAGAGCGTGGCATCAATAGTGGTTTGTTTGTTTTGCCATATGTGCGCACAGTTGATCTACTGACAGATCGTCAGCGCAGGGCTTCTCGGGGTTGCAAGTGGCAGGAAGGCCGTTTGAAGGGTATCATATCAAGATATCTAGGCCTTGGATTCTAGATAAAAAAAAATCAAGGCCTAAGGGTCTCAAAAATAGAGTGTTGGTTTTTCATATGGAGCTATCGGTAACATAAGCTCAACCTACTAAGC
>Ga0247760_1002268_pt1 | contig 15124 bp, 4 predicted proteins | sample UWRJL171409R4_FD_179936 | JGI IMG/M metagenome (GOLD analysis project Ga0247760, IMG submission 179936) | Plant litter microbial communities from Arlington Agricultural Research Station in Wisconsin, United States - UWRJ-L171-409R-4 | ecosystem: Environmental > Terrestrial > Plant litter >...
TAGGTGTTGTGTGGGGGGGGGGGGGGGGGGGGGGGGCGCAAGATGACTGAATGAAGGCTAGCGTAACTCTCAAGGGCAGTACACTGTTAAGTAGACCGTAGACTTGAAGCATAAGTGCGATGAGTCTTATGGACCCGAGACCGGGTGCAACAAGACCGGGTCCGCCGTGAGTGGTTGTTCCGTGGACCCGCGCTTCCAGGACCCGGGGCCGGGTCCCTGGAGGCCGGGTCCCTGGAGGCCGGGTCCTCCCTGATTGGTTCGTGTCAGAAACACTGCACACTGGAATACCTTTTAGGTTGCAACTGCTTCAGTAAATTGCTCGTTAACTCTCTAGCTCGGCCAGAGAGCCCCTTATTATAATACTGCTTGGTAGCAACAGTGGTGGCAAAGGGTAGTCCTCGCCAGCTGAACTGGCTGCGTCAGTTCAGCTCCCTTAGGCTCTATTCAGCTCACTCAGCCACACCTCTTTTCTGACAGTTCGTACAGCAGTGTACGACCTATCCTAGTTACTGCCCCTTAATTTGTCTACAAGGGTTGGTCCGTGCTCCCTCCTCGGGGTGGTTATAACCTAGGTCGTGACATTACTTAATATACAATGTAGCGTAAATATAACATTATATTATTACAGCCATCTTATGAAGACCCAAGGTCGCTGTATGAGCCAGTGCAGCCCGACAATGCTCCCCGCATGAGGACAGTATAGCCGCACGGAGTGATAAAACTAATCACTTAGGGGAAGGAGCCTTTGATTACAATGATTAAAAGTAGCCAACCTGACTAAGATAATCAAGCTATGATTATAGGGATTAGCTTAATCAAGACACCTGGTACTTTACTTAAACAGTAGTGTAGATAGCTGTTATCGTACTTACAATACTATGAGTACACTTGTCTCCTTACGCAAGTATTTGCTTGGTCAATTGAACTCTATACTCAATCATGTCCTACAGTCTCACATCGCTCGGCTTTAGTGAGATACGACCATTAACACTGTAAACTCCTATCTGTAAGGACTGCTATAACTTTCTTCCTTTCTCACCCCAACTCTAAGGTGTCGCCTTTTATCTTTCAGATGTTACTTAACCCTGCGACTCTGTCTCAATTCCTCCTTAGATTCAGGTCGTAATACATCTAACTCAGAGCTAACACGCGTAAAGGAAGTGTAGCTAATGAAGCTGAACTGACGTCGTCGTGGTCAGTTTAGCCGGCCAGAGTCACGGTTTGCAATCACCGTTGCCATCTTCCATTACTATATAAGGAGCGTTCTAGCTTAGTCAGAGAGCTGGACAACGGGACGAACAAGAGCAGTTCTACAAAGCAATTCAGTTCTAAGTCAACAAGTCTGCCACTATTGCTAGATTTGGTGTAGTGGCTTGCACGACGTTTTTTTCGATGGAGTAACTAGCAGCTAACCCTTTCAGAACCTAGCCAAGCCCTGTTTGGAATGAAGACCAATGGCTGGAGCTGTTGCTTTGCGTGGCGGTTACTTACCCGGATGCGATATGTCAGATCAGGGGGCTCTAAGCCCCTGAATTCTTGTGGCTGCGCAATGCCGCTAGCTGCACCGCCGCAGCGCTAGTGCTCCACAGCCACCGCCAGGCCGAAGGTTGAAGCCTGGAAAAGGTTCATAAATTTAAGGATTCTGGCTGCAAGCCAGAGCCTCAACAAGCAATACAATCAAGCAGTTGCAACCCCCATTAATTCTACATGCCAAAAGTGCAGTCTTTCTGACATAGCCTATTGTCACAATACTTCTGTGCCGTCGGTTACAATGAGCAAGTTTTAGTGCTGTTTGTTAAGTTAAGTGGCTGGAACCTTCTCGTCACCCAATTCGTGCCCAATGCCCATGACCCCGCTCTTCCACATTATCAGGAGAACACCGCGAGCAGCTTGAGAGCTCCAAACCTCAAACAATATCAAAATGCGACTCATACACGCCGAAACACGGCAAATGGAAGAATTTTCGTCGGATACAGACATCCCGCCCTACGCTATCCTCTCGCACACGTGGGGAAAGGATGAGATCTCATTCCAGGACTGGGAAAATAAGGTCGCCGGCAAAGCCGGGCTCCGTAAGATTGAGCTTTGCTGCGAACAAGCTGTCAAAGATCATCTCGATTGGATTTGGGTTGACACGTAAGTTTGTTTTATTCAACTCTTCGCTCTTCACTGGGCTGACCACTCATTCAAGCTGTTGCATCGACAAAAGGAGCAGTGCTGAACTTTCCGAGGCCATCAACTCCATGTTCCGTTGGTACCAGAACGCCGTGGTTTGCTACGTATACCTCGCCGATGTATCCGTCCGCCTTAACCAAGCGCAGGAGGTTTTGACCAGCAACATTGCTCGGAGCCGATGGTTCACGCGGGGTTGGACCCTCCAGGAACTGCTCGCCCCCCGCAGTCTCGAGTTCTTTTCTGGCGAATGGATACGGCTGGGTAGTAAATACGACTTCACCCATCTTCTAGAGTCTATCACGGGGATCGAGCGAGGCTTTCTCTGTGGTGACCTGTTACTCGAGGACGCCAGCATCGCTAAGCGGATGTCTTGGGCAGCATCTCGCAAGACGACCAAACCCGAAGACATGGCTTATTGCCTCCTAGGCATCTTCAACATCACCATGTCGCTACTTTACGGTGAAGGTCGGCATTCGTTCCGCCGATTGCAGGAACAGATTATCAAGCGCAACACCGACCTAACCATTTTCGCATGGGATTCTCCACCAGGAGCACCCTTGGCTGTGCAGGAGTTCCTCGGAATATTTGCCCCATCACCTACGGCCTTCTCCGGTAGCTCGAATGTGCAACCGTTCAACGATGACTTCGCCGAGTTTTTGGTCACGAACAAGGGAATCTTGTTTTCCGGTAACCTTCCTCTGCGGCTCCTCGTTTGGAACGGGCTGGATGGGCCTTGTGATATCTATGGGCTCTTCTTAGGCGCCGATTGCAGCCGAGATTTTGATATGGGAGGTATCTTTCTCCGCAAACTGGGACCTGGTCTCTTCTGCCGGGATGGCCGGTTTCCTCTCGCCGGATTCTGGAACGTTGCTGATATAGACCAGACCGGTATGCTAGAGGACGTATCTAAGTTTCATGTCGTGACCGACCCGGTTGTTGCGCACAATGCCTACTCCGTCTACCGGAGGTTTGCACTCCACATCCCTGTCAACAAGAACTTTAGAATCGCAGACATTGTTCCAGAGTCGCTCTGGGATATTACAGACCACTTGTTTTTACGGCCCAAACCTTACAGCTGGTGTAGATACGAGACGGTTCTTGCAGTATCTTTACGGGCGAGGGTGCTGGGGAAGGAGGTGCAGCTTGTTGTTCTGTGCGACTGTAGGAACGTAATTCCCATTCTTAGGATATTTGAGCTATCACGATATAGCAGGGCAGCGGACATTATTTTTAGGGGCCCACAAAGAGAAATGTCCGTAACATTTTCAGAGCTTGAGAAGAGGGAACCCGAACTCGCGATGATCAAGAATGAGGTAGACATTACGGTGGAAAGTAAAGTGACTAGGATCTCAGTGTCCGCTGTCCAGGATACCTTAAAAGTACCGGGAGACATTCCGATTTTTAGCATAGCTCTTAAAGTCGGTGAGCTGTCGGTTAGCTAATGTTAGGATATGAGTTTCAAAATCATATAGGTTAGCACATTGAAGATAGCTATGTCAGCCATTCTTAGTGCTTATACAATGGTATTTTTAGCAGGATCGACTGGAGATCGCTAAATGCCGTCCCTTGAGGTATTGCAGGACATTCTCTGTTGGAAACACTGACACACTGGAAACTGTGAGTTCCAACTGAATGATGAAACTGCCTGTTTTAGGATTGGTAGACCTATTGCCATATTTCAGCCTTCGTCACTGTGGTAGCTGAGACTTACTAGCGCTCCGGTAATGCCAAGAATCCAGTTAGTTCCGTTGACTAGATGCTGTCAGGAACAAGGTTGTTCTGACCAGAGGCCAGAACACGACCGGTCGAAGTGGGGTGGAAAACGGCTGATAGGAGCTGATTTGAGCTAAATGAAACCGAACGGAGCTGAACTGGCAGATTCAGTTTAGTTAAACAGAACGTATAATTATATAGGCTCTCTGGCAGATCTGGAAAGTCAACCCAGCAAGCAATTCAATTAAGCAGTTGCAACCCACAGTTTCCTATTGTGCAAACGTTTCTGACAGATGCCCAGGGCTCTGGACCTATTTCCTTCGGACACTCTAATGAGATCCCGCGACTCGACGGTCTCGTATGACGGTCTCACACCGTCTGCATCTTACACATACGACGGTCTCACACGATGGTCAGAGTCTCACAAGACGAAGGTCACACGAAGTTTTTGGCAGAGTGAACTAGCTAACGTTATACGCTCTGTCAGAAATACTACGCCGTGGATTCGGTGGAACAATGGGGTTGTAATTGTTTAATAATATTTCTTCAATTGTTTATTCTTCGGCTCTCTGGCGAAGCCAAGAAGCCTATATTAAATCTGCAAATGGTGACAACATTGGTGGCAAATTGTGGCATTCCCAGCTGAACTGACGTAGTCGGTTCAGGCTCTCCTGAGCTCTTTAGGATGTAATCTGTAACAAGCATGTCGCAAGTGGCTATCAGTCATGCCCATACTGAATAGTGGGCTTAGCTGGATGCTGAAACAGGTCCATCCAGTTCAGCTGAGCAGAACAAGTATATAGGTTCTCTGCCGAAGCCACAGAGCTAACACACAGGAGAAAGACTATCATATAGTTACAGCCCTTTCCGATTCCACAGTTTCCAGTGTGCCAATGTTTCTGACAGCACGTAAGACTGGTAACGTACTAATGCAGAAGCTCGGTAACCCCTGGTCACGGAGCTAAGTCATGACTCACCGCCTTTATGTTCAGCGGGCAGAATCCGTGCTAAGGAAAAGGATCAGAATGTATTCCGAGCTTAGAGGGCTGAAAACAGTCCGCAAAGCTGTATTCTGGTCATGCTTAGATATATTTTACTGCTTCTATCACCGTAGGCTACCACATCTATTTGATGACACGCTCCGCTTGATGACATGCTTCATATCATGACATCACTTAATAGCAAGTTCTATTTAATGACATCATTTGATGACATTCTTCATTTAATAATATCGCTCGATGACATGAATTATTTAACGACGTCCGACATTTTTTTATCATAACCACACGCGGATTCTAAGTTGCTAACGCACTCTTTAAAGCAACCTCACTTAACAGTGTCGATTAATGGGGCTAGAGCCCAACTCTGTATTTAGCTTTACTGTAAGTTAGTAACAAGTGCAATTTATTTAGGAGCGAAATCGGCGTCCGCTTTGTACTCTTTTAAAGAGTTTGGGCAAGGACCGGGGTAGTTTGAAAACATTAAGTGACACTAATGCACTAAAAAAGCTAACATTAACCCTATTTTATCAGGCTGACATTGCGCAAGTAGCTAACTTGAGTAGTGCTAGGTAAAGAGGCAACCCTGTCAGAAAGAAAGGGGTTTAGGGGCCCCGGCCATCTAGTCAGCGAAGCTGACTGGATGCCTGGCACTGCCAGAGCGCCAGTGAGCCTGAGCCACCGCAGTGACGAAGTCAGAATCCTATAGAAAGTCTATAAAAGAAGGAGGTTCTAGCTAGAAGCCAGAACCACAGGAGAAGAGGCAATTCAATCAAGCAGTTGCAACCCCCATCAATTCCAGAGATTCCAGTGTGCAGTTGTTTCTGACACAATCCACGCAGTGAATCGTAGCCGTAGCTGGCAGTTGTAGCGATCAAACTGGCAATCAGCCACAATGTGGCGATCTGGTTCATGCACGTAGCTATAAAAAGATGGCCCTCTAGCTTCGCCAGGGAGCTAGAGAACAGACCCAGTTACAATCATCTCTTTCTAATTACTCAGGCAGTGATCAGAGCAGTGGTGTTGTGACGACCCTGCAGGCCGTCACTTGGGCCGGAGCGGCCCGACGAATCCCCCGCATAAGGAACAGTGCAGGAAGATAATACGCATAGTATTACGTACTAGGCTAGGGGTGTAAAGACCCGAAGCCCCTACGACCAACCAGCAGTTGCTCAGTCTTAGCAAAGGTGCTCACCTATTAAGCATCTGTAAGGCCTCTAAGTAAAAGGTGCTTAGTGGCAGGTTACTTAGTTCCTCACTAAGTAATAGACCACTGAGTAAGGTATAAGGTACCTCTGGCTAGTTAGTATAGATAGTTATAGTTATACCTATAACTACCGTAAGGGACTTTAATTCCTCACGCTAATATTTAATTATTCATTTATATCTTACTGTTTAGACTTACCTTTATACATTATAGTGATAATAACCTATAATGACATTAAACCCCCGTTTAAAAGTGTTAACTTAATAAGCCGTTTTTAAAACGCTCCTTACTTATTAATATCTTATTATACGTTCTGTCTTAACCTATACTAGTCCTTTTAAAGCCTATATTAGGTGCAGGTTATAATATAATATTAGCGTCCTAGTTTTAAACGCTGTTTATTAAACTCCCAGATACCACCTTTCTCCTATTATTAACATATTAACTTCCAGAAAAGGTAAAGAGATTAAAGAGGTGTAAACTTAACCTTAACTCCCTATTATTAATAAGTTAGCTATACACCTTAAAGACTTAAACTTTAATTAGTAGGGACTGGTTAAGGAATTTAACAAAGCCTTCCCTAAAGACATTAAAAGTTATATTAATCTTATTAAAAAACTCCAGGCCTAATTTAACGTTATTAAACTAGAGAATAATAACTTTAAGGGTTTATAAAAGAAATAAGTAAAACTCCCCTTATTATTACACTTTAAGGGAGACTTTACACAGTTAAAATCCTAAATAACCTAGCTTTAAAGCTATATCACCTATTATAATAAACAGTTCTTTAAGGAAGAAGGAAAGGTTAGGTTTATTAAAGCCTTATTAGATAAAGTAGCCGCTCGTTAGTATAAACCCTATGTAAATATAATTAATAACCTCTCTGTAAATAAAGCGTGTAAAAAGGCCCTTAAGACCTAGGCACTTTTCGATAATTTTAACGTTTTTATTAACTAACTTTAAATTAAGTTTAGGGAGCTAGACGCTTTTAAAAGGGTTAAATAACACCTTATAACCTTAAGATAAACGTCTTTAATCCTTAAGTTCTTTACCTGTTTTAAGTTAAAGGTAGTAAAAACTAAGCTCGGTTAAAAGGCCTTAGTAATACTGTTTTAAAACGGTTTAAAAGAGCACGTTACTAGAGACCTTTATTAAGAAGATTACCCAGATCGCCTTTAAAAGCTAATTAAGATGGCTATTAAGGTTAATAACCGGTATTATAATCACTATTATTAGAAGAATTATTAAAAGGAATAAACCCCTTACTAGTTAAATAAGCCTAAAAAGGGGAACTAATTAACTATAACAGGTTACCACCCTAGACTAATAGATATTAATATAATAAATTATTAAAACTAACTTAACTATAATAAACCTTAATAACAGTAATAATAAAAGCAGTCTAAGGACCTATCTTAAGTCTAATACTTTAACTGTAATAAGAAAAGCTATATAGTATAGTAATGCCTATTATTAAAATAAATTAATTAAAAGCCAGTTTTAAAGGGAGGAAAGCATATTAAGTTTAACTTAAGAGATATCTATATTAAGATAGCAGGTAACGAAGAAAACTGCACTTAGATAAACGAGTGTAACTTAAAAGACGAGGAAGAAAAGGAATAACCCTAGGATATAATATACCTAGTCTTTAAAGGTGTCTTAAAAGAGTTAATTATAAAGGTGCAGGTTGTAAAAGACCAACTTTAAGGTGGAAACTTAAAACCACTAAAGGTGTAAGTTATAAAAGACCGACTTTAGGAAAAGATGTTCCGGTTAGCTGTTACAGGCCTTAAAAACCTTACCTTATAAGCCTAGGAATTAAGGAAGTTTAAAAAGGACCTTAACTTAAAAATTACTAAAATAGTAAAGGGAGTTAAAGAACTAGCCCTCCAGGCTACCTAAACGGTAAAGTAAACCTTAAAAGGTAAAAAAGAATAAGTTAAAAGGATTAAATTAAAAAAGTGGAAGTTCTTCTTAACAGTACCCTTTAAGACTTTTAAACACTTTAAACACGTTAAGTGGATTAACACCTTTACCTCCTTAGAAAAAGGACAGTTTAGATAACTGCCTTACATTAAGGCCAGTATGCCTTAAACTGGTACCTTAAAGGTTCTTTAAGAAGGTATAAGGTAAGTATATTAATAAGGGGTATAGAAGCTGAAAGAGAAATATTAAAAGCTGGTAGATAAAGTGGAGGACTTATAAGTTAAAGGTTTTATTATAACGTTTAAAGACAGAATAGTGGAAATTAAGTTATAACTTTATAATAGAGTTTACTTTATTAATTAACTTAAACATTAACTTATTAAAAAGGGTTATTTTGTAGAAGAATAAGCTGGGTTACTGTTACTTGAGTTTTAGAAAGAGGTTTAGGAGAAATAATAAACCTGGAGGTAAGTAGAGGAAGAAAAGAGATAAGGCGCCACTTCCCTTATCTTATACTTTATAACTGTAACACTTACAGTTAACATTAACCACCCTAGTTACAGGGATATACTGTGGATTAATTATATATATAATAACTATACTCTTAATTAGTATTATGGACTTAAGGCTCTTTATAACCACTTTCCTAATACTTAAAAGCGGGATTACACTATTATTAAGGTAAAGTTAAAACCAGCTTATTACTAAGTTACCTACTCCCCAGTAAGAGAGTTTAGTAATAAGTGGAAGGTCACTATAGTTAACTAAGCTTTTACTATATGTTAGTAAGGAGGGGTATTTAATAACTACTTAAACGTAACGTACTTACTACACTTTAACGGAAAGGCTAAAGAATAGTAAAAGTGGGAAGACTATTAACGGATTTAAGAATAAAAGGATATTACTGTAATCTAGTTCTGTAAAGCGTATTATTAACTTATTAAGGACTTTAAAAACATTATACCGTTTAAAGTTAATTAGACGTTAAAGTGTGAAAACCTAAGAAAGGTTAACTGCTAAGTTTATTAAAGCTACCTGTTTTTTTAAAAAGAACTGGGAAAAGGTTACAGGCCCTTTAAAAGGGCCGGAAACCAGTAGTTTACTAATTAGTAAAAACCCTAAGAAGAAGAAAAGGCATTTAAAGGTTAGGTTAGATAAGACCTTAAAGATACACGATTATTATAACTTAGATGTTAAAGGAGTATAAGTACTATTCTGTTAATGTTAATATAACAAATGGAAAAGGGAGGCCGTTTAAGGTAAAAGTAGTGATTAATAACGGGAGTGCTTTTAACCTAATACACCCTTTGTTAATTAACTAAAGGAAACTCCCTAATTAAAAGTATAAAAAGGCCATTCTTATATAAAATAGGGAAAAAGGCCTATATTAATATAATAATAGCAAAGTCACCTACTATTTACTACTTTTAATTAAAGTAGATAGGGATAAATAATAAGTAGATTTTAACATTACACCAGTTATAAGTTACGATATAATCTTAAGTTTACCCTGGCTGGAAAAGTATAACCCTGTAATTAACTAAAGGAGTGGCTACCTTACCTTTAATAAGTCCCTTAACTGTAATTACTGTTTAAAGGAAGTTAAAAAGGCACTAAACTGTTTTAAAGATGTATAAAGCACTTAAAAGCACACTAAACCCTTAAAACTAAGTATAGTTTAGGTTAGGTTTATAAAAACAGTTAAAGGATTAAAGAGTTTACTATATTACTTAAGTGACGACTTAAAAGGTGGAAAAAAGTAAGGAGCCGATCTACAGATAAGTGAAGAAGTCGATTTATCTAAAGTACTTACAGAATATAAGAAGTTCACCCTGTTTTGAAAAAAGATACTGTAATTACCAGACTACAGATTATAAGACTATAAAATTAAGTTAAAGCCGGGAGCGAAGCTCTGTAACTTCCAGCCCTATTACCTAAACCCCTAACAGGCTAAGGCCTTAAGGGAGTACGTTAATAAGAACTTAAAGAACGGGTTTATTATAGAGTCCCAGTCCTTAGCAGGGTATTTAATACTATTTATCCTAAGGAAGGGAGATAATAAACTACGTATAGTTATTAATTACTAAATGTTAAATAAGGATATAATTAAAAATCGCTACTTATTATTACTTATTATGGAAATATAAGAGCGGATTATTAAAGTAAATTAGTTCTCTAATCTTAATTTCCCTATAGGATTTAACTATGTTAGAGTAAAGGAAAAGGATAAGTATAAAACAGCCTTTTAGACTTGTAATAGATATTATTAATACCGTATTATATTAATAGGATTAATAAACGCCCTTATAACCTTTTAAGGCCTTATTAACAGTGTTCTCCACCCCTTCCTCAATAAGTTTATCTTTATATATTTAAACGATATTCTAATCTATTCTGAAACTTTAAAAGAACATTAAAAGTATATATAATAGGTTTTAACAGCCTTTAAGAAAGTAAAGTTAACAGTAAACCTAGAGAAGAGCCACTTCCACGTTTAAAAGCTGAACTATTTAAGGTTTAAAGTAACTTTAAGAAGGTTTAAAATGTAACTGGAGAAGATAGAGGTAATTAGGGATTAGCCCACTTTAAAGAACTAGAAAGAATTATAAACCTTTATCGGTTTTATAAACTTTTATCGTTACTTTATTAGGTATTTTATAAAGATTATAAAACTATTTTATAAACTTATAAGTGAAGGAAAGCCGTTTAAATGGACTGATAAACAGTAAAAGGTGTTTAAAAACCTTAAACACACCTTTATTATAACGCCAGTCCTAACCCTTCCCGATTTCTTAAAACCTTTTTAAGTTAAAACAGACTTTTTAAAATTCGTAATCGGTAAAGAACTTAGCTAAATCTAAGAGGATAGGAAACATTACCTAATTACCTTCTTATTAAAAGGAATTTACAGCTTAGCTTTAAGATACCTAATTTATAATAAAAAACTAATAGTAATTATTTAATACTTTACTAAATAAGCACTGTATTTAAACGGTATAGAAGAACTGGTTTAGGTCTTTTCAGATTATAATAACCTTTAATACTTCTTAATAAAGGAACTTAATTTATAATAAGCATAATAAGCAGAGTTAATAGCCCTATTCCACTTTTAGATCCACTATGTTAAAGGAAAAGATAATAAGTAAGCCGATACTCTTAATTAAAGACAGGACTATAAGGATGTTAATCTGGTTTTAATCCCCGTTATTATATTTAATAAAATAAAGAACGGTATAATAAAATATATATTATAAATGTTAGATAACTAAATATTAGAATAAACTATTAATATCTGTATAAACTTATAAATAAAGTATAATATTTATTAATAATAACAGGACTTTTAAGTAAAAAGGATAATAAAAGGTACCTGTAAGTATAAGTACCCTTTAAGAGACTCTTTAAGGTACTTATAAGACTGTGGTAAGGAATACCTAAAGTATCTAAACTATAATAAAACCAGTTATTAATTAAAACAGCTATTAAAAAGTGTAAACAGTACATTTAAACTAGGAGTAAGGCTTTAGTATTAAGAGAAACTATATATTTATAACTTAGGTAAATAGAAAGAGTACGTTTAACAGGTTTATAAGTCTTAACTTAAGGGATATATAAAACAGGTTAAAACCCTTATATAAGCTTAATAAGTATACACCTTCTTAGGAATAAAGAAGTTAGTTAAAGAAGTGGTTAATAATTACGACATTTGCTATTAGAAGCAGAACTGATATTATAAGCCTTATAAGCTTCTTAAACCACTCCCTGTACTATAGGTATTATAAAGCTTAATCTTACTTAATTTTATTACCAGGATCTTAAAGTTTAAGGACCTTATTATAAGAGTTACCTATAACTAGATCCTTATAATAGTTAACAGGTTAATAAAGTAGGCTTACTTCCTGTTAACCTTAAAGGATATAACAGTAGAGTAACTCACTTATATCTTTAAGAAAGAAGTGGTGTTACGACACCTTTAGCCAGATAATATCGTTACAGATTAAAATAAGCTAATTATATTAAAGTTTTAATAAGGATTAATGTAAAGAATAGGTGTGAAAAGTAAGCTTTTAATAACCTTTTACTTATAAACGGACAGTTAGATAAAGTGAGTTAACTAGATACTTATAACGTATTTTTAGGCTTATATTAACTTTAAATAAGATAATTAACTTAAACTGTTACTTATAGTACAGATAGCTTATAATATAATATTAGTTAAGTTAATAAGTATATCACTATTCTTCACTAATTATAATAAGGAGCCTAAGCTTTATTAAGGCCCACTTACTAGCGCCCTTTAAGCTGTAATCTGTATAAACTAAATGTAAAAGTTATATAATCACCTATAAGTTAAACTTAAGTTTACACACGAATAAATAAAAAAGTTTACTAATAAACATTAAACTAAATAATTAATACTTAAAAAAGGACTTTATTATAATAATAAATAAGTTAAGGGATTAACTTTTTAAAAAGGGGATTATGTTTACCTTTTTTCATAAAACCTACATTTAAAATAACTTAGTAAAAAACTTAACTTTAAAAGGTATAAACCGTTTTAAATTAAAAAAAAGGTTACCACCTTTAATTACAAACTAGACTTACCTATTAATATAAAGGTACAGATTAAGGTTTTTCACATCTCACTTTTAAAACCCGCCTTAAAGGGAGTTCCACTAGAAAAGAAGATTAAGATTAACATTAATAAGGATAAATATAACGTTAAGGAAGTTATAGATTTACAGAAGAGAAAGAACACGTTTAAATATCTTATTAAGTAGCTAGATTACAGCCCTAAAAGTAACTTATAAAAGCCTGTTAAAAATCTTAAATACCTAGACTTAATTATAAAGTTCCACTAAAAGAATCTAAACTAATTAAAGCTAACGATAAGAATTAAAAGTAAGATAAGATCTAACATCTAAATTACCATATTAAAAAGCAAGACCACTATGGGATTTAAAGCTTAAGAAACGGCAGGAAACTCCTTAATAAGTACAGGAGGACATTTATTAGAACCTTTAACCAGGGTTAAAAAGACCTTAAACCTAATAAGGAGGCTAAGCCTCTAGGGCTTTTAGTAAGCTCCATATAAGAATAAAGTATTAAAAAGGAAGGAAAGTTAATAAGAGACAAAAAAGGGCCACCCTTTATGTATTAAAATAAAAAAAAAGGAGTTATAAACTAAGTTAAAAAGAAGTTATTAGTTATAGTAACCCCTTGGAGAAAGGACTAGCAGGTGTTCCTGTTAAAAAGCCTCCCCAGTTAAAGGACTTACTAACTTTAAGAGGAGCAGCCAGACAGGCCTCCTCCTACTCTTAAAAGCGAAGGATCTCTACCTTTTAACTAAACGTAGAAAAAGCTCACTTTTCCATCTTACAGCGCTGGACTTTAATCCGTTTAAGTCAGGCAGTAGTTTCACAGAGCTTTTAAGTTTTCAGCTTTAAATTCCACGTAATAGCGTTATACTTAGCGTTAAAGTAACGCTTTTTAAAAAGGAGCTGTTAGAGGAAAACATTATTATAATTAAATACGTTATATAAAAATAAAACCTTTACTAATAAACATTTAAAGCAATTATCTAATTGTGTAATAATAAGACAGGAAAGTGATTTTAAAAAATAACGACTATAAGGCAACATTTATAATTTAAAAGTTAAAGTGAAATCTGTAAGGTTACGGTAATAAAAGGTACTGTTTTTTAAAGTGCGTTTTTACATATAGTTAGTAAGTATAATTACGTTAAGAAAGAAGGGACGCTTTTACCAGGATTCTTCGTGGAAAAAGAATGTTAAAGAGGGGGAATTATATAACGACCTTATAGGCTGTCATTTAGGCCGGAGCAGCCTGATAAATCCCCCGTATAAGGAACAGTGCAGGAAGATAATACGCATAGTATTACGTACTAGGCTAGGGGTGTAAAGACCTAAAGCCCTTATAACTAACTAGCAGTTACTTAATCTTAATAAAGGTGCTTACATATTAAGCATCTGTAAGGCCTTTAAGTAAAAGGTGCTTAGTGGTAGGTTACTTCATTCCTTACTAAGTAATAGACCATTAAGTAAGGTATAAGGTACCTTTAGCTAATTAGTATAGATAATTATAGTTATGCCTATAATTACTGTAAGGGACTTTAGTTCCTTACATTAATATTTAATTATTTATTTATATCTTACTGTTTAGACTTACCTCTGTATATTATAGTGATAACAACCTATAGTGACATTAAACCCCCATTTAGGAGTGCTAGCTTAATAAGCTGTCTTTGGAACGCCCCTTACCTGTTAGTGTCCTGCCATATGTTCTGTCTTAACCCACGCTAGTCCTCTTAAGGCCTATATCGGGTGCAGGTTATAATAAGTGTAGCGTTTCTGACAGTTTTACTTGATGACATGCTCCACTTGCTGACATACTCGACTTGATGACATGGTAGATAAGGGGTGTGAAAATAGTCAGACATATAACGTAAAGAGTAATACAGTGCTTACAGTGATCAATTGCCGTATTAGATACCGCCTAACTTAGTGGAGAAGGCCGTAACACTAAGATTATAGTTTATAATAAACTTTTATAACTTTATAAAAGGCTTTAATTATTATAAAAGCTTATTATTAATTATACATATATATAACAGAAGTGAATCCGGTTTAAATAAAAAAAACGTTATTACTTAAAGTAACTTATAAGTTATTAATATATTTTAACTAGCTATACATAATTATACTTAAGCATACATCTATGTAATTACATATATATAAGGTAACTCCTTTACAAAACTCTTACAGTATTACTAACTTTATTACTCTTAAAGGCTTACATGTATTATAATAACGTATACAGCTGTAATATATATAACCGTAAGTTACAAACTGTTGGGTTTTTACAACCCTAACCCGGCTAGTGTGGTTAGAACAGTGTGGCTGGATCCACGCAGCCGCTCCGCGGCTGCATCCGTGGATCTGCACAGCCAAGAACGCTAGACTCCACTGCCAACCTCGTATTCAGTCAGCCAACCTCGCTTCGCAGAAGCGAGTGTGGCCAATGCACTCCGTGCACTGGCCACCCTCACGGCTATAATAACACAGCTTCCACTCTCGAAGATAGA
>Ga0247760_1002269_pt1 | contig 15122 bp, 18 predicted proteins | sample UWRJL171409R4_FD_179936 | JGI IMG/M metagenome (GOLD analysis project Ga0247760, IMG submission 179936) | Plant litter microbial communities from Arlington Agricultural Research Station in Wisconsin, United States - UWRJ-L171-409R-4 | ecosystem: Environmental > Terrestrial > Plant litter >...
CGGCACCTCCAAATCCAGCCCCTCCACCCTTCCTTCCTCCCGAATCCCATCCCAATGCCGCCTCCACCAGCGAATGGACGCTATGCGCGAGAGGTCATAGCAGCACCCGCATTTGTAGTAGATGGTGCGGTGGCGTTTGGCGTGGGCGGTGATGAGGGTTAGGAAGTGGGGGTTCCAGGGGCGGGATTGGAGTTGGTTTTTTTTGTGGGGGAGGTGGCTGTCGGTGGAGGGGGAGGGGGAGGGGGGGGTTTTGTGGTATTTGGGATTGGGGGGCTTGGGTTTAGACTTGTTGGGTTTCGATTTGGACTTGGGCTTGGCAGAGGGGTTTCTTGGCGGCTGGGCAGGGCGTCGTCGAGGCTGGGTTTGGGCGTCGCGCTTGATTTCCTCTTCGGTTTCCCAGCGCCATTTCTGGTAGATGAAGGCGTCCTCGGCGTATGCGTTGGCGTGGCACAGCCCTTTGCGGTCCCAGGGGAGGGGCCGACGATGGTGTTTTCCGCGCGGGTTGCGGGCTGCTGTCGAGGGGCGGCCGACAAGGTAGCGGGTTTCTGCCAGGTGGGAGAGGGGGTCGGGCTCGACCTCGGAGGCGTGGAGTTGTGTGTATGTCATTTTTGGTGTTGTGAGTTGTGACCCTTGACGAGCTTGAAGTGTCTTGGCGGTGGTGAGCTCCGATGATTTTGGTAACTAAACTGGAGGAATACTGTGACAACTTATATCAACAGTCGTCAATGCCAAACCATAGTTCATCTTGGCTTTCAGGGCTGTGCTTGAACGTGAGTTGAATTGCTAGTTGCGGCGTGCCGGATCGGGAAAGGCGCGCGTGAGGACAGCGAGGACATCATTGTGAGGCAGCCCAATCACAGGCCCGCCAAGCCACAAAATACAGCCCCTTTTGCTTGGTCTTGGCAGGACTGGACAGCCAACAGGTCATAGTTAGTTAGATGGCAGATTTCCGCCTTCAGGAATATTAAAAGTGCCCCGAGAAGCACATGAACTTATCGTTCTCATCGCATGCAATAAACCTAGGAACTAGTACTGTCCAAAATGTCACGCCAAATCTGGTGCACTATAATATATCTGATATTGGTCAAAGCGGCGTGGCCGGTACGGTAAAATATCAAGGACCCCATATCTGCACATTCGATATATGAGAGCCCGATGAGAAGAAGAGTGCGGTGCTAGAAGTTTGTGATGCAATAATACATGAGGGAAAATGAGACTCTCCGCAAGGTAGGGAGTATTGGCCACGACTACTCGGTGCATCCATTCTCCTCAAAGCGTAAATTGCAGTCCTGCCAGAGGTTCCCCTCGTCAAAAGAGAAATCGGGACAGTTCGTGCCAGCCCAGAGGATACCAGTATCTGCCTGCGCTCTGTTGGGATCGACGTCACGACGCCGCCACGGCCACCCGGAGGTGTTGTCTTTCCCCAGAACCACGCCGAACATGGCGTAGAACAGACGGTACCAATTCAACGGCTTGTTTTTTTTTTCCACAAAACTGTCAATTCGATACATCAAAAAGTGGATGCTTTTGTGATCATCGATTTTGACAGTAGCGTTGATCCACTCGGGGTTGTCCGACTCTTGTTTGTTGAGCAAGTCCAGCGTGTTCTGTAACGGGTTGGTAATAAGTGGGAACTAGCAAGATGACTAACGGTTAGTCAACTTGCACATACCTTTTGGTGTAGCAGGCAGTTGTAGCAGTTCCCTGCATTAGCGTATGTAACGCCAGCCCCGTCACATGTTCGAGCCGATGCACTTGTACGAGCTAGCGAACCCTAACTCAACTGACCCTTGGCAAGAAACTAGCCATCGATGTCGCTCGGGATTCCCAATCACCAGTCCCTGGTATGCAGCGAAGCTGAGAACTGCGCCCCAATCCAAGGGGTACCCCGCCGAGATTTTGGCGTATACAGCTGCCGCGCAGCCGTCGGTCATGGTCGGACCTCGGTAGCCCGGGGAAGAACCCGTCCACGGCGCAAGCGTGGCAGCTGGCGACGAAGAGATCGACGAAGGGCTGGACGAAGAGCTGGACGACGTAGACGCAGGAGGACGACGAGTGACGAATTCCGTTCCACCTATAGGCGTCTTGGTGGGGTTGTTCTGAACACGAAAAGATCAGCTTGCTTCTTCTTTGCCGAACGAAGAACGACGAGGTAAGGGAAAAAGGAAAAAAGAAGAACATGGAGAGAATAAACATACCGGGTCAGAAGGGTCATAGAACCAAGGCGGTATCCCGTTGTTCCACCAATCGCAGTACCAGTTCTTGTCGCATGAGGTACCGCACCTCCCACCCCCCTTGAGAGACAGGGGACCGAGATCGCGGCGCTGGGTGGCCGAACCGCTGAGAGGTGTACACTGAGTACCCGGACCGCCCGGTTGCCATGAGATGCCGCTCCCCAGATTACCCCCGGAAGACCCCCCTCCCACCCCCGAACCGGAGCCTGACGAACCGCCCCCCTCGCCTGAATCAGATGGGTCCTCTGAACTGTCATCTCCCGAGACGGTTTCGTCGGAGACCGAGTCGTCTGTGTTTCCGTACGGTCTTGAACGCTGGCTTGGGGTGCCTTTAGGATAAAGCCTTGACCACCATTCCTCATTCTCAGAATCCCAAAACATTTCTTCCTCGACATCCGGACAGAACTCCTCCTGCCATTCGCTCATCATTTCTCTATCAGATGTCGAGAGGCATGACAGATCACGCGCCTCTGGCTGATCAGCCACGGCCATGGGGTCCGGGGGCACTGTCGATACCGTCATAATATTTCTGCTCTCTTCCATCGGATACCCCATGGCACCGAAATGGCTGACAATTCCCAGGGCTTCTGGCTTCGGGTGAGTCTTCCGCGGAGGCGCTCTGTTGAGTTGTTGCTGGTGGCCACGCTTTCCTTTCGGTCAGCATTTGATGAGAACTGCTGCCGTGAGGCTGCGTTGTCGGGCGTGACCTTAGCGAGCAAACGATGCTTGGCTGCAACTTGTGGTTGTTGCAAATCATTGTACAGACAACGGGGCATTGTGTCAAAAAAGTAGCCCGCCGTAAATCCCCTGTGACTGGGTGCATGGATCTTGGTGAACTGGAGCTGCTTCATTATCCCTTTTGCATCTTTGTACTCTCTCCATCTGGAAATGACTTGGTCAATCGCCACGAAATCGAAAGGGTTCTTGGAAATCAGGATGAGATTCCCATCATCCACGTCAGGCTCGTCTCGCTTTCTTGTTCTCTTGGTATGCTCAGATGTAGCCCCTGGCCACGAGGTCGGTAAGGGAAAAGAATCCAGCATCACAGTGCCGAGGTCTGTGTCGGGGATATCCCACCATGGCTGGGGCTCAATTGTTCCACCGCTACAGATAGCAGTGCTGGTGTCAGTGGACGCAGAGCTCGTTTTTGTCAAGTCGCAGCCCACACGGGGTAGCCGGGTGGAAGAGACGGTTGATGTTGAAGTGCTCCTGGTGGATGATGAAGTGTATATGACCTTGGTCACGGATATCACGGTGTCATACACTGTCGATGGTTTGGAGCAAGTCCTCTTATCTTCTTCGGGGCTCGGTGTTGTCCATTTGTTGTCTTTGCCAAGTGTGATGGTTCTTCTGGGCGTGAGTTGCAAGTTCACGCTTATACCAGGGGGCCAAGAAATCACGTTGGGGGGCCATATGTAGAGGCCAGGCGGGAGGATACCGGGAAATCTTATTCCTCTAATATTCAATCCACGCCAGCGGATACAAATCTGCTCGCTGCCGTTAGCTACCAATCTTGTCATTAGTTCTTCATGCAAACATGACCGTAAACTTACAAAAAAGAACCACATGTCGCATGGAAGATCATCATCCTCTTCCCCGTCGCCTTCTTCCTTGATCTTAACGGAGTCTGGCGGCCAAGGTTGGAAGGGAAGTTCAGTCGACGAAGTCGTGGTGTGCTGCGGCGCCTGCGTGATAGTGTCGTGGGACGAAGTCGATGGCGCAGGATCTGAGGAGACGTCCGACCATGTCCAGCTAAAGTACCGGGGTTTTGTGTCATCAGGGGAATGCGAAGTAGATAACGGATTCGATGTCGGAAGCTTTCTCCGAGACGTTGTTGGCGAAGCTTTCGAGAGGAGTCCTGAGGTTCTCGATGTCCGTGAGGTTTGCGATGTTGATGGCGTCAGCAATGGGCGGTTCTCTGCCCATGCGCCCCAGGGGTTCCGCGTACTAGGTCGACTGCCATTGAGTGCAGGCCATGGCCCCCCTGTTCTTGGAATCGGGAGGAGAGGGACCGTTCTGGGTGCGATTTCTCCTTTCTTGCTGATGTTGAACGTGATTGGGGGCACCGGGATGATTGGTTCGGGAACAAATACATCTCCGGCTGTCCGATTTGAACCCACGTAAACCGGCTCAAACGAGGCATAGTCTGTAGTAACTCTTACAGTAGTCGTTATCGTCGTCTGGGACGTCGACGAGGTCCCTCCGTACACTTCCGCGGTTACCGTGTACGTGGCGGTGACGGTTGTGGGGTCGATCTTGCATTCTGGCAGAATAAAGCGACAGGGTGGGATACAGCTTGCCGTGCGGGTAGTTGGCGAGCCACTGTTGCATACTAGATCTGGGGGGAGGTAAACGTCGGTGGTGTTACCCGCGTCGAAAGTGGTGATGTATGACCAAAAAGGGTGCTCTGACACTGCCAGGTTGTCCGAGGCTTTGACCAGGCTCCCGTCCGATTCCACCATGTACGTTGAGCCAATGGTAACAACGTTCCGTATGGAGATGCCGCCACGGTTGCTCGCAAGCTGTGTCATCACTTTTTGGCAGTTGAGCGAGTCCACACATGTCTCATCGTAGGTCTGGAACCAGGAATAAAAGCCGGCGCCCAGAATGGAAATATCCTTGGACTTCAAAACGCGTAGTGCCCATCCTGCGTCGCATGGTTCCTTATCCGTGCATGGAAATATCGGATCACCCTTGAAGACCCCAAGATCGTTCTCGAATGGCGTGGGCGGTTGAGGTGTGGGTTGGTAGTAGGCTTGTTCGGTCTGTAGCATACCTGCCACGATGTTTTCGGCTTGGTAGAACTGGTATTGGTACAGTGTTGAATGTTCGGAGGACGAAGCATAGATCCATGTTGGCTTAGTGCTCTCGATGAGGAAGCCTCGGGCGACGTATACGGAGAGTTGAGTCTAGTGATGCCAAGGTCAGCCTAGATTCATGTGAAAGCCGACAGAGTGCAGTGGTGTCCCTACCATAAAGTTGTTATCGTCCTTGAGATCAACGTCATCGAGGTCGTGATCTGCAACCCAAAGCCACGAATTCTCGATGTAGGCTGAGCTGGAGTCTGTGAGGTGCATCATCATGCTACCTCCATTGCAGTTCGCGTTGACGCCTTGACGAACAGCTGGGCACTCCTTTGCTGTTAACCCAGTACCAGAAGCGCCGCCAACTCTGACATGGCAGTCTTCATGATGGTCAGCCAGCCGGTCCCAGCACGGTAGAAATGAATCGCAACTCACCCCACATCGCCGCCTTGCCAGGGCCCGAGGACTCAATGTTCCACTCCACAAAGGTGACCCCGGGTGTCTGCCCCTTGGAAGTGAAGATCAAATCCTGCATTTCGAGCGTTCCTTTTTCACCTTTGAAGCCGACTCGAACGAGAGGAATGGGCTTCTTTGGGTCCCCGAACTTCGGCCCAAACGCAGCCAACTGTGCCCAAACCTCGCCAACAATTCTGGATCCTGGTGGGATATTGACCGTGTCCGTGAAGATGTATGTCCCGGCATCGACAAATACAATCTTGTTGCTTTTGACCGCTGTGGAGAGAAGGGACTCGAAACATTTTGTGTCATCGCTGACACCGTCGCCCTTGCAATAGTCCTTGGCGTGCAGGAAATCGCCGGCGGAGGCGCCTTCATATTGTGGCCTTGCTCGCTCAACATAGGGCAGAAGGCCAAGTCCGAGGGGGTTGTTAGAGTCGAGAAGACTGGGCTTCGTCCTGGTGTTTTTGAGACCGTATTTGACCATTCGAGTAGAGGTGGCCTAAGACCCAAGTGTCAATGTCCCCTGCCCTTCCCACCAAGTGCGAAGTCTCCGACAGATGGCTTTACAGGGTCGCTCGCGTTAACAAACTGGGCAACAAGCGTCTCAACGCCACGTAGCTTGACGTTGTCCAGAACGATACTTGTCGTTCCGTCTCCGGGTTTGGGCGAAATTGGGTGCGTCATGATAGCCGTTTTTGTGTTTGTGATTGCGCTGTCGACCACAGACACGGAACCAATTCGATGAACACCGTCTTCCGACACCAACATGAAGCCTGTGGAGGATCCGTCGATGCTGATACTCTTCCATGTCTGGACACACATCCGTGAGCATCGCCCCTGGAAGAATGATAAAAGCAAGGGAAAGTGAAGACCAGCAGGAAAGCAACAACTGAGAGTCATACCCATCCCCAGTCCCATATCGTCCGAATCGCGGTTTTGCAGTTCTTGAAAGCGAGCCGCATTGCAGTGAACTATTGGTTTCCGCCATCTAAATTCCTATAGGTGAGATCAGGTCACCCAGCGCTGTTCTTCTTATAGGCAAGTGACTCACAAATACCATACCCGCAGTTGTTGAAAACGATGTCGCTCATGTGGCCGCCGCTACCATTCTCTGCAACTGCAAAGAGTAGTATCAGCGCTGATCAATCCTATCGGATGCTCGGACATACAGATGCATTTCTGACCGGCCTGTGCTCTGAACTCCACGTTCTGCAAGCTTGCCCCCTGTGCCACTTGCCAGTGCAAGACGGACACATTCGCGGTGGGAAGCACCTTGGTTGAATCAAAGATGAAGTTGCGGATCGCGCGGTAGCAGTTGGCTGTGTTGATGTACCACTCCTTGTCGAGGTGATCTCGGCCGCAGGTCCCATCTCCGACATATTTGTTTGTTGAAAAAATCCCAAGCTTGCCAAAGTTCTTGGCTGCCAGCATGATTGGCCGGTCATTAGGATCTCCGATCAGCTGGGTGCCGTAGTAGGTTTCGATGGTTCGGCTGACAAGGTATGTTCCCGGCGGGAAATAGATGACAGCCATCTTGGTGGAGGTGGAGTAGCAACCGGGACCGCACATATCGCCTGCTTTGATGGCTTCTTGAATCGCCTTTGTGTCATCCTGTGGGAGAACATCTTTGTCAACATCATGTGTGGTTGAGCGATGAACCCATCCGTGAACTGAGGGGCCGAAAGGAAATCCTACCGTAACTCCATCGCCTTTCGCGCCAAAATCTCGGACATTTCGATAGACCTATCACATCGCCATATTAGTTTTATTGCTTAGATCAAATTCATTCCAGCAGTCATCTTCTCAATCGCCCCCTGAGGCAAAGGCAGCCGAGCACCCACGTTCCTTCCTTCCCAGAACAGGTGGATGTGGTAGGCCCTTCTCGCACACGAGTGGACTCGAACGTGAAACAGGACCCCCTCCAAGTGCCCGATTCTCACAGCGCCCACTTCTTCGGCCGGGCCGGCTTGCTTGAATTCCTTAGAGAGTAGTGACTCACGGTAAAATTGCTCGGATTACCGCCGAACGGCCAAGATCCCTTCCGGCTGATTGCTGCCATCCAGAACGGCGCTGCCTGATGTGTTTTCTGGTTCCAGTGAACTGGATCAGATCCAATTGCCTGATCAGCAACAGCGTCAGATTCGGCAAGCAACGCTTCAGCATCAGCAATCTCTTCATCGGTCGCGAAATCGAAGCCGCCAGCCGTTCTCCGAAGGCGGGGAGTGCGTGACAAAACGCTCCTGTCGGGGCGCAGCTGGTACGTATTCCGGTTGGTGGTGGTGGTGACTTCTCGGCAGGTAGCTTGGATTGCATTCACCTTCTCGACAAGGAATCGAGCCTTTCGAACATCTTCCAAGCTGGCCTGGGCCAACCGGTGAGGGAAGGTGCCATTGCTGCCGCGTGACGCCAACATTGGCTGGCTAGCGTCGGCGTTCAGGGCCGCCCCTTTCGCTGTGATTGCCGCAGCGTCGGATGCAAGAAGCAGCAAGAACATTGAGAGCAGCATTCTTAGGTCTGGCAAGTTGTATCAGTATTGCGAGAAGATTATGTCCCCCGGAGGACAACAGATTTGTTGAGGAGTTTTCTGAAATTCCTTAAGGTGCTCAACTTAGGCTATTATGTTCGGGCTCATCTGATTTCCATGATACGGGAATGGCACAGAACCACGAACATCCCACGCGCCCGAAGGTCCTTCCAAGTTCGATCCCCTGACTTCAAGCTTGGGTGCAAGTGTTGCACTCACGGACCGGTCAAGGACTTCAAGTTTCGGTTCTGGATATTGCTATCGGGGGCAAACATCAGCGCCAGCACCAACCTGCCGTCCTCAGTTCATCCACTCTAATTGTTCTGATGCGTTGCATAGGTAGTGGTGGTGCGGGCCGTTGGCCTTGGCCACCATGTGACTGAATGGGCAGCAACCTGGAAATATCCGGCCGGGGCTGAGACTCATGGATTTCCCACGCGACATGTGGAATTTTATCATCATCCTCCAATGCACAACTGGCATTTCAGCAGGTCATCCTGAGCGGGTCAGATGCGTTGCGATTGACCTCTAACGATCGTTGCTAGAAAGGTCTCGGCTAGGTACGTTTTCGTGTCCGTCCATGCTAGTTGACTGCCGCGGCACACATGACTGAGAAAGTCTGCCCGCCCAGTGCTTTCTTGGCTTCTACTAGTATGTCGGCAGGTAGGTATGACGGTACTAGTCTTCCAATTTTCTTCGCAGCGCCAACGCCACGGGTTGAAAAAGATACACAAATGGCCCTGTACGAGGAGTGAAGGGCTCTCTTCCAGGCCCTGAAGTTAGCCTTCTTGTAAATTACGTATATGATGATATATCGTTTGTACATCCAATGTTGTTCCAACAGTTGGGTACTAGTTACTACCTCTGCACTGAGACCGGCTCACCTTTTGGCAGCTCTTGAAGCAGCCATCTTGTGTAGACATAAGTCATTCTTAAGAGCACAACAGATTCTCATGGCCTTTGTTTGCCTGTATCTCAAATTTAGCCCTTCAGGTGCTTATCGCGGGCCGTTGGTCCGCAATGTATTGGAACCAAACAATACACTGGCTGACCATCGGGAAAGAATGCCAAGTGAGGTTAATGGTGATATCCGCCCTTGGATCCCGGATGCCTTGAGGGGTGACCCCCACAGGACTTGGGGACTTACAGCAGCACCACAACCAACACATTATCAGCAGCAGCACACCCAGTCGTTGTGGGGGGGATCTAATCTGGAACGCAGAAATTAGTACACAGTCGGGTTATCATGAACGAATCGTGCAATTCGTTGCCTTCATTTATGAGCGGACCTTTGCGTAAAACTGCCAGTGAGGCTGCAAACAAATTTGGGGAATATTTTAGCCGTAGGTAAGCGAGAAGTCCCAAGTGCATGGATGCAGACTGAAGGAACACGGCTGAACCACCGCGTTGGATACAGTGTGGGAACCTTTGATAACACTGCTTCACTTCTTCGCGATTGAGCGACTCGGCGTTGCTCACCGCTAGCATTCCTTTCGGCTAATCGAGACTATCTAGAGAGTTGCATTCATGTTACCGGGTACGCTGCCTGTAACGTTCTTGAATGGGTCTTTAAACAGGTCAGTTACACTTTGGTGCCCACCCCAGACGTGCTGATTCCTTATTGATAATGCTGAATTCCAGCCCGAGCAAGTTGTCAAGTGAGCACAGAAAGTCTGCCTTAATTTCTTGCAGAGGGTCCATGTGCTGAGCCAAACCAGCACTCAAGCATGCCGGTTTCTAGCCGTTGTGTTTGCTCTTTGTTGGTTCACAGTCTGGAAATTGAGGTCACGGAAGCTTGCATTGCCGATATTGCCGATATTGCCGACATCGCCTCATGATCAAATCAACCTGGGGCAGGTGCCTTGCGCACCCAAATTGTCCTCATTTTCTGATTACCATATTACCTTACCATTACCCGGAACCGACCACGGTAAACCCCGTCCCACCTAGAATGACAACACGGCCAAACCATTGCATTGGGTACAGTGTGAAATCACACCCGTCTATTTCGCACCTATCAACAGGCGAGAGGCATGGATGTTTTATCATTGGATTGCGACATCTGACTGCCAGCTGTGAGGGACTCTTCCGGGTCACGATGTCGAGGATAAAAGTGAGAGGCCATCCACATCGACCCAGTCGTTCTTGCAACAGCAGAGTAATTTCAACGATCATTGGTCATCTACCACTCCTTTAGCTCAGCCAGGCCAGCTCCCAGAATCTACCATGTTCTCCCTCAAGCGCCAAGTTCTTGTGGGCTTCTTTGTTACCCTCGCCGCCATTCCGTCCTCAGTCTCGCAATCCCCATCTTCTTAGGAGTGCTGGGAAGGAACTGATCTCCATTGCTACAGCCCAAACGCCAAGGGCGACGACATTGATAAGATTGACCTCGACGAGGTTGCATACAACGCAAATATCTGGCGCGGCTGGAGCGAGGAGGGGCCAGCCTTCTACACAATGCCGGCCCGGAAGAACCGCTCCGAGCCATGCCAGGAGTGGATGGTCCCTGAACAAATCGGCAGCACTCTGGTCCTCGCCAAGCACATGGACATGGGCATCAACTCAAGCGTCTCGTTCGCAGACATTGCCACCACCATCGACGGCGGCGCTGATGCCACCGAAGTACAGAAGCTAAACAAGTCCCTCCTTGGGTGCCCATACGGCGGTCAGTTTGCCGTTCAAGTCAATGCGAGCGATCCGGTCTACGGCAGTGAAGAGTACAAGGCTACGGGTGGCGTTCCCAGGTTCATACTCATCAAGGTTGTAAAGCCAAAGGCAAAGGCATGAGAGAGTTAGGATAGTTGATATTCGATTTTGCCTTGACAGAGAAGTCACTGGCACTTGAATGCTCTCAATACTAACACAGTGTGAATCAACATCCATTTGCACATACTGCTCGGTGCCACCATCAATTCCAGACTCGCATGCTGTTCACCGGGCAGTACACCGGGCAGTACCTGAGTACCTTAGGTACCTACCTACCACACAGTTAGCTAGGGACCTGATTAATACCTGGGCCTTCCTCATTTCTTCAGTTATGAACCAGAGTTTCCCGAACAACAGCCAGACTAAGGGTCATCGGTACCCATCTCCCGGCGTGCGGGGCTCATTTCAATCTGGAAGATACCTAGGTAATTGTCTCACGGTTGTCAAGAATGAGTATCATCAACGTCGCTCTTCATCTGACGCGAACCGCAGCATCCAGTCGTTCTGCCCAAAGCCTTGCATCGACACCCACGACTCGTCCACCGGCCCCGACACCGTGACGTTGAGCATACCCTCTGGCGGCAACGACACCTGGCCGAATCCTCCCATCAGTGCCTCGTGCGAGCTCGACACTACCTCCTCAGTTACGTTCTGCGGTTGGTGGTAATCCCCTGGCACGTAAAGGGATCCCATTTGCAGCTGTGGTGTTAAAAGAGGCTCGCCTAGCGGCGAGTCGAGAACCCAGAAGATTTCGGAACCCGTGAAGCACTTGGATGCCTCGCCCTGCTGACGGAATTGCGTCACTACCTTGTAGTAGCTATCGGTCGCCAATCCTATCCTGCGCATCATGACAATGTATACCCCCTTCTACTGTAGTTCTGGCCCAGAACCAATTGTAGAGCGTTGCGCTGCAGCTCCTGTGTACTGAATTGCCATTGTTGAATCGCGGGGCGGGGTGTTCTTGGTTGCCGAAGTTACCCTACTTGCGGGCCGTCTGACTCCCCACTAAATCGGCCCCGAATCTCGGCTTTCAACGAATTCCAACCTCAATCTCCACGAAAACTATCGCTATGTTGTTTTCTTTCCACAAATTTAAATTGCAATAACATCAGACAGTGTTAAATTGAAAAATAGGCAGATACGTACAGACCACTCTAGCAAAATATTAGGATGACATTATTATCTATATTTAGCGAATTCGCCCTTAGTTCGGGTTATAAACGGCAGAGGTCGGGCTCGAGTGTCCCCAGAGAGTGAGCTATGTCGAAAGTGGTCAAGGTTTTATCAACTGCTACTATAGTGATACGGACCGCGAGGTGTTGAACCTAGTATACCTACTGGCTGCCCCAAAGTTGTTCAGGAGGGCGATGGCAGGAACGATTTGCAGATGGAGAAGGTTTTCGCGGCTAGCGAAATATATCTAAGAAGAGGTTAAACTAGGTGGTCAGTCTATCATCCAATATAGCGAGAACAGATGGGTGGTGGTGGGGCTGACGAACCCGTGCTCAGGGAGCTGGAAAGCTCTCTAGAGTTAAAGAGTGACAGTAGCTCGCTAGGCGGGGAACATGGGCCGGTATGTATCTCGCCCGTCAATTTACTATTACCCCTTCTGGTACGTTTAATACTCTGGGGGTAGTAGTAATTAGCCAAAGGCTTCCAGGTGTATACGCGAGACAGATTTATACCTGCCTGGTGGCCTCCTCTTTTCTAAGCCAATCTGTAACATTACCTAACTTATTAGAATGTAAGGGTGTTCATTGCTGTTACGGTTCAGAGACTCATCGACAAAGATATATAATTAACATGATAAGCGGACGGTTCGGCACTTTAAGTCTCTCTCTAGATTCTACAACGGATTTTATAAGCAGTAATATCTCAGATTGGACTTTCCTCTCTCTTAGGCCACTGCATATCCGGTGGCCTTCCGAAGAGGTGGAAGCTCGGGCTTTCGCCGCCAAAGTTGCATCGGCTCTTCAGCTTTTTGACTTCGAGTTACTTCATGTCAGCCGGCCCTGATTTTTGTCGGTCAAGGGAAGAAGTGGGCAACGTGAAGGATTAGGAACGGTGCAGAAAACGATCCCCTATGAGAGCTTGCTGCGATGCTTTAGACCGGTATTTACATGGCAAAGACATGCAGTTGTGAGGGTGTTGACGAACCGTGGACCGAATCAACGTATATTATCCCACCAAAGAAGCTGGAGGAAGGGGCCGGCGCAGGTGGAGCTGCGGAGGCGAATCTAGATAGGTACTGATCGAGCCGGATCCGCATAACCAAGGCCAACCCGTGACAGCAGCGCAACCATCAGAACTATGTAGCAATCTTTTTGTTCCTCAGCTGTACGTCTGCAGTAAAATCGCGCCACCAAGTACCAATCCCGCTAAAAGTTGCCGCTAGGGAAAATAAAAACCAGTCTGGATCCTGTAACCACTCACTCTACCTTGTCAGTCACTCTCGGGCTCCTGCCGTGGCTTCCAACATCAGTACCAATCGCAGGAACCTTCACTATAATCCTCTTCTTGTCCTTCACAATGACCTAGTCTACAACCCTCGCAGTGCGCAAAATCGTGACGTCGGTGATCCTTCTTCGAATAATACGGCATTTCTACCGGAAGGCCAGCCCACTTTCGAAGCCGGTAGGAGATGCGGTCGACATAAGTCTCCTTGTTGAGCGTCATCTTCCCAAGCTCGTCGCAAGAGTTACAGCGCTGGTTGAAAACTACAGCGTTATATCCGCCGCTGGGATATCCCCGGATCCATATGGCAATCTTTTTGCTGCTCCAGCCATGGGTGGGACACTTTTTATTGTTGCATTTGAACTTGCCCATGATTCGCGTGTCGTATTCGTTGTTGTAGTCGTCTTCGTCGTTGGCGTTGAACCAAACCGAGGGTATCTCCTCGGAAACCGCGATGCGGACGGTTTCATGCAGGGAAGGAAACATGAAGGAAGACCTCGTTTCTTTCCCGACTGAGAGAACACGAATAAACTTCTCGCCCAACGGTTCAATCGATGCACAGAGGGTTCGATTTGTGTCTCCATCATGGGGGTCTTCTCGCGGCTGCCGCGGTGAGTTGCCCATGTGCGGGGGCTTGCTCGCTGAAACTGGTTGGGGATTGGCGGGCTGTTGAGGATGGGTCTTTTTCGGTCTCGACGTAGATTTTATTGTGAGAGATGGGGGCGGGTTCCTACTTTCTTCCGACTCGCCCGAGGTGTTGGTCGGCGGTCGATGGGAGGCCCACCTTTGTCTCTCCGTTGCCGGCCAGACAGCCTTGACGGAGACGTTTTCAGTGCCTAGAGCGGCGAGAGGTGAAGGACCGACCTTGGGACCAACAGGTGGCCCGCTGAGGCGAAGTGCGAGCTGTTGGCCGCCACATGCCTTGCGGAAGTAGGCTAGGGACCGGCCCTGTTGGTCCCGGATTGGGCTCATTAATGGATCTGTCAAGTTGGTGTCGAGCTTATACTCGCGGGCGATAGGCTGTCCCAAGACATTGCATATCGCTTGGGGAATGTGAAGAACGGTGGTGAGGTGCAGGGTTGTGTGTCCATTCCGGCCGCTGCTCGATGGCGACCGCTTGACGGGAAGCTCAACCGAACCGATTCCCTCGACAAGCATGCCGTCACTGAGGACGGATCTGAATGCCGTGTAGTCATCTCCAAACCAAGAGCGGTCCTTGGCGACGCTACCGCTGCGTTAGTGGATCGCTGTGGGGTCTTTGAAGGGAAAGTTGGCTTGACGAAATTGGCAGCATGCATACTGAACATTCGAGCCGGAAGCGAGAACCCAGTCTGGGCACGGCAGGGGCGACCTGCTCCCCGACCCCGACGCCATCATGCCGCCGCCAAGAAGCTTGGAGCAAGGCCGCACAGCTTGACTCGAGAGGACTTTGGCGGGATAGCTCGCATGCCGCTGCGTCGTGCAGAATAACTAACTCAAAAAAAAAAAACCTGGGAGACTAAGCGCGGTGAAGAGCAGAAGAGGGGCCACCGTGCGGGGAACAGGGAAAAGTGGGGTGCCTCCACAGGTGTCTGGGCTTCGAAGACAGTCGCGCTGACACGAGTAACTTCCTTCGCACTAGTGCCGCGTTCGTGATCGCTCCATCCTTGTTGAGCAGGAAGGAGGCCTGAGGCAACAATCAGAACTCCACTCCACCGACCAAGGGGCCTTAAAACCAATTCCAGGCAGCCCTGCAGATTAGATCAACACGTGATCAATCAAGCATCTTCCCAACCATCTATCAATCCTCTACTCCTCTGCCACCACTTCCGTTGTTAGAAAGGTACACTAGGCCAGAAAAGGAGAAGCGCAACCACTACAATAGATAGGGTGTCAAAAAGCCAGCAAAGTACAATATATTGTAGTACGGACTAATGGTGAATGAGGTCTCCTCCGGCCTCG
>Ga0247760_1002270_pt1 | contig 15122 bp, 16 predicted proteins | sample UWRJL171409R4_FD_179936 | JGI IMG/M metagenome (GOLD analysis project Ga0247760, IMG submission 179936) | Plant litter microbial communities from Arlington Agricultural Research Station in Wisconsin, United States - UWRJ-L171-409R-4 | ecosystem: Environmental > Terrestrial > Plant litter >...
TATTATCATAATAGCAATATACGCCATACCTACTGACCTGTATCGCTGCAGTGCAGTTCGAAGGTCCAAGTTTTCAAGTCCATCCAACCAAGGGGGAACATTTGTTCCGGAATGTCCCCCCCGCATTCTACGATAGACTCAACCATCATAATGCTATGAGGCCTTTCACGATGAGTATCGGGTACTCCCACATTACGCAACGCCATGTCCAAATATAATCGAGGCCTTCCACCATGCAGTCAAGGCCTGTAATGTGATACACGAGGCGGACGGATTATTGTTACGGGACAGCACTGTGTGAGATTTCCACTATACATTTCGCCACGGAGAAGGGAGATCCATCTTTTCCTTCGTATGATGGAAGAAGGTTCACGTCCGCACAACCACCCAGGCTACTGGAAGTATAGGCAGCAATATACTCTCAGCATTTTGCCCACCTAGTAATTCTCGGTCTGTCGGACTAGGGTTAATTTCCCTTGTAGTTGAACTTCCATCCCGAAGCTCTGGCATAAGAGAATAGTTGCTTGTTCCTTGATCAGTACCTGCCCACGGAGGATTCTACATTCGGCTCCCACTAAGGCAGGCCTTGTCTTCCAAGTTTGGAGACACTTCTACGAATCGGCGGTGTGTTGCGCGCTCAGGATGCCTTACTATTCACAGAGGCCTAGTTTGATACAAAGTCATCCCTAGGTTTCCGGCGCTACAGAAATAATGCCTTACCATTCGTGCATAAGCTGCGTGGGGATTTCTCAGTGCCTTTGGAGGTTCGCACCGAGCAGGAGTACTACGTACGAGTCTATACCTACGGAAAGAGCCACTAGTGTTTTGTTTCTTCCTTCAATCCTTTTCCTTTTTTCCTTTTCGGTTTCTATTTGCACCGTGCCTCTCGTGCAAAAGATATCTTTGTACAGCAAGGCGCACAATAAGTCTTGATCTTGGAGGCAACGATGCATTCGTAAGAAGCCCATTTTAATATACATAAGGCGGTATTGGATTCATCCAACGCCTGTAGTGTACCGGAGGTGCGGTGCAAATACCAGAGGCTATGGTGCAGAGATCTTCTTTTTACCGGAGGCTCCCCACGAGCACATTGGAATTCACCCCCCACTATGAACTTACCCCTTCCACTCACCGCATTTCCCATCCCAGCCCATCGCAATTCCCCCAAATCCCATATTTCCCCCCATTTGCCAAACGCATCTCCATCGAGTCCGAGCCCCCGATGCGCCCCGGAACAAAGGGACTCCCTGCTTGGAAATGAGGAATCAGGAATCATTTCGCGCTGCAGCAGGATTCTGCGTCCCCCCTCCTGTCAAAGCTCGGATGGATTTTCTCTCGTGCTGCCGCAATGTCGCAACGAGGCGCCAGCACGGGATAATATGCCTGCCGCCTCGCTCGGAGTCTGTGCAACGTCGAACCCCCCAAAATATCCCCCCCTGCCTGCCAGCGGCCAACTGCAACCGGCGCGGTGGTATCGCACGGGCGGAACCAACAACTGAGCAAGCCCGCTGCGCTGGAATACGGCACTGGTAGCCTGTAAGGGAGGTATGCCAATGGGATGGAACCAACGGCATATCACCTACGCACGTCAACCGGCAGGTTACGCCGGTATTACGGCCGCTGACCTGACTTTGGTAGGTATTGAATCCGTCGCAATCGTATCAAGGCTTCCATTTAAGATGCATCCGATATGATGCCGTTATAATTTTGGCTTTGCGTCCGCTTTGTCAGAACACAGCCAATTGTGTTGGAACCGAGTCCGAGTTGCTGGCAAGCCACCTGGCGGCGGAGTTGGTCACGGATCAGTATCACGAGTTGGGTCCGAGGGAGTTGGGGGCCAAACCGTGGCCAGGACAGTGGCAACGTAATGTAGGTAGGTTAGTACGAATGCGACGTTTCAAAGAGTGGCAGTTGGGACGAACCCCGCGTCTGAAGAGACTGCTCCCACCCCGTACTCGCTCAAATGGGTGGGTGACATTTAGAAGCGCCGTATCATTGCTGTGCCAGACGGGCCGCAACTGCCCCCCTTTGTGAAAACGGACGGCCGCGGTCTGACGCTGTCTTTCTCCAACTCTCCAATACGGTCATCGGGGCTGTGTGTCTTCTAGAACATGGCTATCGACTTCCTGGCTTTCCGCCGATGGTTTCACGGTCTCCAGAGCGTCGTGGATTTTACAAGCGAGATTAATAAGTGGTAGTATTCGAGCCGATCTGGCGCGCGACCGGAACATATGCGGAAAAGTCTCAGCTAACCAAACAGCTCAAGCGTTAGGAAAGTGCCGGACAACATAAGGGCGAAAAGGCCGAAAAGGATCCGTTGGTGGTGAAAGGAAACCAAGTCCGACTCCCATATTTATCCCACACTTTATGACACAATCGCCGCCTCCCAGAGCAGCGCGCTCCTCAACAAGTCTTTCCCAAATCTCCTCTGAAGACTCGTCATCTTGTCAATAATGTGACCTGTGGCGATAGACTTTGGGCCCCAGAGAGCCAGTGCAATCGAGGCCGCTCGCTCAAGCCACACGATACTTGCTTCAACATCACCTCGACGCTGGTGGATCTCGGCAATATCCTCCATTGAATGCGCGGCAATACCATCCTGGTAGAAGAGTGGCTCTGTTGGGGCGGGTGGCCCCGGAATAGGCTGCGGACGCTTTACCACGGCCATGCAGTGGTCGAGAGCCAGATCGCACTCGTCGGCTACCATGTAGAAATGCGCCAACTCATTTTCGATCATCCGAGCCTGGTCTGACTCCCGGCCAAATACTTGCCTGCACGAATTCAGCAGCTCAAGGATGATATCCATGGCAGCGTCGAACTCGCCGTTGCGGCGCAAGAGTGTGGCGAGAGAGTCGAGGAGCTTGAAGGATACTGCCCGCGACTTGCCCAGGCGGTTGCTGAAGATATCAAGCATACATTGTAGCCCCCTACGCGAGACCTCCTGGCAATCCTCGTCCCGTTGCAACTCCTGGCAAATTAATGTGATTGGATGGTTGGGAGACAGGGTGTCCCTGGCCTCACTGCTCAGGAACTGGAGGAGGATCCCTCTCAGTTCCGGGCGGGCACTGGTGTTGGCCGGGGAGAGTGTGGCGAACAAGTTCCGCAAAAAGTCAAAGGGATGCGTGGTCATGGCTGCAGACGCGATACGGCCCGCTTCCGCAAAGGCCGGCCAGGCTCGCCGGTCAGGGCGGTGGTCGAGCTCTTCCATAGATCCTTGAGAGACCTTGACCAAGTAGATGGCATTCTTGATAGTGCCCCAGTACTGGGTCGACTCCTGTGAAACCCTAAATCCCAGGTAGTCGTCCGGTAGGACTCCTTCAGGAATGTTACTGAGCTGCCAATCGTAGTAGTCCCGGAGACTCCGTGTGATGACGCCGAGGGACTGCGTTCTTGGGTCTGCAGCTATCTGTGGTGGCGGCGTCTCCGCCAGTCGTCTTATTTGGGCTTCGAACGTCGAAAGGTTAGGAAGTGGTGACGAGGGTGGTGATCGGTTAATCTGTCCGGATGAGGACGAGTGCTCGTCCGAGGATCCTGAGGTTGATGCCGGCGTGGAGCAGCCATTGTCTGGTGAGGAAGACATGGTTTGTGGCGAGAGGCCCTCGCTGGGGGGTTGCTGGGGGTGTCCAATCTCCTTCTCCTGGAAAGAACTTCGTTCCCCGATGAGGTCTGAGATGCCGAGGACCCTCCGGCCAGCATCGAACATATGTTGATGATGCTCAGTCGACTCGACAGGGGAATGGATGGAAGGAGGTGCTGCGGTGGCCGTATGCCGCATCCCTTGTGGAATTGACTTGGCAACTCGCAGGGTTCTACGGAGGTCTTCTTGGCTGATGCTATCTCTGTCGATTATCGGAGACCCTGCCGCACGGGAGCGGGCCCCGGCGCGGCGGACCAGTCGGTCCTTCTCGTCGCTGTTGACGTTCTTGAAGACATTCCACTCCCGGAAGCGCTTGTCGTACATACGCTTACTGCCAAGGTCGTCAGTTGTCGTGATCAGCGTCATGGTGAAGGCGCGCGACGTCGAGATGGCATGAGATGAGAAGCAAGGTACAGTCCGTGGGATGGAGGGATAAATGGCAATGACGACGAATATGACAAAATCCTACGACAATCACCGCGGTGGAGAACAAGACCCAAGACTTTGTTGAGCCAACCAGGAGATACAACAGGGTAAGGTGAGGTGAGACTCCAGCTTGGATGACGAGAGCCAACAAGCGTTGCGAAGCAGAAGACGGCGAGAGAAGGAAGGAACAATGGAGATGATGGGCAGATGGGCGAGTGCCGCTTAACAAGACAAACGTCGAGAAGCTGCATACCTTGCCGAGAAGCCATGATGCTTTCTCATGATCTCGCTAACCCGCTTGAGGGGATACTGCCTGTAGAGGTCGATGATGGTCTCACGGTGTTGCGCCCACTCCTTGGGCGACGGGCCTTGGAGCGTGCGGGATTTCCGGTCTGGGCTAGCGCTGCGCTCCGAACACGGCCCCGGCAGCGGGTGCGGCGGGCCCGACGCGGCGGACATCGCTGCTGCACGGTTCTCGGGCAAGCCCATGGTCATGGGGAGGCTCGTGGATCGCATCTCGGAAAAGGAAGGCGGACGAGAGGAGGGTGCGGAGAGCGGAGACCGGACTCGAGAATGCGAATGCAAGACCTGGGCTGCAAGAACTTGAAATGCAAGGAAAACATTACTAAAATCCGCGACAGGCCCTCCGACGCGCATGAGATTGGCCCAAACCCTTATAAGCAATTCGTCCAAAAGGCCGTAGTGGGGCCCCGTCACGTTCCACCGGCCAGTGATGGTGCTCCCTCCTGCCCAGCACCCGCCGCACCCGGTGAGACCCTGTCAACCCTGCGAGCTCCTCCGCAGCGCCGAGTGCCAACCGCGCCTGTGTGGCACAGCACTCTGCCGAACCTGCCCCAAAACCCCGAGTCCGAGAAAGAACCTTGCAGAAGCAGTAAGATTGCGGCACCACAAAGTTCCCCCAAGCCTCCTTCTTCCCGCGTCGATCGCGAAGCACCGAGCCCTCCTACTGGCTGCTGCAGCGAGGGCCCCGCATTTCCAGTCAGGCTCCTGCCACGGCGCCGGTGGACCGTCAGACCTAGTGACTGCCCCTTCCCTTTCTGGGCTCATTGCCTAAAGTTCGAGGCACGCACGCAGGTGCCCCCGTCGCATGTCAGCAACCACATCACCAACGTCGGCACTAGCATTGTCGATAAGCGCCAATACCAACCCCGATCCGGATCCGAGCCTCCAACAAGGTGCTGACGTCCCGGGAGCTGGATTCCCAAGCATCGCAGACGGGAGGGGAAAGACTCGATCTGATTCACCTCGACACCCAAATGAAGCGGGAGGCTGCCGCCGCGGAAACGGTTTTCGGGAGTTTCATCGTCACCATCATCACGCGGATCTCGGGGGCGCGGGGGAGTGGAATTCAAATGTGGTAGCATTCGGGGCGCCAACGATCTTGTGATCTCCATCTTCTAGTACGCTTACTACGGGTCCGGCCGGGGCAAGCCTGCAGCACCTAATTCCTCCCGTCCATTTTCCTCCGCCGACAGGAGACACGACGCAAGTCGCCGAGAAGATGCCCGCAACGACATGGAACCGTCTGCTTCTCCCTGCACGGGTCTTTTCAGTCCGGCCGTCGCTTCGGGGATGGTGCCCTTCGACTCGGAAACGAAGGGTGGACGGCATCCAAGCGAGAGTGGGAATGGGGTCACGATGCAGCGCTGATGGGTGTCGAAGCCAGCTTCGGACTGGCGGACCCGCTACTTCGATGACTGAGCCCATGCGGGCGGGCGTGTTGGTTTATCTATGCAGCCGGCCGACGCTCAATCAAGGAGATCTTTGCCGTCCCGATGGTTCTTGACGGCATCGAACAGAGCAGTGACGATCGACAGGAGCCTGTGCAAGGTCACAGAGCTGTCAGTTTTGGGAATCCCGAGCTGCGGAAGGGATGCTGGTTTCCGCGGGGGATGCGGCGGGCACGGTGGGAGGGGAAGCAGGACACTCACACTTGAATTGCTGCCCATACCAATAGTGTGATCAGGGACTTGGATCCAGACAGGTTCATGCCCAGCACCCCGGCGAGACCGACTCCGGCACCTGCGAGCAGCAAGTTGGATATGCAGCTGAAAAAAGTAACAATCTGCTTGCGCCAGTGCTGTTCGCCCTCGGTCAGGGTGACCTTGGGTTTCTCGGCTTGCAGCAGAATCAGAAAGAGGACGATGTTTGTCACCAATCCGAGGACTCCCTGTTCAGCTTCGTCAGAATATCTGCACCGTTCATGCAGCCGCTGGCAGCCAAAAGAGGGGCGGAAGAGAAAGGATGAACACACCACTACAAGGCAGCTCATGGAAAGCGTATGCAAGCCGGCCACGTCAATAAGCGCCGTCTCAGACGCGTAGCCAGGCAAGCCAGACGACAAGAGCACCTGTTGTGAGCTAGCACCGTGACAGGGGCCCGCACCACGTCTTGCTAGACTCATCCAGATCTCTTTGCTGGCGTTGTAGACATATGCGCCAGCTCCGGCGGCAGCAAGACCAAGGTGGGCGAGGATGCAGAGCACGTGTACTAGCTTCCATGCGAAGTTGTTGGTTCTATACATGGTGGATGCTGTCTTCCAAGAAACCTGGAACCAGCCGATGATGCTGAGGTGAGGGCAGGCAGGCCTGAGGATTGAGGATTTGGAGTGCTGATGACAGACGGGAGACGGCAGACGGATTCGGGGCCGGACCGGGAGTTGGGTGTCGGGATTCGGGACGAGGCGACAACGATATCTTGGCTCCGCACAGACAATCGGGTGGCAGGCAACCTGAGATGATGATGTCCTGGCGACAAGGGTGGGCAAACAGCGTTGTTGTTGGTGTTGGCTGGCGATGCGGACACGGGATATATGAATGCAATATCGACACTCAGACCCCGACGAGCATCTAGATCCAAATCAGTAGCAACTGGTAACGGAGGGCAATCCAAACGCACTGTGGAGGCGGGCGGGAGGGCGGCCGGGGCTAGGCCGAACCAACACGGGGATCCATTAGGCTGCCACTTTTACCACTTTTACCACTGGTTCGAGCCTCTGCTGGAACGAACGGAGCGGGCGGCAAACACAAGAACCACAAGGGACCTTCCCCTCCGTCGACAGGGACTCGCCACCATTCCCCTCACTGCCACCAAAACAGGACTTAGGACTTTCGTGCTGCTCACGTTGCTGTCAGTCGCGGCGTTGGTCCGAAAAAGGACCTAGCCTAGCCACATTGTTGACAGAACGTACAGCCTCAGCCCCAATCCCCGCCCGCCTTACCCCCAAAACGACGGGAGTTGGGGGGTCAGAGGGGCTCCCGTTCAGGGGACATCCACGAGGGGCTCACACCTGAGTCAGCGGACAGCCAGCCCTATGGTCCCGCGCGGCCCCACTGAGCTCGTGCGCCATGAGATCCCAAATCTGGGGTCCAGTGCCGCGCCATCGCTAAGGTACAGTACTGATGCGCCTGCGCCTGCACCCAGCACCCAGCACCCGACCGCGCGAACAGCGAACGGGCAGCGAACTCCCAACTAAGCCATGACACCGATTCTTCCAGATTATTTCCGATTCCAAAGGCTGGAGCGCCTCAGATCGAAATAACACCGAACCACACTGAAGCACTGACTTACTGATGTGATTTGATTTGATGCACGCTATTACGGGAAGGAAACCCGTCGATACTGTGACCTTGTTGGATGCTGCATTCCCTCCGCTGCATCCGGGCCGCGCTGCGAGCAATGCAACAAGCAGCGCCAACTTTGACGTTGGCACTCACCGTGGTTTGTGCACTTGGATCACGTTGGCACGGCAGTCGCTGTGAATAGCATCGCAATTGGCCTATTCCAGATCAAGGTTTAATTTTCGCCCCAACCTGCCACCCTGCCTTTCCAGCCAGTGCCGCTCGCGGACAGGCTATCACAACGGTAACGTCACGGATGGGAATCCTTCTTTGTCCCGCCGCCCTTCGCCCCAGGGCCGTCTGCAGGCCCGGGACCCAACGGGATGGGTCCCGGGAGCTGGGATCGGGCGCGTCTGCATCGCCTAGCACGGAGCAATGGGTGGTCTTGGCGTTCGATTGGGCAGGACAGTCGCGATGCTCGCTGCTACCTAACCTCGCGAGATTGGAGCTCACCTCGAGACAATCTACCACGATGCAAAACACACAGTCGCACCAATCCGCGACAGTGCACGGCGCCTTGACAACCTTGAAACAGCGTGCAGATAAGTCACTGAGCCACGGTGCAGTAAGCAGCGTAACACACGAAGGATCTAAGTTGAGCGAGATCTAGCGGACGAGGAGTCACCGTACTGCCGAATGCCTCCCAGCACCGAGCGCCTAAATCCGCGTCGTACAGGGATCCGTACGCCGAGCCAACCAAAACGGTGGGTGCCCTCCCTGATGGTGGGTGAGGTGCGACGTAGTGGGTGCCGTTTCTTCTCCTCCGCCACCAGTCATATTTTGCGCTTTTCTGCGAATAGTGATGATTAGATGACTGCAGTTACGCTGGGTGCTGCACATCAGGTGTGCCGGCGAAGTAGGTAGGTGGTGAGTAGCAGGAGGTGAGGTGAGTGAGGCCGTGCCGTGCGGTGGGGAACGGGGACGGCGGGGAGGGAGAGGGGGATCTAGTGCCGGCCGCCCACGGAGATGATCTCCAGCCCTAAGGCAAACGCTAAGGCGTGGGAGCGCACAACCTCCAGTCGTACCTGGCTCCCCGTGCTCTCCTTCCACGAAATCAAGCCCAGCTCCAGGCACCAAAATTCGGGCCCCACGCTCCCGTCAAGACGTGCTTTCCCGATCGGTCCCGTCCACCGTCGGGGGTTGGCGGCCAAAACCAACGGCACAGGCGCGGATTGGTGGCCACATCATCTCCCAACGGTTCGCTGCCTGGGACTGGACGTTTTTCATTGTCTCGACTGACTGCAAGGAACCTCCAGCTCTCGCCTTGCGCCCACTAATTTTGGGACCGTTTCCAGGCTCGTCGCAGTCACGGGGGGTCCTGGTGCGCCGTACAGTGCGCCTGCCCTCCGACCCCACCCCCGGATTGGCCCGAGAAATGCGCCTCGACCATCTGGCCCATCGGGTAGGGGTGTGCCCCATGGCGTTTCGCCCTACCAGGCTGTCTTGCCCGCGCCGTGCGAACCGCAGCAGCCGCCAAGAGGCCGCACAGATCCAATCACGACACCCACCCGGCGATCTCCAAGAACCGATGGATCATTCCTCACACAACCGGTAGCAACCGAGTACCGAAACGGCTCGAATGCGTGAGGTCATCGACGCTCTCCATCGCAGAAAGTTGCTGTCGGTGCCGCTCGCTTGCGCCAGATTTGGCCAAGCAAGCCGCCAACCTCCGCCACACCCTTGGAGGTTTTGTTTCGTCTCATTTCTCTGCCTTCAATTGTTTTCGCCCGCCTGTTCGAGACGATTCCTTCCTTCGCGCCCGCGTCCGTTAGGTGACTTGGGTTGGTGTCCAACAAACGGCGTAGCATGCGCTCCCTCCCGAAGTTAGCAGGGCGCGATGCTCCATACGACATACCACACCGCATACCTCGTCAGTGATTCAGATGGATTGCTCGCCGATGGCAGCCTGTGGCGGTGACTTTGCCCACTCGGGACATATCCTACGGGTCTTAGCCGCAGCACGCCCTCTCACCCAGCCACAGAAAGAAGTAATTCGGGACATGAAACTCAGTGCCGTGGCTGACGTGATGTATGTAGCCGTGAGGGACAGGCCATCCCGCCGGGAATTAACTTCATTGATAACTTCAGCAGAATTCCTCTTGAGCTTACATACAGTGCCTTAGTCCGCATCTTGATGTTCCTTCGCACCACCGAACTGACGCCATCCATCCGGCCCGCACCTTCTTACCTTCCATCCACCACGCCGCGATGACCTCCATATTTTCCCAATGGCCGAGCTCTGTCCTCGGCCAACAGACGGTGCTCCGCCTCAGCAGTCTGATGTTGACCAGCTCTTCAAACTATCACACGCTTCCCAAAGAGACTGGGGAAGAGAGCCTTGATACAGGAGCACCGCCAACTCCCCACCAAGACTGGTGCCGGATCAGGGCCAACGAATATGGCCAGCAACAATGCCACGGCTGTAACGAGATCTGCTCACTCATGCGATGGGGAGAGGTGCAGCGGAGACGGGACCCGGCCTTTGAAGGCCGCTCACAGGCACGCCTCTTCCACTCCAACTACAGAGAGCTCGACATGTGTGCCACCCGATCTGGGTGTGACACCTGCCGGACCATGCGCCGTGCGTTCCTCCTGGCGCAGATCACAGGGTCTGGAGCCCAGAGCCTCGAGTGCCCAGACCAACAGTGGCCCGTTTACGCTGCACTAAACATTTGCCACTCAGGAGACAGCCTCCTCCTTTCCGTCGAGTCCCCCCATGCCACCCTCTTCAGCGCCACTGTACCACTCAGACACGAGAAGCCTCCCGTAACCAGCGATCCCACGCGGGCGGGCGGGCGACTTCGGGCCGACTTCAGCGAGCTTCGACAGGTCGTTCTAGACTGTCATGCGAATCACGACTGCTCCTGGAAGTACCGTTGGTCAGATCAGAACCCCTCTTGGCTGCTGGAGATCCTCCCGAACAATGAAGCACGACTGGTCAAGGGCCTGGCACAGCCTGTCGAGTATGTTGTGCTAAGCTACTCTTGGGGCGATCCTGCGACGATGCCTGCGGCGGAGTGGGCGAGAATCAAGGCTGCCGCCACACAATCAAAGAACCGCGATGGGCAACCGGTCGTCGAACGCCTTCACCCCTTTTCTCGATGGGACCTTCCCGAAATCATGCAGGACGCCATCACCATCACCGAGGGGCTAGGGTTCCGATACATCTGGATCGACAGCGTGTGCATCCCTAAAGGCACCAACTGGGATACAGAGGCGTCGGTGATGCATGAGGTGTATGGCAACGCCGTGTTCACATTGGCCGCCTCGTCGTGCACCAAGGCCACGGAGAGTATGCTCCACGACAGACTAGCGTGGAAGCATCGCAGCAAGGCCTGTAAGCTGCGAGGCATGTGGTTGCTTGACAACCAACCATCACTCGACGAGGTGCGACTGGGATCACCAGTTTCACAGCGCAGCTGGACACTCCAAGAGGAGCGCCTCTCCCCTCGGATTCTCTACTGGGCTAGTCAGAGATGGTACTGGTCATGCCCGGAACGCCAAGTCGCAGAACTTAGTCAGTTAGGCTGCCAGTCGCCCCGACCCAAGCAGGGTGCATGGAGTCTCCCACAAAGCTTCCTCGAGGTCTGTCTGACAGGTGACGAAGAGCAGCTTGACGCAGAATGGCTCGATGTCGTTGAGACATACACCCGCCGTGACTTGGCACACCTCAACGATCGGTTCCTGGCCATATCGGGCTTGGCTGTGCGCTTTTATAACGCCAAGGTAGAGAATACTCAAAGCAACGCGACCGAGGAGTATCTTGCAGGACTGTGGAGAGACAACATTGCTAAACACCTAGCTTGGTCTGTCAACAAGGCCGCCAATCCCCGGAACAACCAGCTGGAAGTCGCGCCATCCTGGACTTGGGCATCTCTACCCCTGAGAATGGAGACTACAGCAAAACAAGCATTCCGAGAGTCCGAGCACTTCCGCTTGATCAGCTCATTCCGGATAGAAACGGGGCCGAGCAAGTTCACAAATATAGGCCAGATTGTCGAGGAACGCGGAAGGACAGTCAAGATTCTCGAGGTAGAAGGACGATTCCGGCATTTTATCTCGGACAATTCCCAACAAGTCTGCTGGGATGACGTTGAGAAGAAGCACGGCGACCGCTCGGGTTTCAGTTTTTCGATGCTTCCCGGCCGCCCGATACATGCCCGCAACCTGGAAGATGGCCGACTGGTGGCAAAGGAAGCCCATCGCGGGGAGATCGTCGCTCAACTCGACTACTGCCCGGTCAAAAATAAAGATGGAGAGAAGGAAGATTCCCACGTGTATGTCCCTGCTGGTGCCGAGAGACAGCTAGTCTGTCTCGAGCTCGGCGATTTAGCCATGCTTCTTCTGCAGCAGATTCCGGGCAAGCCTGACGCGTACCGGCGTGTCGGGGTTTGCATCGGCTACAACAACCGCAAGGGCTTCTTCTACGGGTGCGAGGTCAGACGGATATTGCTTTGCTGAGGGGCTATCTTGGTCTGTCTGCCCACCCACCGAGACACGGGGTGGCCGGGAGGCGCGGAGATTACAGATAAGCGTCGCATTGGGGGCTGAAAACACGCGTAGGGACGAATACCTACTGACACGATACCCGGCCCATGGGCGGGGTTTTGCGCCGCGGCGAAGCGGATTTCTAAGCACGGCATGACTGCACGGCCATCTAACACTGATATAAACACAATCCTCTTCCTGCTAGGTTCTTTTTTTCTTCGGTCTTGCCTGCATACATAGCTTTGGTATTATAGGCTTTCTTTATCTTAATTAGACGCAATACAGACAGAGTTACAGCTGCGTCATTTGTCGCGAGCCCGCTTGGTCGGTTGCGGTTACACAGGAGCACTGCATGATTGCTAGCAATATGTGACTGTGCTTGGGTTACACAGCGAGGATCGTGGCTCCACTAGGCTACTACCGGCTGTGGTTGAAGCGACCTCGTGTGACCCGACAACTCTCGGCAGGTAACACAAGGCAGTGCCTTGGTCAATACGGCCTTGGTCAATACGAACTGAAACAGGGACTTTGAACTCACCGCCCTGTCTTTGATGGTCCAGTGGCTGCTACGCTGAACAGGCTTGCATCTTTTTATCGAATCTGCTAGGGTGGCGCCAATACAACCAATACGCTGCTACTCATGGATCATCGGTGAATGTCTGCCTGGAGGGCCTATCCTTGTGGGATTTGAGACAATTGACCTTGTGTTTTGACATGGGTGACCAGTAAATGAGATTTAGCGTCGGGCTCTGAGCTCTACATAAGCCAGTAAGAATCCTAGGAGAGCCAGTATGAGTTGCCAAGACTGGTACCGACTTGACGTGCCTGGGCGAGGCACGGTTGAGGCTCCGGCCAAAAGAGAGGGTCTTTCTTCTCTGCGCGAAAGTGTGTGGTGCATGCCGTCAGATAGGTTGGCTGGGACAGCAAGGTTTAGCTCACTACATCGCACACGGTCCTCGCATATTAAAAAGCACTCATTCCATTGGAGTAGGCCTAAAATATGACATGACAATATGTTGTTGAAAAATCAGGCAGACCTTCTGGGAGCAAGATACGGCCTACGGCGTTGAAACTTATCGCCTGTCTTGACGTTTAGATGGAAGACAGGTTTCGCATTGGCTTACGGGACCATGCCTTTCGCTGGAGCTTTCGTACCTAGGTACTTGATTGCCACAGGGGTTTCAAGCTATTGGTTTCCCCCTTTTTGACATCCAGGCGCACCAGGTATCGAATCACACGTCTGCCGGGGCACTGACCCGATGCATACAACCCAGCGTCACGCCATAGGTAGGTAAATCACGGTCCAAAAACTCCAATACACTTGGCACCTTGACGGACACAGCCCAATTCCAAAGAAGAAAGATCCCGCACACCGGGGTTCCAAAGTTCCCGGCAAACATCATGTCGGTAATTAACAGAGTTTGGAACATGAAAGAAGACTCGGACGGCTGAAGAAGTGGGATATGGGGCACAGCTATTACCCGACACCTTGCGGCTCTTCTTCTTTTCTTGGGCTCTTCTCTTTGCCGAGAGCCGAGCGCACACTCACAACCTAGAACCTAGCACAAACTAGTTATCAATTACCCTCGTGAAATAGTTAGAAGAATATTAGGGAGTGAAATTGATGCGACGTCTTGGTAACATTCGCCCAGAAACTCGTGCATGTTGCGAGAGTAAAGTCGGGGAGAACACGGGTTTGCCAATCAGACTGGGGAGGCATCGCCATGGGAGTTTATCATAACTTGAGCAAGGAGCGGTCCCGTATTTAGGGCCGCGGGCGTATACAAGACATATAGACTTGCATTACGCATCTTGAGCTTCATCTCACCCAGTCTGTCGATCCAGTTTCTGCTGTGTCGAGACAAGTCACCATGCGTCTTTCTCACCTTCTCGAGGGCGGCGTGCTTCTCGCTGCAACTCATTCCGCAGCAGCGTACACTCCAGCATCAACCATCAAAACCGATGTTCTCGCTGCTGCTGCGCTGGCCAATCTTGCCGCATACTCACTGTCAAACCCCAATCCTTCATCCTGCAACATCCTCAACGCAGCCGACCGACGAGAGTGGTGAGCCCCTTTTCAAGATCACCCCTGAGCTTACAACCGCAACTGACACGAATGCCAGGTCCTCCTTCTCCGGCGCCGAGCGAATAGCCTACACCACGGCCGTCAAATGCCTCATATCCAAACTCTCCATCACCTCCCCCCTCGCCGCCCCGGGCGCAAGAACCCGCTACGACGACTTCGTCGCCGTGCACATCAACCAAACCCTCACCATCCACGGCACCGCCAACTTCCTCTCCTGGCACTGCTATTTCCTCTGGACCTACGAACAAGCCCTGCGCACCGAATGCGCCTACACCGGCTACCAGCCCTACTGGAACTGGGGCAAAACCGCCTTCGACCCCCTCAACTCCCCCATCTACGACGGCTCCGCCACATACATGGGCAGAAACGGAATCTTCGCCCCGCACAACTGCACCGATGGCCTCCCCACCCTAGCCGCACCAGACGTAACTCCCCCGTCTAAACCTTTAGCTTACAACCCGCGCTGTCTCCGGCGGGACGTCTCCTCGTGGGTGTCTTCCAACTGGACGCGCGACATCGACAGCTACGACCTCATCACGGCCAACAACGACATCGGGTCGTTCCAGACCCTCATGCAAGGGGATTTCGACGCGGGTTCTACGGCGTGCATGTCGGGGGGCATTTCACGGGGGGCGGCGACCCGGGCGGGGATCTGTTCGCGAGTCCGGGGGATCCGACGTTTTGACTGCATCATGCGCAGATTGATCGGACGTGGTGGATCTGGCAGAATTATAAGGGAGGGGAAGGTGCTGGCGGAGAGGACGACGGCCATTACGGGGATGATTACGTTGAATGATAGGCCCCCGAGTCGCAATGGGACGCTGGAGGATTGGATTAACTTGGG
>Ga0247760_1002271_pt1 | contig 15121 bp, 16 predicted proteins | sample UWRJL171409R4_FD_179936 | JGI IMG/M metagenome (GOLD analysis project Ga0247760, IMG submission 179936) | Plant litter microbial communities from Arlington Agricultural Research Station in Wisconsin, United States - UWRJ-L171-409R-4 | ecosystem: Environmental > Terrestrial > Plant litter >...
TTTTTTTTTTTTTTTTTACATCCAACCCCACCCATACCATTTTCAACGACTTTCAATCTCCGGCCGGCACCAGATTTTTGACTTGAACATCAAATCTCAACTAACTAGCTAGCTACTCTCCGCGCCCCATGGAACGCTGCCTTGGCTGGCAACGCCGCGAGATGCTCGAGTTTGTTGTTTTGCAGGAAAATGTTCAATCAATCGATCCCTGAATTTAACGAACTTAATGTAGGGTGTGAAAAGCGTCAGAATATTTCGCTACCGCAGCAAAAGTCCACACTAGGTACCGTACCTTACTCATCCGGTCTGGTGAGGGCACGTCGTCCAAGGCGATGATGGAAGTAGAAGTTGATGGATGTACACAAGGGAAGACTTAAATGTGTCGGAAAAAAGGTATTGCCATCAGGGGACCACTATCGGGAAAGCTCACATGCCCATTCAGTTTTGAGAACGAGGACGAGCACGGTTACATGGTTCTCACGCCGAAATTCCTCGCTAATAAAATTTTTGGTTCGAGACTGCACCTTCGCCAGGGGAAACTCAAGGCTGGACCATTCATGAATGGCGATATTGAGAAGCCCCACAATGTACTTGGGACTGACACTTGGGAAGGGCGTTGACTCCGCCAACTCCGGCCGACTGGATGACCCGCAGGCAATCAAGTTACACGCGCTGTTCGAAACAGTCGGGCCAGTGCAACACAGTGGCTGTGCCCGGTGGATCTGGCTTGAGCCTGGGTTAGGGTTTTGCTGTGCCGTCTTGGCATCTGAACGAGGTGAAGGCGTCGCCCACTTCAGTTTTCCTCTCGTGGACTTGCTGTTCTCGCACAGTGTCCAGAACAGTGTGTGCCTGATAAAACTGCACTGTGTACACCAACAAACCCCCCTGAGCAGCAATGACTGGACGATGTATACCTACTACATACATTGGATGGAGGGCTTTTGGCCAGTTGATTAGCCAGCTGTTTTTTGCTCTGTAATGGTCATTCGAGTACTGCCCCGCTCATTTTAACTTTTGTTCTTTGGCTGCATCTTTTCTGTTTCTTGGATTTGATTGAGTTCTGTCCATCAATAAACATACGGACATCTATCGTTGATTGTATTCGCATATTGTTACCTGTTTTACAGGTTACGTTGCCATGAGCGAACCCAAGTACCGTGATGTCATTCTCAGTGTAAGTCTAGTTACCTTCTTCCCTTTTGTCTGGCCTGGCACTGTTCTGATTTGTGGTTGCATGCAGCGCATGCTTCTCGCCGGCGAGCCTGGTGAGCCAACGGAAGCGACAACCACCTTGATCGAGAAGATTGTTCAAGGTCAGATTAGAGACCTGGTGAGCATACCCAGCTCATTCTTCCCTTGCAATACCCAATTCTACCTCCCAATTCTACCTACCTACCTAAATAACCTATAAGTGCCTAGATGATCACTAATATTCCTTACCGATTATGCAGCTCTCTATAGCCAATGACCTCGCCGCTCGTCGAGGGTCCACTCGTTTCACCGCCAACGACATCCTCTTCCAACTCCGTCATGATCCTGCGCGTATCGGTCGACTCCGCGAATACCTCCGCTGGCGCCGGATTCGCAGTGCCGCCACCAAGAGCAGCAGCCAAGATGATGATGTTGTCGGTGGTGGCGACGATCTTCTTGACGATGACGCTCCAAGCCTGGAGGAGATATTCTCTCGTGACTCTGACTCTGACACTGATATTAATAATGGAGGAGTTAAAAATATTAATAATAAGCGCCCTCGTGTTGTTGTCTCTGCTGGTGCTACTGCCGCTGAGACAAACGGCATGGCCATCATACAGCTTCCCTGGTCTGTGACGTCGTTTTTCCCTTATGCGTCCGAGTTGTTTCCCGATATGGACTTCGATAATGAAGAGGAGGAAGAGGGAACCTCTTTACTCTCTTCTTTACAACAGGACGGGTTAAAGTCTGGGGTTGGAGTGTCTGGGTCTGGTTCCACGCCTAAAGACAACGACGACGAAGTCAATATCAGCAGCAGCAGCAACAGCAACAACAAAAGCGACAGCGACAGCAAAAACAATATCAACAATAGCAAAAATATCAGCAGTGGTCGTAATAGCCGCCTCGCCCGCCTTGTCGAAAACGACAAGCGAACTTCCACCATGACGGCACACGAATATCATCTCTGGACAGAAGCGCGAATCTCGTCGTTTAGTCACCGAAAAAAATCCATATTCCGTGCGTGGTGCGGGCTCGGTATGGTCGCTGATCATAATAAATCGGCGGATGAAATCCCTGGTTTATTAAACATGTTGGCGTGCGAATGGGTGCAGATTCTCACGGAAGAAGCGTTGAGGGTGCAATCTTGGGAAAACGGAATCTGGCGAGCCCAGTCTCAGGTTCAGGGGGAAAGGGTCATGTTGAATTGTACCGGCACAAGTAAAGGGCAGGGACCGTTTGTCTTTGCCGAGTCTTCGGCAATGGCTCTTGTGGCAAGGGTGGACACATGCGGGGAGGTATGCAATGAGAAAATCCCGCTGGTTGAACCCAGACATGTGCGAATTGCTGCGGAAAGGCTGCAGAGGACGCGCAAGCGGGCTGGTGTCATGTTCAACGGGACGGGTTTGTCACGGTACAAGAGACTGAGACTGAAATAATGCAGCGCAGAGAGCCTCAAACATCTATCTCATACTGATAAATCCAACGAATGGTGGGACATCTTTCCTCAACATTAGGAACAATTTTTAGCAAATTCAAGTTCATTCAGCCTCCGTCTATCATAACGTCGTTTCCAAATCCATATCCAAACAACTCCAACTGTATACTCATTACTCATAATACGCCACATGCAAAGAAAAAACATTCTTGACCTCCCCAAACGTCCCACCAAATTCACTCAGTCTTCACCAACCCGGAACAGGGCGAGCGCCATCGCATCCGACAGCACTGACCCCGATGGCTTCCTCACGCTAAGAAGCCTGGTCAAGTTCATCTCGCCGCCAAAGTCGGGTGGAGTCGGCGAACACGGCCGACCACGGCTATCGTTGAGATAATAGTCGTCGGCTCTGTTGCTTGTCGTGTAGTAGTCGTCATTATTGGATACCCCAGGAATACCAAGGCTGTTCGCATTGCTGTATCTCCGCGGTGCGCGAACGCTGGGAGCCGTGACACTGCTCGCCTTCGTGCTCGTGGTGGCGTTGCTCCTGCGCAGACTACCCACCGTCGACCCATCCAAAGTGCTGGGGGTGGAAGTCGTTGATGCAACACTCGGAGGTGCGGGTGGCACGTCGGCAATACCGAAGCGAGCAAAGTTGATGGGCGACCTCGATCTCGCCCGAGGAGCTTCGAAGCGGGCATTCGATACCGGGGGCCCAGGTGATCGGGCTCTCGATGCTTTCTCCTTGTTCTTCTCAGCCGTGAGCAGACCCCAGAGGTTGTTCAACCACTTTTGCTTCTCCTCGGGCTTCATCGAGCGGATAGGCAGAACCTCAGCACCAGCCATCTCTCGTGTAGGCCAGGGAAAGCTGACAGCCATCTCACGAAGCGTAAGACTGTGCATCTGCCTCAGCACGATGCGAATCTGGGGCTCGATGTTGGCCTCATGTGGGAATGCCCAATCGTCGCGACGCTCCAAGCGGTCTCCAATCTGCGTCATGGCACCAACCAGCCATTCGACTGCCACCTCATCTGGCACACTCTGCGCCTTGCTCAAGAGCCAGCCGAGCATTTCAGGGGTACCCGACTGGTTGAGAATGGGAATAGAGCGCTTGTCATGCTCGCGATTCTGCAGCTTCAGGACAAAGTCGTTGTATTCCTTCATGGCACTCAACTGCATGCCAGCAAATCGTGCCCCTTCGAGGGCATGAACGATTTCGTCGCCAAGGGCAATGCCGGCCTTGATACCACTGTTCAATCCACGTCCAGGCCTATAATCCGTGTTAGTGGGAGCTCGTGGGAGGAAATAGGACAAGATGGAATGGGTTGCTTATCAACCGAACCCAACATGGGTCACATACCAGAAATGTACAGTCTGCGATTCAGTTAGTTTCTACTATTCAGTTTCATCAGGGGATGCGGATGGGTACATACCATGCAAGCGTCACCAGCAACTGCCACTAGAGCATGCGGTCGGCGGAGGAACCGCGAGTCTTCGAGCGGGAGTGTCTGAACGCCCTCGCGCACGGCCTGGACAACGATAGGAATGCGCACCACGTTGATGACCTCGCTCTCCTTGAAGCCAAATAGCTTCAAGCCATCCTCGATCGACTTCCATAAGTCAGAGCCCCTGTCTTCCGAGGGTGCAAAAACCCGGTCAGGGGTGAAACCTTCAGGGATGGTTCCATCAGGACGTCGGAAGCAGCCAGGAGACCCGAAATGCACTGGCTTTCCGTCAACGCCCACCATCTTGTGCCACTCTTCTTCCGTCAGCTGCATGTTCAGATAGCCGCGGCCGTCGTAGTCACTAGCGTTGAGAAGGTATCGAGTCTGGCCAAGAGTCAGGAACATGTTGAGAGGTTGGCTCCACGGAAGACCGCCTTTGGAACCACGGTCGAAGGCGAGACCGAGGGCGTAGCTGCGGCCACGCTCGTTCTCGTAACCACGAAAGTAGCTCTTCCGAACCCACGAAGCAGCGCCGTCGGTGCCAAGAAGGACGTGGAAGTCGCCGCACTTTCCGGCAGCCAACTCCTCCCGGGTAACCCCCTCAGCGTGCAGGTGAATCAGGCCTCGGAACTGCTCCGTTTGGCAGTGCTTCAGAAAGCGGTCTTCAACCTTGCGGATCTGAATATTGGCAGATCCGGGCCACACACGCTCAGGACGACCGGCAAATAAGGCTTCATATGAAGCCTTGCTCAGCAGGGAAGTGACCGAGTCTTGTAGGGTGACGACCTGATCTCGACGTCTGGCTGTGGGCGGGTAGTCGATAACGCCGTTCGGGTGCATGATCCAACGACGCTCCCAGACGTGGACAACAACACGGCCAGCGCCCTTCTCAGCCAGCGAGATAGCTGCAGCGAGCCCCGAAGGACCGCCACCAATGATGCAGACGTGGAGGCGGCCTGCGGGATACCTGTAGCGCACAAGCTCAACGGCGGGAAGAGGTTCCTGGTTGCGTTGCAGTGTAGGATCGAAGAAAAAGTCAAGCGTCTCTCGATGCCGATCCGTGAAAGCAGACTCGGGAACCTTGGCCTTTATCAGCATGAAGCGCGCGGCCTGGAGAATGGGAGATGGCGCGAAATCGGCATGGCGGTCACCAAACACCTGGTGGCGGATGGTATATGCCAGTGAGTGGACGGTGCGGTGATTAACTTGGTCACCAACGATGCTTCGAAGCATGCCAAGCAGATGAGGGTCACCGTTCATGGTAGCCACACGCAGTAGGAAGATGCGGGCTCTGTCAACATCGTTCATGTTCGAGTCGATGGACCCCCATGCTTCCTCGTAGACCTTTGGAAACAAGATGACGTCGTCAAAGGCAGCAGCTGCCGGAGTAGCTGGAGAGGGAGCGGCAACTTGGGCACTCCGGCGCCTGAACGCACGGATACCGCTAGTTGAGGCGGGTTTGGTACCCTGCATGTTGGAAGCTTGCGGTAGGGGGCTGGATGCCGATCTCTTCTTAAAACGAGCTGTGAGTCGAGGGGAAAAGGTGAAAATGCGCTCCTCTTTCTCAGGGAAGGGCCGGGATGGCGGAGGCGGGAAGGTCGCAGCACCTTTGGGCTGCCATTGTGGAGTCAGTATCATAGACGACGGTATGTTTGATTTGCCAAGCATCTTGTAGGTATCTGAGAGGGAGAAAGAAAAAATTCTCTGTAGAAACTGAAGAAGAACAGGAAACAGAGAAAGAGGGAAAGCTTCGTCTTTTGTTGCTCTGGCCAGGTGTGGAAACGCCACCGCTGTCTGAAGGTGCACCACAACCACTCCCATGGCAGAGTGAGAGAGCATGCATAGTTTATATCCCTTGGAGCGGATACCTGCAATGTGCCGAGCAAACATTGGAAGGTGCGATGGTGATGACCGGGGACTGGAGAAGTTTTCTGCACTCACCAAAATGGGTGGCTATGCCACAAGCCAAGTGTCCGTCGAGATGGTACCCAGCGATGAGGACAAGATGTCGTTGGGCCCGGCGAGGGCGAGTTGTGATTCGCTGGGGTGCTGCTTGGGCGTCGAGCAAGAAGTTGTGAGGTACGGATTGGGTCCAGGATTTTGGTGAACCCACTCGAGGCCAAAACGAAAGTCCCGCACGAGTTGGATTCGATTCTGCTTCCTGAAAGCTGCCTGGAACGAGTTGAGGGGGCGAACAGGCGTGGAAATGTGTATGCGAGGAAGAGAGGAGAAAAATAGACGGCTCGGATCCGAAAAAAATGAAAGTTTATCAGACATTATACGTAGGTACGAAGTACCTCTGGAAGAAAGCGCGTCTGGGACGCTTGGTGGGTGTGCCTGCCCGTTATGCCGTTGTTGTGTGGTTGGCCACTGTGCCGCCGGCGAGTAGCCAGGTGGATCCCTCGACCATTTTCTGTCGTGAATTCCCACATGGCCTTAACTCGCCTGCTATTTTGGGGCTGTCCCAAGTCACCGGAAGCTCTTTGTCTGTGTTTGCTCATTTTAGCGCATTTCCAAATCCCCATCCCATCTCTCCCACAGGCAATCTGACGAATGCGTGTTTGTTCGTTCCTGCCGCATGTGCCTGCGGCGAACCCGTTTCCAGAAGCGCAAAGCAAATGCTGGCCTGCGACCAAAAAAATCCCTCTTCCAAGACCGGATGTGTGCATTCCCATGGCCTAATTGAGCCGGCAGACTGGCAGGTCCCATCAGCTCTCATGGCGTCTCAGTTTGACGCCAAATGCACAGCGCTTCTGGGACCCTGGTGCGCTTGGCGTTCTGGAACTGTCTGCTTCCGCTGCGCTCCCCTCCCAGCACCGTTTCAGAACGCAGTCGAGAACAGCGTGGCCGGACGTCCAGTCATGCAGCGACACACAGCCAAGCACCAAACGAAGCATCGCGGCCAATCGACAGGGTCTCTCGAAATGCAACCTTTCGGAGCTGGGTCTTGGAGACCACGCTAAATCCACAGTGTGACCGTCTTCCCCGCCAATATCCGCCGCCAGCTGACTCACAGCCATGACCTCGACTCTTTTCACATTCTTGGTGTTTTTTATCTCGATGCATGTCCATCACGTTTTGGGAGAAACCGGTAGTCCACTCACCCAGTGCAACGTCGCCATAGCACACATTGACCATTGCCCCCAAACCAGCCAGCCACAGGCCAGCCACAGTGTTCACCCCACCTGTCCGCTTTGCTGGTGCAGGGCTCAAGGTGGAATGTGGCCGCCAGCCAAGTCCAGCAGCCAAGGCCAGCAGATTCAGCCCTCCAGCGCTATTGACGAAGAGAGAACGAAAAGGGTGTCAAGCAGACGCACGTTTGTTCCCTTTTCAGGGCGCGCATCGAAGCTCGTCACTATCCAACATTGAAGGCGGGCAGCAGAAGCAAAAGAAATCCTTCGATTATGCACGATAGTCGCTACCACCCTACTGATTTGGTCGTGTTTGGGGTTTCGGCGGCACACCAGCGATAACAGTTTGGGCGCAAAATAGTTATTGATGAGAAATGTCCCTCTCCCACATCCCACTGGTTCTGTTTGGCACAGAAAGGCAAACAAACTCTATTCCAGGGGCTGACCTAACAAACAGAATTTCCCATGCATGCGGTACGGTAATGAGCTGACCGGTCTACTCCCATCAGCGCCGCACATGGAAATCGTACCCGTTAATGCATCTGCGTATTTCAACGCCTTTCCCTTACTTTTGTCGTCAAAATCAAGTTTCTGGTGGCTCCACTTCACTGTGGGCATGGGGGATCGGTAGGTACAGGGCCCTTGTGCTCACGCATACAACGGAGATAGCCGCCGGTGGCATAAACCGCCCCCAGACCAATAAGCCCTAACGTTATTCAGACCCCAACCTGCAGCCACACTGCCGGAGGATGGGTACTATTCCAGCGGCTTTGAACGGTGATAAAGGCGGCTCACAGTCCGAGCCGAGGATTGAAGTTTCCGAAATATATGAAACCATTGCCTCTACCGTGCCCAGTGTCTGTCAACAGTGTCAACATTGCCAACCCAGGCTGCAATTTTAACTCCGGTCTTGTTGAAGCGAATACGCAGCATCAGACTTAGATGCATAGCCCTCTCAAGCCGTTGTCGATGACCAGGTCCCGGGCCGGCCCGACCCCAAGCGAAGCGATCTTGTTACCAATCATTTTGTGTTTCGCAGGCAAATCAAAGTCAGGTCAGCAGTCACCACATCTGCACCAAATGCATTAGGTCATGTATGACATCTTGATGGGCTGACTGACTAACTGACTGCTGTGCAACCGCACTTTTCCCTCTCTACGCTGTGCTATGCTGTGTGCGTCACATCAAGCTCCAGTGGAGGAGGATTTAAGAAAAGTCCGATCTCCGGTTGCCTGTTGCAACCTTAGGATAAAAAAGAAAATCCCAACTGGGACAGGACATGGCAAGCGAGGCAAAACAGATCCTGTACTGGATCTCCCCCCTACGGCACAGGACCTGCTTTTGGAATAAGAAGAAGAAAAAAAAAAGGGAGAAAAAGACAGTTGGGAATTATGAATATCGCCCATCCTGCTGCCATTTTATGGTCGATTCAGGCTTCAATTTTGTTGGAGCGAAAGGATCTTCCGCAGTTGGCCGCGCTGCACATATCTGCAAACTCAACAACTAGAAATATCTTGACAGGGAGCCAAGTTACCTAAATAAGCTCCAAATGGTCCAATATGGGGTCCTACGTTCTAAGTGTGCATGTGTTGGTTCAACGTTGAGGCGTGCTGAGCCCAGGGGCAGAAGGATGGCTGCATCACTCCGTCCTTCCCTCTGGTGTCTGTTATGACACAACGAACCACAAGTGAGTGCCAGCTAAAATCAGGATTCAATCAGGAAGCGAGTGGAACTGCTATTTGCAGGTATCTTTCTGTCTCGCCAGCCCCTTACATGCCATGCAGTTAATTGTCTACAAAGCCTCGAGTTTCAATGGGGGCTTGGACTGAATACGGAATTCACATCGCATAGATTGCAATCAAGGCATCAAGTCTCCTGAGTCCTCAACATTGGTGACAATAGACCACCAATTGACGCTGAAGCCGGACGGACATGGGGGCGAAAAGTTGTTTCCGTCAATCTCCGTCGGAAACTTGAGACTCGGATGAAGTTACCGACAGGTTATCGGCAGTTCAAACCAGTCTAGCTTTTTCCCCGAGCTGCAGTGTATGTGGGATTTTGTAGAAATATATACCTTAAAGAAGCAGGTTTGTTGAATTGAAGCTGATCGGTTCATACGTCACACGGGAGGAAAAACTGACGATACTACCCGAACATCAAGTCCATAATCATGACAACCAAAAAGAAGTACACAATGACCTTCGTCCAAGGTACCTACCACATTTCAATTAGTCTCACATATAGATAAATCCTTCCCGGTTGACAGCTAACATTGCCGTCAACCGAACCAGCCTGAACTCCGCGGGTTCAAGCCAGTCCCTATATTCTAACCCCCAATACAACCACACTGCGCCGAGTCAAAAGCCCGACTTGCCCTTGATAATCTCGGCGCGCTGAGACTCCAGTCATAATACCGTGTTCAAAAATAAGGCAGAAATCAAGAAAAGCAAGGCAACAACCTTGCAAATAATCTTGACTCGAGAATAATTTTGTCGAGATCTCCGTCGTTACCACGTTGCTTAAATTCATGTACGGGCGGAAATGGACTTGAAACATAAGCCACCAGACTAGACTGGCAGCCTAATGACACGCTCTCTTTCGCCGTGCTCGTCAGTTTGCCATTCACGGTGAGGGCCTCTATCCAGCGCCAAAATCCCCGCCGGTTTCCTTAGTCTACGTTCCGCATCTTGTGCTCACAATTCCGGTTCCCAAACTCACCGCCTTCTAACATACTCAGATCACGTGTCTACAACACCACCAGATGGCTCCTTAGGGACAATCTATTCCTCAGTTTAAGTTGCATTCTTCTTCATCAAACTTGAAAGGAAATATTTTAGGCTATCGTACAATGCAACCATGCGCAGCAGTTGAGACACAGGGTTTTGGTCATTATAAGCCACGTAAATGGCGAACGTGTATCCCCAAGCCGAGACGTTTATCAGCCTGGAATCACAGAGTCAGTCCAGAGCCAGTAGAGAAGCCTGTATTAATACCATCAATTTGAGGGGATACCATACAACGAAAACTGTCACTTGTACGGGATATTTGACGTAGATTACCCAGACATATTTGTCTTGACCTTGTCACGAAAAGCGCCAACATGACTGGACCAAGCATTTTCACTCATAGCTGAAAGTACAAAGTCTGACCATGACGAATCTAACTGGAGACGTCAATTTGATCCAGGTGTTGAAACAAGGACGGTTGAGATTTACCACATGCACCAGGACACATTTTGAACTGTAAATATCCTCCAAATTACATGTCCCAGGAAGTTACTGCGGTGTAGCGATAAATGCAGCAACATTCGCTAGTTGATAATTATCACGCAGCATATCGATATGGTCGAGTCAGCCTGCAGGCTACCAGCCCTTCCCGCGCCATGTCGCCATTTTGCCTCCCTAAGTTGTCACCACCCTCTCACTCTCACTCTCACTCTCACACCCTTACTCTTTGAATCCTTAAAAACTACTTGATCACACAGACATACACACCGAGAAATCTCCCGTCTGGTTCCCCAAACCGCATCCGAGTTGAGAAAGAAATAAGCCCGGGACAATTACCAATCCGCAACGTCGTATTTCGCAGTCCGTTCTCCAACCTCGACCACCCCGACAGTGGCGGCAAATTCATAAACGCGCCAATAAAACTGTGGTTGGTGACGGGAACCCCGCATTCTGGGGCTCTTTTCTCATGAGCTGGAGACGTGACACGGCATATTTATTGCATGGTGTTGTGGTTTGTGAGTATGTGTGGTCTGATGGTATTCGTGGGACGTGTATAAAGACTAGCTTCCTTGCCATCTCTTTGCTTACCCTAGGTAATCTGAAGCTGTGGGAGTCTTGTTCAATTTAACTCAGCTCCCAGTTCTACATCCCCCCCCCCTCTCAAAATGAAACTCGCAGTCTTGATCATGGCCGTGGCCGGCATGGTAGCTGCCTTGCCCAACCCAGTCCCTGATACCAGCGTTGTAAGTTTCAGTCTAATCAACCCAGTCGAGCGTCTCTAACTGTAGACTATCTAGGAACCGCGGGACGAATGTGTCAGTGAGTTTCCCCATCCCCAGAAAAAAAACTCACCACGCTTTATCACTCCGTATCACTGACACGGGGTGCAGACTGCGTGACATATTGCTGCAACAGGGTGGGCGGATGTAACTATTTGAACTGTGGCCAATCCTACGTAAGTAAAAGAAGACAGCTCAAAAAAAAAATTTATTCTCGACGCGGGATAAGACTTGTCCACGACTCCATGGGCTCTGCTAACACCAGCTACCTTATTCTAGTGTGGTCATGAAGGACCCGGTAACGCATTTTGCGTTTGCAAGTGCAAGTACGGTTAAGACGAATTGCGGAGTTGGGGCCGTCTCTGGCCGACGGGGTGCCGGGTAGTGGTTTGGCTTGGATAGGTTCGCTGTTATGTCGGTATGGAATTGCTGCTTGTGTGAAATCTCGGTTGGCACGGGGTAGTTGTTGTAGTGGTTCCATGGCGATTCGGCCAAGAGGAAAAAAAGAAGAAGAAAAAAAAACAACGAGAATCAAGTTCTTCAGCTTATGCAAGTAAACCTATTCAGCTTGCACTTTAATCCACAGAGCTTGAATCTGACGCTTAGTCACTACAAATTGCCGCTAGACCACACGTAACAACAGCCAACGGCCAAAATACAAAATACTTGGCGCCACTTTCTCGGTCTTTGCCACACCTCATGTGGACATCTTGGGTCAATACATGTTTGCACTTTAGTATGACTGGCGTTGCGTCATCACCAGTCCCCAGAATATCCGGTATGTCTCGACGTGGTAACTGGTCCACCTTTGCTGTTAGCCCAGAAGCTGTAAGCTGTCAGGACTTGACCCGGCAGATACAAGACCAAAAGCTTGTTTTTACAGGGGGAGCGGCAGTCAGGATATCCCGTTCTGTTGACTAGGTATGTTTATCATCTAGCAGAGTCCAGACACTCTTGATCTGTTCTCAACACAGTTCATCTCAGCGACGCACAACAAACTGAACAACCACCATCATCACAGAGCAAAACAAAATCGCAGTCCGAAAAAATGCTAGAATCCAATCTCATCCTCCGTCTCAAGACCAGCAAATACAGCCATGTCGCCCGACTGCCGCGCAGGCTCGGCTAATGCCGAGAGGCGCAAGAGATGCGGGGAAGCAGATTACTCCCGTTCGGATGGAAAAATACCGCTTACATGGCCACCCAGTGACTATCTAGCTATGTACAGTCCAAGGCTGGGGGAAATTCCATTCAATTTCTTGGCGGGTAAATGCTTCCATGTCGTTTCTCGCACCCCAAGTCAGAGTAACGGGTGCGATGTGCTGTAGGTATGTACTTGCAAGAGGTTTGCCAAATTGTCTACCCAACCCTTGCCTAGGCCTGGTATATCTCTGCAATATCGGATTCCGGCTTCGGGTAACCTTCCGAGAGGACCTTTTTTGGGCCGTTTTTCTCTAGAGGAGAAATAAAAAGACAATGACCCTCTCTCTCTAATCACCGACCGGTTTTCTATTCTCGTTTCCGTCGTGTCATATTTCTTTTCTTGAGTTACAGACAGTTGAGAGGTCAAAATGCAAATACCCCTCTTCCTCATCCTCCTTCCGGTTGTCTCCGCCCTAAAAGTCGCCTTCAACCCGCAATGGATCGAAGGCACCCCCTTCACCTACGCGAACCGCAACGTCTACAAGGGCAGCGACGGCGCCACTGCGGTTTCCGGCGGGGTAACCAGCATTAGCAACCGGGCCGTGGAACTCGGCGGCAACGCGGCGACGCAGGGACTGAAACAATACGTGCGAAATAAAAACTACCGCCTCATCTACATTGTCGTCGACGTAACCTACCGCATTGTCGCCAATCGCGCATCCGGAGTCCGCAACATCACAGACCTCAAGGGAAAACGCGTCGGCAGCATCCCGGGGACTTCAGCCGAGGTATTCGTCCGCGCGCTTCTCGGAAACGCCGGCCTCGCGAATAGCGACTACACTCTTGTTTCCGGAAACGTGTGTATGAAAACCCCCTGCGGATCCGGGACTTTCCCATCGCAGCTCAAGAGCAAAAGCATCGATGCGTTTGGCGTCTGGGAAACGGCCGTCGAATTGGGCGTCGAGGCCATCGGGGAGGAAAACGCCGTGATTTTCAAAGATCCAAACATCTACCGCGAAGTGTACAGCTTATACGCCACGACCGAGAACCTTTCTAATCCGACAACTCGCAAAAAAATCGTCGAATACGTCAAAGCGTTAAATACCACGTTGGAAATCTTTCGCTCGCAACCCGAAAAGGTGTACCCGACAGTCTCGCAGGCGATCAATGTTGATGTTCCCGTCCTGCGCAAGGTTTGGGAAGACCACGTCTGGGGACCGCGGAGTCTAGGGGATGACTTGGTCGAGTTTCTGGTCAAAGAGGATCAGCTTTTAGCGAAAATGGACCGACGCACGGCGGCGACGAAAGCCGAGATTAAGCAGTTTATCGATCAGAGTGTTTATGAGGACGCAGGGAAGTTGTGACCAAAGCAGTGATAGCCAAATTTTACTTTTTTCCTTCTTTATTTCAACTCAATATCTGATGAGTTCTGGATGGATGAAGGTGGTTGAAACAGCCTCCACGATGATGCAAATCCAATCCAATCCAATTGATCTCTTCCCTGCCGAATTTTGCAACAATGACGCCGACAGGAATCATGCATCCATGCAGAAAGAATTAGAGTACAGATAAAACGGACTTTCCCAACCCATTCACGAGCAAAAAAGATACTAACACCTCGCCGTCTGGATCGCATACACGGTCGTGCAGCCAATCCTGTTGCAAGAATCCGGATCGTTACACGGGAAGCTGACCACTGACGTAGGTAGCGCGCCTGAACAGCCGCATGGTCGAGTGAGAACCTCAGTGGTGGTGCATTGGGGAACGAGACAAGACCGGCAGGCTGTGGCAGTTTGCGTAATGGTCGGACAACTGGCGCCTTGGCCGCCGCAGTTACCGCTAACGGTGCGGGTAGAGGTGGCGGTGCTGGTGACCGTGGCCGTCTGGGTAACGACTTGGCGGACGGTTGCCGTTGTGGTGCTAACGCTAACACTGAGTTGGGTTCGGGTCACGGTGGTTGTCCGGATTATTACGCTGCTGATAATGGCGGTGACGGTGCTAGCTCGTGGAGTTACCGTGACGGTCTCCGTTTCGGTAATTGGGGGGATCGCCACGGTTTCCTGACGAATGTAGCTCTCAGTCGTCGTCACTGTTTCCGTCTCGGTAACCGTGACAGTGGGAAACACTGGAGTTGTGCGTCCGCCGCCGCGAATGGTGGAGGGAGTGACAGTTATTTGACCCAACACGTTGCTGTTATTCGCGTTCGTTAGCAGGTGCACCAATGAAGCAAAAAAAAAACGGAGAGACTCTCTTCTCACCTGGCCAGCACCCCCAGAAGCAGCGTCAATTTGCCCAACATTATTTATGCGTGATTATCTCAACGGTACCGTAGACCTAACCTTCAATCCCAATTGACTTAGACGCGGTGGACCCTGATGGATACTGATTGAAGCTTCTTGTTTGTCCACAACATAGAATAAATGATAAAACCGGGCAATCGCGCAGAATATATTCTCGCCCTCATCGACGCAGTCAGGTCCCTCAAGCTTGGCAGGAAGGAGTCGAATCTGGTCGCTACATATTGCGAATATATAAATCACGGAACAAAATCCTATTTGAGCAAGCGGAAATCCTAGGCTTAGGCCCAGGGAAGGGAAGGGAACTTGTCCCGTATTATTTATTACGTGTGCGCCTAGCTGGATGCCTCGGCCTCGGCCCACCGTGGTCTGTTGTCCAGGTTCGTGGGAAGCCGGAAGCTATGGCAAATTTCTCCCCTCCTCAATAAACTGCTTGCTCTCCAACAATTTTTTTTTTCTTCTTCTATTCCGTC
>Ga0247760_1002272_pt1 | contig 15113 bp, 17 predicted proteins | sample UWRJL171409R4_FD_179936 | JGI IMG/M metagenome (GOLD analysis project Ga0247760, IMG submission 179936) | Plant litter microbial communities from Arlington Agricultural Research Station in Wisconsin, United States - UWRJ-L171-409R-4 | ecosystem: Environmental > Terrestrial > Plant litter >...
GTTGGCGGGGAGATCGGCGGCCGCGTCGCATGATACTGTCTCGATGGTGGTTATCCATGCTTCGGGGGTCATGGCGGCGGGGTCGTCGACGAATGGGGCGCTGCATAAGGTTCCTGGGCGTGTTGGCGATGGCCCGATTGTCGGGAGCGGAGCGTATGTCGATGGGGATGTTGGAGGGTGCGGCGCGACTGGGGATGGCGACGTCATGATGCGCTTTCTGCCGTGTTACCAGGCTGTGGAAAACATGCGACAGGGGATGTCGCCCCGAGAGGCGGCTGAAGATGTTGTGAGGCGCATGCTGCGGAAATATCCGAAGATGTCGTGTGGCATCGTGGTTGCGAACACCAAGGGCGAGCATGGGGGTGCAGGCTCAGGGTGGACGTTCACTTATGCTGTCCGGGGAAGTGGGATGAACACAACGCAGGTCATCACGGTTCCACCTGTGGAGGCCGACAGGGAAGCGCTGTCCGCGGGCGCAACGGCGTACGACTTACCACATCTGCAACAAGAGCTCTGAGATACACAGTAGACGCTCGAAATTGAACTGATGATGATTCGCAATTAGAGACTCCCACCGCGCTCTTTCGGCCGATCTCGCGCCGCCGCCTGCCCGGCAGTCACTGCCAGAATGCAGCCACAGGCCCTAACCCGCGATCTCGAACCCCGGATTTCCACACGCATCGGGACGATCAGCCGAGATGCGAAGACCGCTCGAGTGGGTCAGTTTCGGATGCGGCAGCCAACCAGAAACCCCGGAGTATGGCGCTAAGCCCCAACGGTCGAACCTAATCTCACCCTCATGCCACCACGCCCGGCGCGTATTTTGACTTTTCTCACAATTCTCACTCAGCGCAAACGCCATCAGTCAATGTCTCCGATCGCCTGAGACGGTGTTGCAGATCCGCCGTCGCGGCGGCATGTCACTCACTCCACACGTCTGCGACGCATCCACTCATTAACCACTTCATTGTCCGCATCCGGCCACGCTTCACAATGCGCGCCGCCATTCCATTCCTTCTCAGCGCCGCCACGCGCGTCGCCGTGGCCGACAGCGGCACCGTCTGGGCCACCCCCCACGACAGCTACTCGTCCTCCGTCGGCGTGCTCGGCTGCAAGGTGAACACCGACCGCATCGCCTACTGGCCCGGCAGCATCGACTGCACCAACATCTGCATCCGCCTCAGCTACGAGGGCCGCTCCGTCCACCTCCTGCGCATCGACCAGTCCCAAGGCGCCCACGACGTCAGCTACGACGCCTGGAACTACCTCTACACCGGCTACGCCGCCACCGACAAGCCCGCCGCCGGCGGCGCCACCCCCATGCAGTATGAAGACGTCGACATCTCCCAGTGCTCTGACCTCATCTGGACCGACGACGGGAAACTCCCCCTCAGCGCGGCTAACAGCATGAACTTCCTCGCCAGCTGTCTCGCCCATGACACCTGGGTCGGCAATAACCACGTCTTGTACAACATCCTGGATCCGATCTGCACCTGGGGCTTTGACGAGCCGTGCAAGCTTGATTGGCCTACTGCCAACCAAGCCGCATGTCCGCACCAGCTGGGCACGCCGAATGCCCTGACGAGTGCCCCCGTGTGGAATATTATGTATCCTAGCGGCCAGAAGCTGCTGGCTGGTTCTGTCCCTGGCGCGCCGGGGTCTGCGCCGCCTACGAGTGGGAGTTCTGCGGCTTTGGGGAGGGCGCGGCCAGGGACGGTGGAGGCTGTGGTGGGGTTGGTGATGGGGTGGAAGTTGTTGGCTTGGCTGTAGCGGGTGGGAACGCATGAGGTGCATGTTGGATGATGAATGTTGATAGAGAAACCCATGGGTGCACAAAGGTCGGCAAAAGTCTATGATACCCAGATATCGGGCTTGCAGCTGAATGATCCCAACCCCCGTCACTGGGATGTGGGGGACGAGTTTAAAAGGATGTTGTCAACGAGCAATTTCCTTACTACGGAAGAGAGCCTCAACTTTGGTTTAGTAGTATTTATAGCGACTTTGCTTTCTCGTTTTCATCTATGCGAGTGGCTTTGCTGTGAATGCCGTCTTGGCGCCCCTGACTGCGCCCCAGTTTTGCTAACGACGGCTCTTCCCCATCCTCGCTTATCCAGCTGAACAAAATATCCGCTCCTTTAACCGCCGCTGATATTGGGTGGACACCACTCTTAAACCGACGTCGGTCTAGTTTCCAGGTTAGAGCCTAGAACAGTCTGCGGCACACTGGTAGCATTTACTATCACGTCTTTCGGTAGGAACGTGAGGAGAGCGCATTGTAAGTGCAGGACCTCGTGTAAAAATTGCTTATTGCTTCTCTGAGGCTCGGTCAAGCAAAATAGAAAATGGCGTTGGAGCTGGACGGTTGGAAATGAGAGAGGCTGTGTCACCATACCATTCGGGTCAAACTCCAACACCGAAGCAAGCCATGTTGATCTTGGCCCTGACTTCGCCCTCGTACTAGCTCATCTACCGAAAGTGATACGCCATTCAAACTAAAATGAATGCTTCGAAATGAAATGTAAGACAGCATCATGATCGGAGGAACTATTCACCGTCGTGGCCAAGATCTGAGCGCTGTCGTTGAATAAGTGTCAGCAACAGACAAGTATAAAGACTCCAACTTTACTCTAGGTTGAGAGCCATCTATATCATCAACACAACTCACCTTCCAAACGCACACCACAAACACCTTTCCAACTCCCAAAATGAAGTTCACCACCGCCCTCTTCGCACTCGTGGCGCCCGTCTTTGCACTCCAAGAGGCTGGCACCCCCAAAGAATCCGTCAACCTCGAGTTCTCCGCCCTTAAGGCCCCCGAGGTGGCCTCCACGCTCGAGCTCCTCCTCGACGCCATCTACGCCATCCCCGACGATGTGCTCCTCGCTGGCGACGAAAGCACCAACGACTGGCTCGTCGCCCACGGCTACAAGAAGGAGCATGCCTCTATTGAATCTCGCTTTCCCACTCCTTCCCCTGATACCACAGCCATGATCATCACCGAGCGCGCCACAGCCGCTCCCGCAGGTATCATCGATGTGCTCAACTGCGCGGCTAAGATCGCGCAGTTCATCCTGGAGAATGCAATTCCGGCGGCGAAGATCTTGAAGATCAAGAAGGCGATTAAGGCGATTGGGAGTGTCAAGAAGGTGGCGGAGATGCTGAAGAAGGTGAAGTCATTGGCGGATGCGAGGAGGATTGGAGGGCAGGCGCTGTTTGATATTGCGGATGCGATTATTGGGTTTAGTTCGGTTTGGGGGGCTTGCACTTAGATGATGTTGTGGTACCGACCTGGTGAGGGAAGTGGAAAGGGGAAAGGGGTGGTGATGGAAGGGGAAAGGGGGAGAGGAGGGGTGATTTTCTTCAGTTTACTGGATTGCAGTGTCAAAGCTGACGCGCCGGGGCTCTCGCTCAGTTCGGGTACGGTAGGGATTGTCTGTCGAGGATTTTGTGGACGGAGGGCAGTTGAGGTTAGCGGGAAGAGGGGTAGAGTTCTATCATAGCAAAAACCAAGTGATTGACTGTTGGATTGGGTGTCAGTCATTGTAGTAAAGAGAAGAAGGAGATGGGGTTTGTACTCCAACCATTATGATCAACACGGCATCGCTTTGTTTTCGGTAGCTGTGCTGTACTTCTAGCGCGAACTAAGTATCGGGTCTAGCGTTACAGGTGATAACGGCGAAGCTTTCAGGCATCACAGGTGACGTTTGTCGGTCTTGCTGAGCAGGTCGTAGAAGGAACGGTTGCGCGTAAGTTCGATGAGCTGGTGGTGAGGGGTTGTCTCCGCCGTCTCAAAGGGGATAATCGGCGGGTAGCGGGAAAAGGGTCTCCTGGGGCTTCATGGTACGCAAACCACAATCCAGCGGCGCCTCGACTTTGCCTCAGTTAGGCTTGATGGACCAGAAAGTTACATTTAGGTCTCACTGGAGTGGCTGAACATCCAGCGGGAGGTTGTGAGTCAAAGATCCACAATCCCAGCTTGACAAGTATCCCGTCTAACACGATGACAGATGGACAGATTCATCTCGCAACGCGAATCCAGGCTGAGTATTTCCATTGCCGCTCAGCAGCAACGGCTGGCTCACCTCGCAGGCCGAGAAAGCACATCCATGAAAACGCTGACAGCCCTGGGCGTTGTATTTCTACCAAGTGCTCTTGTTTCTTCTATTCTGGGAATGTCATTTTTTGACCTTGCTGCCGGTTCGTCTTTCGTCATGTTGCCCTCACAATTTACCATCACCTAAAACTCATGCAGACATAAACGACGGCCATGTCTCCTCTCGGGTCTGGATTTACTTTGCCATCTGCATCCCATTTACAGCGATTATTGTTGGTACCTGGTGGACAGTTGACCAACGACGTCTCGCTCAGGCAACTGCTGAGGTGAGCGACTAAGAGATGAGCAGGCTGGAGGGTCGCATCATGAAGGCAATTCGCCGTAGGACCGGTGCTCACGTCATGTCTGAAGGACCCCATGTCGTGCACTCTGATGAGTTACGGCGCCAGGAGTACCCTGATTTTAGCAAGGTTGATGTTAGAGGGGGAGTGTTTATGAGATTTCTGGAGATGATGACGCCTTGGAGACAGAGGGGGGTGGTGTCTGAGACGGATATACCGTAGACACTGCCGACCGGAGCCGGAAATGGTTTTTAATTGAGTTGCCTAAGTCGGCAGAAAGCTGAGAAAGCACACTGGCAGTTCTCAACAAATGGAGATGCGGCATTAAGATTTTTTTGAAGTCCAAGTTGGCCCTGAGCACAAGTCAAGAACTCTCAAACTCGGAATATTACCGTGACCCTGACTGAATGCGCTTCCCTCCAGGACCTCCGAGTACCAAACGACGTCGTCGACAACGATAAGAAGAACATACAACCGTTTCAGGCCTCAGGAAGGGGCCTATTTGCACAGCAGGTCCCTTACCCGTTTTTTTTTTCTTTTTTTTTTCAAAAATGATAGCTCGTCCACGAAGGTCATTGCCGTCATGACCATGGCTTTCCTTCCAGAGACCTTCTTACCTGCCCTGTTTACTGTGCCTTCGCTTCCTGTCCAGATGCAGCGCGAGTTCTGGGTGTACTGGGTCAGCGCCATCCCTGTAACTGTGTTTGTGTGTTTGGCCGATATCAGCATGCTAAGATGGTGATAAAAAGGGGCCTTCTCCTACTACATTGCCCGTGTGCAACTGGTCCAGACCTCTTAACTATAGATGATACCGGTAACGCCATATAAGCGAACTCAAATCTTCAGCTCCTCTGACTGACTGGAGATGTTCTTTTTGGGGACGGCAAAACGTTACAACAAGGACGCTGATTGGCCCAGGAGATGATCGCTGAAAGGGGCCAACCAAGTCTGATGCACAAGCTCAGCCACAGTCCGGCTCCTGTCGTCTTGGCGTTTGCCCGACCCCGCAAAGGCCTCAACGGGGCTCATCCTAACAACTCTTATGGGTAAGAAGCTGAGCGGCAGCCATGGATCCGATAAGTATTGCGTCCATCGTGGTATGTAAATCGGTTTACTTAAGATCATCATTGACAAATGATTGCTGATGATATGATAGGCAAGCACGACAGGGACCTGCCTCACCACCATCAAGAGCCTCTACGAGCTCAGGGAGAAATACAAAGACACACCCGTCATCATCGTCTCGATATGTTCCGAGTCGACGGTTGTCTCGGCGTCTCTAACCCAAATCCAGACGCTGCTTCTCCAACGACAGGACGTCGCCGACGTGTGGAAGTCGCGCGATACCGACATGCCCGTGGTTCTTGACCAGGCTCTGACAGGATGCATGGTCATCTTCAGTTGTCTGGAGAAGGAAATCCAACGAATTACCACAGGAGCGCCGGAGCCTAGTCGAATTCGATGGCGACCACGAGCAAGGATGGTGTGGAATGAGTCGCATCTCAACGACTTGCTGAGCTCTCTTCGGGGTCAGCAGACCGCCATTACCTTATTGATTCAGCTGCTTCAGATGAGCACGCTCACAGAGATAAAGGACATGCTTCAACGCAAAAGCGAAGCAGTCCGATCATCGGCTCATCAGACGTTGTCTCTACGCTCTAAGAACCCCAGTGTGGCTGTCCCGAACTCGATATTCGGTGACCGGAACCAAAATCCTGTCTCGCAAGGCCACGATGTGGCATCCGTTGTCGCGCCATCAGAGCTCGAGTTTGAGTTTGATGACATCGTTGTCAACAGCCAAGCCTATCGGAGAGTGCTGGCACGGGCTCACCAGGCCACCACTCCCACCATGGAGCGAGTCAAGACCGGCCGCCAAACTGAGCAGGAGCATTCTTTTTCCGAGCAGGGCAAGTGGGTGCACGCCGACGAGTCAAGCCTCCAGTTCAAAGGCACAGCGCACGTGGGTGACAATCGCGACATCCCCCTCAAGGGTCTCTTCGACACGGGTAGTGAGCGCAGTTTCGTGTCCCTGAGCTTCCTGCACAAGTACGGTATCTATGACGCCGTAGTCCGCAAGCTGCCCCATCCCGAGACAGTCAAGAGCGCCGAGATGATGATGGAAACCAAAGTAGAGCACGAAGCTTCGCTGCAGTGGTGCATGGATGGCTCGAACATCCGCACCGATACGTTCTCCGTGATTGACAACGACGGCAATTCCTATGACATCCTACTCGGTTGGGAGTTCATCATCCAGAACGAGATCTTCGTCGTGAAGAAAAAGGCCCTAGATCGGGTCCGCCGCGGCAGAACCGGCGGTGTCACAACGCAAGCCAAATAGGACATCATCATACTGGCGACCCTCGCGGATAAGAAGAAAGTAGACCCCCCGAGATCTTGACTTGGGGCAATACCAAGACGCCAGGGACATGAGTCGAATGGGGGGGTCCTCGACTGCCACCACGGCCAACGGCAGCCCCAACTTTTTCGGGACCTCCCCTCCCGGTGGTCTTGGCATCTTTCCTGCTGTCATCGACCGACGCCATACCAAAAGGAGCGAATCACCGCCTAGCTCGCCGGTGGCAACGACGCCGCCCCACAACCCACAGCCAACGCCGAAGCTGTAGGGCATGCATGCTAGGACCACCTCACTGGCTTGTTCATGCACACACCAGCAAGATCCGACAGTCGTTGGTCTATGAGACGGATGGAGTGGGACCGACATGCATCAGAGAGCAAGGTGCTGAGCGGGGGATGCTCTGCAGAACAAGAGGACGAATGACGGCGCGAGATCACTGGATGGGGGGTGCCGGGATGGGAAGGTCGCGGTACTTTGGCAGTACAAGCTTCTGGCTCAGCCGGGAGATCCACGGAAGACGGCCGCGGGTGCTCTGGCCGAGCAATGGGTGTTCGAAGCACTGCACTCTGGATTCTGTGGAATTGAAGGGGTTGCAACTGCGTGATTCTATTGCTTGTTCGGCTCTCTGGCTCAGCCACGCGGCTACAATTGCGCGTCTGTGGCAATGGTTACAAATCTATTGTTCTGGTGATTTCCAGACTCTTCTTTCTGGGCCAGAACCCCGTTCTTTCTGACACCTCTCCAGCTCAGAGCCTACACCAGAGCTCAGCTCTATTATCCACACCTCTATGGTGTTCTGGTCAGAGACTAGAACTCCCTTCTTTCTAACTATAACTGCATGAAATAACTGAACGTTCTATGCTTTTTAGTGCAGCAGTAGTGTTTTGCAGTGATAGATTACAACTCAAAGCACATAATATAAGTTTTAAAGGACTAGTTCAACAATAACAGCCCTGGAAACTTTTATAGCCACATATATAAAGTATCGTATACAGTAGTAATAAAAGGGCTTTTAGACCAGCCAAGAAGCAGCGGCGATATCTTTCCCTGCCCTTTCACCTCTTGAATGGTATTGTCAGAAAGAAAGGGGTTCAGGTGCCCTGGGCATCTAGTCAGCGGAGCTGACTGGATGCCTGGCACTGCCAGAACGCCAGTGAGCCTCAGCCACTATAGTGGCGAAGCCTGTATCCTACAGAACAGTCTATAAAGAAGCCTCTGGCTGGAAGCTAGAGATAGAGGAACAGAGTACACACAAGCAATACAATCACGCAGTTGCAACCCCTTCAAATCCACCGAATCCAGAGTGCAGTGCTTCTGACAGGTATAGTCCCGAGCAACCTAAGGTTTGTGGATCTAGGTGCCCCGCGGACTGGGGGTTTGGGAGGATCTATGACGGTGAAGTGAATCGATTCGGTATATCATGGTGCCTTCGGGGATTTGGCATTTATTTAGTAATATCTTCTAAATTTCGTCATACTTCATCGGCATGCCGAAACACGAGCGCTCTCCTTGTAGACCACATCGTCTCCAAAAAAAAACACCAACAATCTCGGGCCCTATAACTGAAGTAAGGATCCTAGCTTATACCCAGTCGAAGAAAACAGACCAATGCCCAAATGTCTTGCATCAAATGTCTTGCATCATTCAGGTGCACTCCGGCTTGTCATGTCGTGTCATTATCTCTTGGTGTTGATTCCCTCATGTTCGCTTCAGCTAATCTTGAGAACAGCTGGCTCGTTGCCACGACGAAAATACCCCTCCCTTCTTAACAATCTCGACCTAGAACTCTAGTTAAGCTGGGCTCTATGCTCGATAAAAAGTTTGGTTGTGAGATCGCACCTCTTTGATAATCCGTGGAGCGCGTATTTTATAGACTCCTTGATCGATCTAGAAGAGACCGTGTCAACGTTACTCTGGTGCGGACTAAAGGGGCATGCGTACATCGACATCGTATCCGCCATGGGGAAACTGGCTCTGGAGCAGATATGCGAGCTGGTGAACGCTGATACACCGGCTCGGGATCTCTTGATAAAAGAGCGGCGCTGTTCGAATCGTAGGCGAAATAAACTGACCCCAGGGTTGGGCGTCAGGAACCGCAAGCAGATTGTTTCCCATCGAAGATACGAAGATGATATTCCGAGGTCGGTGTTCAAACTTTCGAGGTTCGGGGCTAAACCACTGCTGGATGAGTTGGGGAGCGATCCCCAGCTCCGGTCGGGTTGTCTTCAATGGGGGGTGCGGTGTATATGGCCCTCTCCGGTCGGCAGTTTCCGCGAATGGCGGCTGGGAGATCAAACATCGGGTGTCATGCTGCAGCAAGTCCGCGACCGGCGCCAATCACTGGCCTTTGCGGCTGTGCGTCGGTGAGTTGGACATGCGCCCCGCTGCTGATGTATCAGTAGCTTACTTAGGTGCCAATCAAATATGCAGGGTTTCACATGTGTTCAGCAATTTTCACCACACAAGGCTTGCGGTGTGGCAAACTGGTCAGGTGCTGCATGGACGCGCCTTGGCCGGGTGGTCGCCGTCCTCGGCTTGGTGCACCTCCTGAGAAGGTACATATACCTGATGTAGACCAACGTACCGGCATGCATAGCCGTGTGGTACCCCGAAAATCCATTTTGGCGACATTAAATCTTTGTTCCAAGGAGAGTCACTAAGAGGTGAGATCCTCCCTAGCAAGAGCCAAAACTTGAATTTGAAGTCTACGAATGTAATCGATGCCCCTCTTTCAGTGACTTTCAAACCAACTCGACGTTTGAAACGGGGTTGGTAATGCGGAGCAATGGAAGATGTCACATACCGCACCGTGCATGTTGGGGCTGGTGTGGGGGGGAGGGCGGGATTTGACGAGGCGGCCTTGACCGAGCTGGCACTTGTGAAAATATTAGGGCAAGGCTCGGGGAGGCGCACCCCATCCAGGCCACACAAACTCGACTTCGGCCTAGTGCATATCTAGGTTACACTTGCTTTCCCTGCATATCTGCTCGGAGCACTGCTTCCAACAAAAGATTGCGCAGGCATCGAGAGTTTAATTTGCACATTTGCGCCTGCCTGCTGCCTCACTGCGTAACGACTTCGCCTTCTACCAGGCAACCCATTGCCCTGCTTAACTAGAATTGGGTCGGCTGTTGGCATTTTACACCGCGGAACGCTTTCTTGCTCTCAGGCTCCCCAGGTTGCTCTCTTGAAGTTCCTACCCTTACAAGACCGCTGCCACAGCGCCTGCGTTGGAAAGGATGACATCAAGACAGCCTGCGACGCCTCCGGAACAGTCACCGCGACACAGCGGCGAGGAGATAGATCTGGTTAGTTGACTGGAACACGGCATGACGTATCAAGGCGCATTTCGCCGTATATTAACCGACCTATTTGCAGATTCCAAACGAGGGCGCGCAGCGGCCTCCTGCAGATCCGTTCCTCATGGCGACCCGGTCGGAAGGGCTTCCGGATAACCTCCCTCCCAATTTAATCGTCACGGGTCCTGAATCCGAAGTTGGGCATCCCAACCCTCGTCATCTCGCAGCAAGCGACGCCGGATCAGATCATTCAAGCCATTCTCGCATCATAAGTTACACCTTGTTCGATCGTGGAGAGAAGCAATATGCGAAAATTCAATGCTCCGATGCTCCTCTGCCGCCCATTACAATCGAAAATTACCCTGAATTTGAGGGACTGCCCCTCTACGAAAAACTGAGCTGCTTCATGAAGGGGCCTCTGCCGACCCAAAATCAACCGTTTCTCCCACGAGGATATTTAGAGGAGATTCTCACCGAAAAGGTCGTCTGTGAGGCGATCGCCGAGCGCAACCCCTTACTGAATGCCCAAGACATTCTCAGGTACGCGCATCAGGTCTGCAGAAAAGCATCATCATCAAATTCAGAGTCAGAGGCAACGAAGTCATACCGCAAGATATTTGGAGTACTGGCCTTGATCGAGCGGGAGGCAGACATCGCCCTCATCATCGATGACGAATCTGGCATCTGCGATGATGATCTCCCCCTCCAAGCCGTTGCTGTCGGGCCCGGAAGAAATCGCAAAGTCCTTCGCCGGAGAAACAATCATGAACCGCTCGCTTGCTTCAATCAATGGGGTCTAAAACAGCATGTCGACTTTGAAAGGGGGCAATGGAGCGTTTTAGCTCCTTTCTTTGCCAAAGGGAGCGGCGAAGTGGCCCAGTTTTATCAGTTATGTGACAATGATATTCTACCCTGGACTTATGACTCTGGGGTGCTGCACCAAGGGGGGTTCAGCTTCATATCGCAGATCAAAATCCACCCTAATCACTACAGCTTTCCGAGGACTAAGACATTCACCACCGTGACAAGCGGTCAAGCCAACGACGACTTTGACGGGAGGTTTGCAGTGAAGCACTTCAAAATCAATTTGAATGCAGGCGTACAGACGATGTCCAGCTCGTTTCCTCAAAACTCTTACCAAGCGCAAGATGACATCAGAAGGGAATTTGAGCAGGAGATTGAGATTCTGAATCGTTTCAGCGACGGAAAGAACGAACACCTCATCTCCCTCCTGGCAGCTTACGGCAAGGGCATGGATTACTGCTTATTGTTTCCCTGGGCTGACTACGACCTCAAAGCAATGTGGCAGAAGACATCGCCGGGGCCGCCACTTGATAATAGCACCCTTGTGTGGTTGGTCACGCAATGTCTGGGAATGGCAGGCGGGCTGCGCAAGATCCACAACTACAAAACAAAGTCAAACGTCCTTGAAGATTACCACCGGATCTATGGCCGGCACGGAGATATTAAGCCCGACAACATTCTGGTGTTCTTGGATCCTGCGAACCCCCAAGCTCGAGGGACCCTTGTTATCACCGACTTTGGCTTGACTCGCTTCCACTCCGATCACACGAAAACGTACTTCAAAAGGGACATTCCCATGACACCAACGTACCGGCCTCCAGAGTGTGACATGCATGGAGGCTCAGTGTCTCGCTCCTTCGACATCTGGTCCTATGGATGTGTGCTGCTGGAGTTCGTCGCCTGGTATCTCGGCGGACCAGATCTTCTCGGGAGCTTTGTGCAAAAGCGGAAGACACCAGACCCGCAGATCCCAGGCATCAAATCGGACCAGTTCTTTGAAATTGTACGGTCAAAAAGCACGGGCGATGGTGATGTGACCCTGTCTGCGCGCGTCAAGATGGAGGTTCTCGAGGTTTGTTGATGCCCGCACAATACTCTAGGGACTGTTTGGCGCTTAAAGACTAACTGATATACCGAAATAGTTTGTAAGCGAACTTCGCTCGCACAGGAATTGCTCCGACACCATTCATAGCCTCCTCGATCTCATCATGGACCGCATGCTTGTGGTCGAGTACAAGGGCATCCCGGGCCGCGAACGGGCGAACGGCGAGCAAGTCTACCTGGAGCTCAACGACATCCACAAACGACTTGCCAAAGTTGTCCTCAGCCCAGACGGGTTGGTGGCAACGCCACGGCAACCGAAAACACTATCCATCCCCGATGCTGTCGTGATGCCAGAGACCGAAGAGATCAAATCCCTGTACAGGAACCGGGACGCGATTGCACAGGTGCCGGAACACCGCGGGCGGGTTTGGGGGTTGGCTGATCATTCTTCGAAACGAAACGCAACTCAAATCGGTGGTCTAACGCGGCGTATTTCAACAAATTGAGGGGTTTGGCGTTAATTGAGCTGAAATGATGTACTAATATTTCTCGAGGGGGGGAAGGGTGGGGAGCGCTGTCCCAGCGCTCCCAACGTTCAAATTTGCCCTCGGGCGCAAGGTACCGCAATGGCATGTTCTTATTTGGCCACCGAAGGAGCTGCATCATTAGAATTCTTCTTCTTTTTCCGTGTCGCTCGGGTCTTATAGTGGCAGTCAAGTTGGCAGAGTTCCGCCTGGTAGGGACCACGGTGTCAGGGCCTGCATCAACATCCTTTTCGCCGGACACGCAAGGACTTCTCACCGGTGATAGCTCGCGAGGTAATGTCATAATGACTGCCCCCATCTCGTACTGAGCCATAACACCACAGGTCAGTGTTGATACTTGAGAAGACATATAGGGAAAGTAATAGTCACACGTACCTCTACCTCCCATCCCCCAGCAGGAAAAAGCCCGCTCAGGCGGGAAGACAAGGTAACTGAGTCAATGTAGCGGAGCTTCACCACCTGTGGGCGTGGAACTGCTAGCACTGTGGCCGCGGCCAAGGGAGCCATCGTGAGACGGAGACTAGTGTGCTCTGTCCATTCGAGTTGACTAGGCTGATGCTGTCAATGATCTGCATTGATGAGTCATTAAATACAAGCTTTCCCTGAAATGAAATTGCGGCTCAAAGTCGAGACAAGCAAGTCTTCATTCTCTACTCGTCCGCCTCTCTCTACATTCGCCCAGTTGCCATGGACCTGCCCAGCACTGATGCCCAAGCAAGCCTGACATGGCCCAACTGCCATGAGATAGGACACGGCTGGTGGGCTCCAACTGCAACATGGGGCGTCGAATCAGGACATGGGGTCAGTTTGGTGTGGGTGGTCAACAACCAACCCGATGGAGCAGGTGAGGAGATGGGTGGAAGAGACGCTGCAGAAGTGCTGTGGCAGCATGCCATTCGCTCACACAAAAACTGCCTGCAGATCGTGGTACCTACACTGCCACTCTCACCACTGCCCTGCTGCAGAGTCCACAGAGAGGGAATTCACTGCCAGTGAGAAACCGGGAGTTGTGGTACATGTATTGACCTGCCTATGAACCCCCCATCCATCATCAGTCTCCCCAAGCAATCAATGATACTGGATAAACTGCAGCGATGGACTGGCCGCTCGACGATCCGACATTTTCAGGGGAGGATCTAGACAATGTTTTCACCTACGAATCGCGTGGGCGGACTGGCGTTTGCCGATTTGCTGGCGATGAGGTACGCAGCCTGTCAGAGCTTCCTCGGGAACGGAACCAGATAATCTGACCGGACTGTAGGACATCTCGGAGCAGTCTCTAGAGGGCAGCAGTCTTGTACCGTGGCTCCAAGACGTACGCTCATTTTGCTTACAGTGTTGTTTCTAGGACGGATCCCCGTAAACTAACTTCGCAGTAGATGTCTTCTAAACGAGGGATGCCAGGAATTGTTGCCTTGTAAGCCATTTCCCCTTTCCTCAATCGCACCTAGGATTACCCATCTGTCGCCACCATCGACGGCTCACACGGATTCAGATTAGGAGAACGCGCCGAGAGCAACCTAAAGCATGTTCACAACCCTTTGGCGCTCCGCAATCTTCCGTTTACACGAGATGAGTTTGAGCAGGTTGTCAATTTGTTCTCGTTCCACGGTGACACGGCGCGCGTCATCAACAGGTCCGATTTTGCTTTTTTTAACGACACTATTCCTCTCACCGGTCCCGAGAAGGTGATATGTGAGTTAATGTGATCAATACCGCGTCTTAGAGTGCCAAGTTCAAATCTAACGACTCCTATTGCAAAGATTACTGCTGCAGAACAGAGGGCACCTACCCCGGCGACCTCGCCATCTCCGCCGTCTTCTACCCGGAGACAGGCCACACGGCCGCCATCGTCCTCGGCTGCTCCGACAGCATCTCGGACGAGTTTGCAGGGCGCATCGAAAACTCCGAAGACGCCTTTGTGCATCCCCTGCTCCTCTTCGGGATCCTCATCGAGGTGGAAAAGAAGCGGCATCTGCGTCTGGTAGACACAAAGGTCTTCCACCTGCTCAAGCGCGTCCACGTGCTCAGCCACATGAACAAGATCTCGTCAACGTCTGAGATCAGCAGCGAAAACTACTCGGTCGATCTCTGGATCGACGTCAGCCGGTTGCGTATCGCGCTGCGAGCGTGGCAGCAGGAGCTAACAAAGATTGATGAGCACATCACCATGCTGGAGCGAGATGTGCTGGCGCGGCCAACAATCGACGATGCCGTCTCTTCGTCTGGCAGCAACACGGATGGGTCAACAACAGCAACGCTGGGGCCTAATATATGGCGGGAGTCTGCCATCGTGGCAGGGCGTCGCATGCAAAAACGGCTAAGGGAAATTAAGACGGAATACGACCTGAAGATCCAAGAGTGCACTATGGTTCTGGATGGCATGGCGCTATCGACGCAGCTGGTACGTAAGCAACATGTTCCCAATCTCCCGTCACCAGTCCGGATTCTGGATGCTGACAAGAAGCCCCCTCGCGGTACTTGTGCGGTCAGTCTTGGAGTCAGATCGGTTACCAAGACACGCAGGCGAACCTCGAGATCGCCAAAGACACCAGACAAGACTCGAGCCAGATGCGATCCATTGCGTTTTTGACCATGCTCTTCCTCCCTGCAACCTTCATCGCTGTAAGTTGCATCATCCCACATCCGTGTGATGACCCCCCCCCCCCC
>Ga0247760_1002275_pt1 | contig 15104 bp, 28 predicted proteins | sample UWRJL171409R4_FD_179936 | JGI IMG/M metagenome (GOLD analysis project Ga0247760, IMG submission 179936) | Plant litter microbial communities from Arlington Agricultural Research Station in Wisconsin, United States - UWRJ-L171-409R-4 | ecosystem: Environmental > Terrestrial > Plant litter >...
CGCAGCCAAGCCCGCAGCCAAGCCCGCAGCCAAGCCCGCAGCCAAGCCCGCAGCCAAGCCCGCAGCCTCTCCGGAGCTAAAGCAGGCTCAGGCACTCCAAGCGATGCTTGCGAAGTCCACGAGATACAAGGAGGACCAAGCGGCCGTCGAAAAATTCCAGAAAGCAAATGGCTTGACGGCTGACGGAAAATATGGGCCAGCGTCGGCTCAGTTGCTTTGGAACAAATACAAAGTGGCTCCGCCCAACCCCTTCTATTTCAGCGCCGACAAGGCGAAGGCCGCAGCACAAGCCGGCGCCTATAAGACATGGCTGGAAACCGTCCTCAGGGGCCCACTACCAAGCGGGGCCTCTCGTACGTATCTCGAAACTCAACTCCCGAAAGTGGGGCGGTAATGCTCAATCACGACTATTTGCAAGGCATCGATCCTTTGGCCTCATCTCACGATTGCATTGATGCGATTGGGTGGGAGGTTCAGATCGGAAAACGGAAGAAGCGCGCCCCAAAGGAACGCCAAAAGCGACTCGAAGGCGAAATGAAAAAGCATGAGGTTCGTGTGAGAAAGGCCAAAAATACAATCGCGGCCATTCAGAACAACCCAGCAACCCACCTAGCGATTGCCGCAGTAGCAACGCTGGTCCCTTATGGCACCGTCGCGGCGGGCATCGCCGAAGTGGGTCTAGGTATCGCCCGCGGAATTTCTGAGCTTGTAAACGGCAAGGTCGGCAAAGCGATCCATAAGGGCATGGTCAAATTTGCTGGGCTGTTCCGGAAAAACCCAGAGCGTCGCGCTCGACGCAAAGCGCGCAAAGCTGAGCGACGGGCAAAGCGAAAGGGACTGAGTCCCGATGCTCAGCTGCTCAAGACTGAGATCGCCAAGGAACTGAAGGCGGGCCCAGAAACGAAGCAGGCCACCAAGGACGTGGCCAAGCTGGTGCTCCAGGCCAACAAGGGCGACAAGAAGGCGCAGGCCGGCTTAGCTTCGCTACAAATGCTCAACAACAAGAAAATGATTGAAGTGGGCGGCGCGGTGAAAGGGTTGAAAGGCGGAGCAAAAAAGAAGGCGCTAGCAGCCAAGCTAGAAGCGGGTCTTATGTCGAAAGTTTTTCGCGACGGAGTAAAGCTCGCTGCGAAAGCAGAGAAGAAAGTCGGTTTCGATCCGAAGGCCAAGGCGGCGACTATCTCTATTCTCAAAACAGCACGGCTTGCAGGTAACGAAGCGGCGCAAAAAATTCAAAACAGTCTCGACAAGCGAGAGGCGCCTAAGTCTGGTTTGTTAGTGCTCCCTGATACCAAAAGCATCACAAAGGGAACATTTCAGGCCGGGGGAAAGAAGCCTGGTTTTTTAGTTGAGAAGTCCGGCGCGGTGAAGTTTGGAAATTGGCTATGAGACGCCCCACGATCCACGTAAGCGATCCGATGCCCGACAAGGTACTGGCCAAGCGTCAGCTCCAAGAGGACATCAACCTAGGAAATTCAATTGTCCTGGACTACCGAACCTATCCCGACGTGCAGATCCCCGTCCCCAATCGTCTTGATTGGTTCGGGGAAAACGACTTCGGGGTCGTGGGGCAGGAGCGCCTAGTTACCGGAAAAGTGTCCGACCTGCCTCCGTCGCAACAGGGGCCAGGCTCTTGGGTCGTGACCCTGAACGCTGAGATCGTGCGACCGGGCCCGGCTCCGGCAAGCATGCTCCTAGCGTGTCCGCTGGTGGCCGTGGTGAACTACGGCACGGGGGGCGCAACTCAGACAGTGGAGATCGATGCCTGGCGAACGACCTTCGCCATCCCGGCCTCATTTTTTACTATCGACGTGGGTTGGGCTCGACCTGGAACCGATGCTGATGGTTTGGCGCTCCCTATCCTGGTTCCGATGATGACTCGCGTTACAGCAACGGTGCATCGGACGCTAGAAACTGGGGAGTCAATTCCAACCCGGTCATTTTGGTTGTGCCCAAGCGCTGCGGATTTTGGAAGTTTTGGTTTTTCGCGATTTGTGCCAATACCGCGCCAAGCGGTTTCTTGGTGTCTGTCCACCCCGAATCCAGTGAGCGTTAACACAAACCCTACGTCATCGGTGAGTCTCTACGGAGCCACTGGCCTGTCAATCGCCACGACTGCGGCCACGGACTCTGTGCCGAATGATGTGGTGTCGGCCATGGTTCGCGGTCGTTGCTTTCGGGAAATTCCGACTCAGAGCCGTAGGCTATCAATCGCAATCGCGCAGCCCGTGGCCGGCGACTATGCGCTTTTAGAATTCCGCCTAGGGCTCTAACCAACAACACACAACAAGGGAAAACGCATGTCAGAAACTGAAGAGCTTTGGATCTCAGGGTATGAGGCCGCGCGCATCATGGGCAAGTCTCCTCGCCAGGTAGCCAGAATGGCGACCACGGGCGACGTCGAAAGGGACCCGGACAACAAGCTGTATTTGAAGTCCAGCGTGCTGGCTTGGAAGGACAGCGCGGAAGAGCAAGGGCTAGAGGAGGGCGGCGTTAAGCTCGACGAATTTCAAGCGAACGTTGTTATGTCTCGCGTCGTAAAGCAGGCGCTTGAACACAATGAGCGAATGATGAGAATTTACGAGTCCGCAACCAAGTGTGCTCTTGAGTCTGCAACTCAGACTAACAGCAAGCTAATGGAGCGCATCAAGGACCAAGAGAGTACGCAGATCGAGACCATGAAAGCCTTGGGCGATCTGCTCCTGCGGAAAGATGAGCGCGAAGCGCTGGCGCGTGAAGAGGAGCGCCGTTCGGTGGCCGCTTCTGATACGTTAGGTCTACTGAAAAAGGCTATGCCTAAGCTGCTCTCACAGATGGGTGGCAAGGGCGGCGTTCTTTTCGATCTGTTCGAGAAGCTTGACGAGGGAGAGAAGAACGGAATCGCTCAACTGTATTACGCCTTTGAAGATGATGAGAAAAAACTGCTCTTCAAGGAGAGTATGAAAGTGTTGGGGATTCAGATCCCTCCACAAGAAATTGTGGAAGAGGCTACGCAGGAAGAGGCCGCGCAGTGAAGAAAAAACTCACCACGGCAGGTTTTTTCGAAGGACTCATTAGGCAAAAATTTTTGGAAGTTGAACTTCCGGACGATGCGCCAGAGATCTTGAAGCAGGTGGTTCGCGATGCACAAGCAGAGTTGTCTCTGCCAGAACAGCTCGACGATGACGGGGAGCGCGTTGATGTGATTGAGACAGAAGCCGAAGATGTGTTGGAAGTGCAAGGAGTAGAAGTGTTATGAGAATGTCAATTGAGCAGTCGTATGATTTCTACGAGAGAGAGTACAAGACGGTCGACTGGAGTGACTTTGCTACGTTCATTCGTCACCGTGACGCGCAGTACAGCTCACTAAAAGACGTGAACAAACAGCTTGCTGCATTCAAGCTGAAGCTTGCTGCACGGAAGAGGGCCGCAAAGAAGAAGACGGCAGAAAAAAAACCGACGAAGCAGCAATCGCAAGACAGGTCGGTCCTTTCGATTGTGCAACATGCAGAGAACGACGGCCGGCCGGCGCAGTTTACAGAGACCTGCATCGATTACCCGTGGGCCACGAGCTTGGTGCGGCGCGGCGTTCTGAAGGTCGTGAAAACCGAAAAGAACATCAAGGTCAACGGTCGGTTTTTGAAGTCGATTTTTGTTTCTCGTGTGTGAGTGAAGAAAGCGGGCAGTGATGTGTGATTGCATTGGTAGCGTAGGAGGAACCGGGGCTTGCTGCTCGTTGGCTGATACCCTGGCAGTGGGAAATGAGTCGGGTGGCACCGATCTGTTTATGACGGTCGGTGATTCGATCATTACAAACAGCATTGTTCCTCACGATGCGTCGTTGGCTCATCAGGGTCTCATGATCGGGGGGCAGAATATGCCAGGCCCGTTCCAGCAGTACATTCAGATCGTTGGCTCAAACGTTGTTGGCACTTCAATCGGCTCAGGTCTCACGGTGGGAGGTGGTTCGTCGTTGGCGGGAGGCGTTCTGTCGCTCGATGGTGGCTCCGCGTTTGTTGACGGCGTAGCAGCTGGCGAGATCATGATTACGGGCGGTCAGCGTCGTGATATCCCGACGGGTGGCAACGTCAATTTAACCGCTGGAACATCGGTTGGAACTGCGCCCAACGGGGATGTGGTCATAAGAAATGGCAACGCTCAGCGCGCGATGTCGCTGGGTGACGCTGCGGACATTGACGCGGCTGCGGCTGGCTATGTCGCGACGCTCGACGCAAATAAGAGCCTGATTTGGTTGCCTCCTTCTGTGCAAGGAGTGTTCAGCGTAGGTCCTGCGCCATACTATCGTTTTCAAACGATCCAATCCGCAATCACTGCGGCGGTAGCGGCTGGCGCATCCTACGCTAACCCTTTCATCATCGATATCATGGCCGGCAAGTACACCGAAAATCTTGTTGTCCAGGGCGGTGGAATTTTTCTACGTGGCTGCGGCGGCGTTGGTGTGAGCGCTGGAACGGTGCTCACTGGGACAATCGACTGGCAGATCCCAGCGACTCTCGATTGCTTCTACGGCGCAGAAAAGCTTAGGGTTTCGTTAGAGCAGACTCTTTCCGGAGATACGACGGCGACCTCTGTCGTATTTTACGCAAACTCTTGTGATTTTCGACGCCAATTTGCTGTCCCGACAACGGCAAAGGCGCAGATTTATGACAACGGTTCGCAGTGGCGCCACAACGCTGCCGACGTGATTTTGGCAACGACTTTGTCGGTTGTTTCGATGGTTAATTCGCAGTTGTTGGCCACTAGCGGTGCCGTACGATGCGCACGTTTTACGGGCTTTGCTCAACTGGCCAACTTGAAGACGAGAGGGCTTCTTCAAATGGCCACTTCTAGCGCTAGTTCGATAACGGGTGGTTTTTACGAGGCAACGGTTACGGCAATTGAGGCCGCACACACTTCAACCCTTTATCTAAGCCACCTCTTCCTTCTCCCAACAACCGCGGTTTCCCCCGCGTTGCTCCACAGTGGAGCTGGCACGCTCTACCGAAACAATGTGGTCACAATCGGAACAGCCACTGCTCCTGTTTTTGTGAACAGCGGTGTGGGCGTTGACGTTGTGGGGATCGCAGTATGAGCCACTCGATTCCGCCATCGGATCGTGAGTTTTTGCTTAAGACCCTCAAAGACAGCGAAGCGCGACACGCTCGACGGCTTCATGATGCGTTCGACTTGCTATCTGTGCGCATAGAGCAAGTTGAAAATGTCGTGCTCGTGGGCAGCAAGCGCAACGCGCGCAACGTAGCGCTTAGCGCAGGAACCATCGTGTCAGTTGTGGCCGGTGTGGTGACTTGGTTGATTGAGCAATATTCGAAAGGGGTTTTGTGATGGCGACGAGAAAAAAAACCACGGTTGGTTTCGAATGGCCCTGGGAAGATGAAGTGGAAAAGCAGGCCGCTGCGCCGATTCATTTCTCTCGGGCGCCTGTCGTTGGTGATAGTGTTGTTATCGCCGTCGGCGTTCGTACATTCATCGATCACTCGCAAGCCAAGGTGGAGGCTGGAGCGGTTGAGCTGTTCAAACATGTCCCGCAGGATCTTGTGCGGGATATTGTGTCCAACGGTCGGGGCCAGGTTATGATTTCATTTGCAGCTCCTGCGGAAGAGATTCGCGTCCCCATTTCTGTCGCTGGCGCCGCAACTGGGCCGTTTTACATTTTGCCTGGCTCGATGACGCTGAACGAAGCGGCCACGGCGCTCTATGGTGAGAATCACAGTGAACCGATGGGGTTCTTTGACTGGCTCGCAGAGGCGTCACCATCGGTCTTTGGGAGGGTGCAGGAGTTGACGGAAGATGTGAAGGCCGTGCTGGATGATGTCGCCGACTCGGCGAAGTCGTTTGTGCTCTGGTCCGCTATCGGCGTTGGCGTGCTCTTCTTTGCCACCAGGGGGCGCAGGTGAAGGCGTGGCCAGCCCTCGCAGCGGTCGGCGTGCTGGCGTTGTTTCTCGGCCCGTCGCGAGGTAAAAACCGGCCCATGAATCGACGGGAGTGTGTTGTCAGTTTAGCCAAGGCTGAGATCGGCAAAGGCGAAAGCCCTCTGAGGTACTTTGACGGCGTAGCCCAGCGACCTTCCGGTCGGGTGGCGTGGTGCGGCATCTTTGCCCTCTGGGTGCTTCATGAGTGCGGGCTGGCGTCTGACATGGCGTGGGAGTACGGCCGGGGCTTCCTGTTCCGTCTGCCCGTCACTGCGACGCCTCAACCCGGTGACATTGCGTACATTGACCAGCCCTATCAGCACCACGCGATCGTTGTTTCCGTCAACGGTGAAACGGTTGAAACGGTCGACGGAAACCAACCCGGCGACACAATTTCCCTGCGGTCTCGACTTCGCCGCGATTTCACGGCATTTTATTCAATCGAACCGCTCATCGAGCAAGATATCACCCTCACCTAAGGAAAATTCACATGAAACTCGACTTTTCAGAAATCTCTTTTGGCATTGTGACCCGCGAGGGCGCCGTTACCGAAGAGCCCTACATGGGAGCGCAGCGAAACAATGCTTTGCTTGAAGATCTGGCGCATCGTCGCCAGGAAGACCCAGGCGCAGTGATCATCGCGCTGCTTGCCGGTCGCCCCGTCAAGCTGGGACCTGCTTGTGTAAAACCGCTGGCCCAGTTCACCGCAGCAAAGAAGGCGGAGGAAGAGGCCCTCGAAGCTGTCCGCGAAAACGCCCGGAATCGCGCTCAGCGCTTGGCGGGTGGCGAGCAGGCCCCCCCAGCCTGAACACACGGGCAGGATTGACCTGCAAGCGCTCAGCGCTCAGGATCTACGAATAGGAAAAGCCGACCCTTTGGGGGGCCGGCTTTTTGGTGACACAACAAGGGGAAACCGCTATGTCCAAAAAAAACGTATCCGCAAAATCCGACCCTCGCAAGCTGAAAAAAGCAACTAAAAAAAGCCCAACTGGAAAACCAGGGGCCTTTGTTAGGAGCGGCGAAGCCGTTCAGGGGGGGGAAATGAAGCTACAGCCGGCCGGGACGGCCGTCAAGCTCGATGAAGCACTCTGCGATTCAAACCTGAAACCGTGTCCATTTTGTGGCGCTATGGCACGGATCACCGCTTGGCCCGCACCGCGGTCCGAGCTTCCTTTGTATTTCGCCCAGTGTATTCTCTGCGGCGCGACCGGGGGGCGGGGAACCACCCTGAGTGGAGCCCATATCGGATGGAATAGGAGGGAGTCATGAGCCGATCCGTCGCTCCGCTGGGACCGGGCGGCCTGCGATCTATTCGCCGCATGGCGAAGAGAGAAACCGACCCACTGGCCCAGCGCCGCAGTGGATGGGTGAAGCGAGCGGCGACCATCCTAAAGTCAATCGACTGGCGGAAACCGACGCCACTAGAGCGAGCTTTTGCCGCCCAAATAGCCGGCTCTGGGGTGCAGGCACGGGATAGCCTACTAGTCAAGGACGGGAGCTCCCATGGGAGCGCCCAGGGTTAAGGGACAGGGCGACGGGGGGGGAGCTTCAAAAAAGTTTTCATCCTCCATTGCCCTTTGTCCGTTTTGTGCGTGCGAAGCATCGGTGAATCATGTTCTCGATGTGATCAAGGGTCACTATCGCTTTGTGTTTGTCGTGATTTGCACGAACTGCCAAGCGCGGGGACCAGTGGCGGTTGATGAGTCGAACTTGCTCGACGATGCGCAGAAGGAACAGGCCATCGAGCGTTGGAATCACTTAAAACTAACAACGGGGAGTGGGCGAAAATGAATATTTACCACGACGAAGAGCGAGGTTTCAGGTTTCTTGAGGGGGCGCCGTTCAGTGGGGCAGATGTGAGAACCAGGGGCATTTGGCTTGTCATCGGACCAAGGGGACGAGCCAACGAACGCTCACCAATCTCTCAGTTATTTTTGAAAAAGCTGAGCGCCGCAATCATTGCGCGCGAGCAGGTTTTTGCTGCTCGCCTTCCGGCCAATAGTCAGGTGGCTGAGTGTGCATTTTGGTATCGAGCTGTGAATGAACTGGGGTTGCTGGAAAGGGAACCATCGTTTCACGGCTACGGCGCCGCACGTGACTGGAGAAACTCGGACCCGACCGATCCTTTGTCACCGTGTGAGCACAGGCGACATCGGTGCCGGTGCGATGAGGCTGGGTGCAAAAAATCGTTACTTCCAGCCGAAGGGCAGCGGATTGCCGGGGGGTACATTGAAGCGTCGTTGTGGCCCTGCGATTCACCGGACGGCGTAGGGGTGGAGGCCGAGGGGGGGCGCGTCTGCGTCTCATTGGGACATAATGCACCATACGTGGACTGCTCGCAGCGGGTGGCCCTGGAAGCGGTGGCGCGCATAGCAAAGGCGACAAGGGGCGGCGGCTACAGTGCTGATCTCGATGTCTTTGAACTGGAATTCATCATTGACGAAGTCAAAGCACTGGTGCTTTGGCTGCGGCAGTCGGTGGTTTTTAAGTGTGATGAATGAATGAGGTGATTGATATGTTAGGTTCAAAACTGCGGCTGGTAAGGACAATCGTCAGAGGTATCGCGAAGCGGTACGTGGATGTGTTGCTCGAACTGTCACCAAGGGAGCGTCGGGAACGCATCCTAGATCTGCTCCGCGTGATCTATGGGTTTATTCCGGATGCCGCTGCTCAGGATGCTATTTTTGGCGGCCTGGAAATGGCACTCGAACGAGTTAGGCGGGTGAGGGAGTCGCTCGATCAACAGGCTGCTAATGTCAATGAGAACACCATTGTCTTTGCGGCGGGTGCGTGCCTTTCTCTGCTAAATACCGACAAGTTGCTTCACTGTGAGCACTTTGCTTCGCAGGAAATGGCAGTTGCGCATTGTCAGTCGTTGCTCAGTGCCGGTTGGGGGTTGGTTGTTGTCGTTGCGAACGAAGCCATATCTGGAAAGAGTTTTTTGGTTGGTCACAGAGAGAACGGCGGCGAATGGGTGTGGGCCAATGTCAACTGAACCGTGCCAACACAGGAACACTCGGCACGTTTACGACGCGCCGTTAAACGAACCAACCGGCGAAGGTGGCTGGTATTCTGTTCTCAGGGCTTGCGATGATTGCGGCGCGATCATGGTGGCTCTGTTCGTTGTTGATCCAGCGTTGCACGCTGGCGAAGCGCTCGATGTCGAGCTGCTCTGGGTGGCTCAGCCGTAGGAAAGGAAACCGCATGGAAACTAACAATTATATCAGAGTCATAAACGCGCACGGGTTGGCGCAGTTTGTGTTTTTTAACGACGCAACGAGGGAAGCCTGCGCAGTGGCAATCGCTAGAGCTGAGCGGCTCTTGAGTGAGGCCAAGCAAGAGATGTTTGCTAAGGGCAAAAGCAAAAAGCCCAAGGCGATCCTGTATCGCCCATGCCTTGGGGCTCCGCTGCGGTTTCGTCTCGTGGGCGAGGTGCATCCGGGGGATGATTTTTACGCGGGGGACATGAACTAATGAACATAACACAAATGCGCAGAACAATCCGGGAACAGAGAGCCTGGATTGCGGAGCTAGAGGGGCACCTTGTGGCGCTGAGGGAGACTGTCGACTGTGAATGCGAATGGCCCAGCGACAAGGCTTTTGACGAGTACGACTATCGGGCCGCTGTCCGTTTTACGGCTGAGCGTATGCGCGACCACAAGAACGAGGTTGAGCCGCTGAGGGATAGGCTGGCGGTGTGGCGCTTGGGTGCGCTCATCGCTTTTGCTTGGTCTGGTTTTGCTTGGTCTGGTTTTGCGGCTGTCTGGATTGTGAGGGGACTATGAGCGGCAAGGTCGTTCGGGGGAGAGGTGGTCAGGAAACGAGTACTCACTGTTATTACTGCGGCGAAGTTGATCGGGGCGACGAATGAAGCGCCAGCCGGCGCAGCAGGCCCACTGCGACTTTGTTGACGCGCTCAGGGAATTCCTGCGGCTCGCGCCGCTCTATCGGGCAGACAGGCCCACGAATTACTGCGACGTTGACACACATCACAACGCAACAAGCAAAAAGGGGGGACAGTGGAACTCATAGAATGCAAACATGATCGTTTTTTGAAGTGTTTGGAAGTGTGTAGGGTTGGCGGCGGTGAGCTGTATGTGTGCGGCTGGTGCCCCGAGTGTGGCGCTCTTCATGTTCAGGCACCCGCTAAGGTCTCGCTTGGTTGGGGTTCTAGGGTCGATAAATGGATCACACCTCTCACGTATCGCGCTGCGCTGGGTGCGAACCTGAGGTCCAAGGCTCATGCTTGGTACAATGTCAATCCGGAAAAGTGTCCGATGGTCGCAGTACAGAACACGCGCAGGATGGTCAGGTTCAAGCGCTGCGCTAGCGAGGTCTGCTTGCTCCAGTCCTGTGGCCGGTGTGGAATGGGTGTTGTGGCTGCTTCCAGCGGTCAAATCTGGGCCGTCGCTGGGTCGAAGTTCGAGCCAATAGACCGAGAGCCTCCGATGTGGATGGGTCAACTATGAGCGGTAGCAGGGGGCGCCCTACGTCCTGTCCACTTCGGACCGTTGTTCAGGTAAGGTGCAGCGTGACTCAAAGACAGCGGTGGGAGGGCCTGTGCGCGCTTCGTGGTCGTGACCTCTCGGCCATTGTGAGGGAATTGCTCGACGCTGAGTGCGAAGCGGCTGAGAGGCGATTTAGCCCCTTGTCGGTATAAGGATAAGTGTCCTCTGCCAACGAGCAGGGGACACTCGGCAGCCAATTCAGCTGTCTTTGTAATAACGGTGAGAAACGAGAAAGAAGGGATTTTGTTATGTCAGATGAACAACTGAAGTCGGAAACAGGGGTAATTGGTGTGATTTCGCCGCAGGATGTGGATACGGACGAAGGAACTTCGCAAGAAGTCCCCCTTGAACAGAGAGAAGCTGCCCGCGTTGCGGCTTTTGAAGGCGCCGCCGCTGCTTTTGTCGATACTTTGCCGAAGGCTCGCGCGTTCGAAGTGTTTTCGGTGCCTAATAAGGCTGGTTTTCAAAGCGATGTTGCGGAACTTTCCGAAAGAGAAGGCGTTAAACAAGTTGTTTTTCGCTTTCCTTATGGTGCAGCTCGCGTGGACAATCTGATTTTCATGGGAACTGACAACGCAACACGCATTATTAGCCTGCGGGTTGGTGTAAATGAGCAGATTTTGCAGGAATTCCCGGCTTCTTTTTTTGATTTGCGCGACATTTTAGAGGTTGAGGCACTGTTGAATCGTGAAAAACACCCGTCAACCGAAGCTATTATGAGGACACTTTGGCCAGCTTGGGCTAATTCCAGGGCGATTACGCTGCCAGTTCTTGAACCTGGTGTTCAATTGGTCTTAAAAGTAAGTGGAAAGTGGGACGATATCGTTCTGAAGTGCCTGACCGTGCGCTGAATTCATGCCCGAGCCGCTCCAGTTGCCGGTTCGAGAGGCGCTAAAGCGCCCTGGTATTGTTTCACGTGAAACAATACGGGGCGCAGCTGCGCCGACTCACACGGCGCGATGGGAGAGGCAGGCAAAAAAAGCTGCGATTGAACCGCACTTTCCAAGCCACGTAAGGGCCTGCGCAAACAATGATTTGCCGTCGCTGCCCTGGGTATTGCACTTTTGGCCAAGGGAGAACCCGGATTGTCGACACAAGATGGTCTACACCTGCGGCTCGTACCGATGCCCGAGTCCACAGTGTCAACGCAAGGCCGCTCACACGGACTTTGCCCGCATTCATGCGGCGCTCAGCGAAAAGGGAGACCCGCAGGGCTGGTGTTTCCTTGTGCTGACAATCGACCAAAACCACACCTACGGGACGGGCAAGGAGTATCAGAACGAGCAGCATGCGTTTAAGCAACTGAGCGCCAACACTCGATTTTTTTTGCGACGGCTTCGCCGTCATCAAAAGGCGATGGGCTGGCAGGTGCTGGACAATCAATGGGTCGGGACAATCGAAGTCCAGCGGAACGGCTGGCCACACATGAACCTGATTTTGTACTCTCCGGAGCTTGCTGCAGAGCTGAAAGGGGACGCCCCGCTCGTGGGGCGTCAGCTGGTGCAGGGTTGGCTAAAAACGATGGTCACAGAGACCAACTGGGGAACGATCTCAACGGCTGAGGGTGCCAGATCTAGGGATGCTTTGGCCGGTTACGTGGTCAAGCTCGCTGGGGACTTCCAGCGCAAGGCGGGCGAAGTAGCGAAAATCACCCAAGCGCCGACCAACGCTAAAATGAAGCTGCGCCGAATTCGAGCGGGTAAGGGGTTTTTGCCGCCGCAAAACAAAAAAAACGGCGACTGGACCGGCGCCATGTTTAAGCGAGAGGAGCATTTTGGCTCGATTGTGAGTGGGCCCATGATTCAGCCGGATATGGTGAAGCCGGTCGGGAGTACTCCGGAGGAACAAGCGAAAAATTTTGAGCTTTATGCCCAGGGTATACGCGCCGCAATGCTCGATGAGCGGGAGTCAATAGCGAGAGAAGAGCTGGAAATGGGCTGGAAGGCGCGTGGTTCGCCGGGGTTGGCCCTGATCGTTGCTCTGAAGTATGCTGACGAGCGCAGGCGGATTCGACTGCTTCATGAAAGGATACAAGAATGAGTTGGTTTCAATCGTTTCTGTTGTTCGTCCGGTTGATTGGTTGCGTTGTTGAGCAGTGCCCAAAATGCGAGAAAAAACCAAAAGTCAAGCGCTACAGAAAACCGCCTGTCAACTGCTATTATGTGAACTGTAAAGAGTGCAACATTTCGTCGCTCACCCATGAAAAGCTGCCCGATGCTTTGACGGATTGGTCAGAATTGCGCAAAAGTTTCAAGGCTTGGGAAGTAAACGAGAGCCAAAATCGGCCGTAAATAGGCGCCCCGTGGGGCGCGCCCGGTGTGTGGGCAACTGAGCCTCCTTGCGTCAAGCTAATTTTGGTATGACCATAGGGAAATGAACCGGACCGCTTTTTCTTTGCTCGCCCTGGCGCTGGGAATTACTCTCGGGCGCCTCAGCAAGCGGCGCGACCTTAAGACCCTCACCGTGATTGATCTGGAAGAGTCTACAATTGCGATGAACATCGAAGACGGCGAGGTGATGACGCGGCTTAAGAGGGCCCTTCCGGCAGGCTCGATGATTGAGCGTTCAGCTCACTCTATGCGTGGTGAGGATGGCGGGGAATTTTTGCACGTGTTCACTGAAAAACCATGGATCACCGCTGGCAAATTCTGGGTGGATGGCGGTGTGAAGTTGTACGTGGATAGTGTTGATGAAAATTTTAAAGAGGTCTTTGGGGACTGAACCGCAGAAACCTCTTTATGTGTTAGTGGATTGGTAAGGGCTCGGCCCGAAAGGAAAAAAAGATATGTCAACCCTAGTCGATATGCCGAAACCCAAGCTGGTTCAGGCGCTTCAAACTGCTCGCAACTCGATGCGAGGAATCAAGGAAAAGGGCAAGGTCATCACCTCGCGGGTGGTGAATGTGGGCGCTCAAGCTGGCACCGGTTACCTGGTCGGCATGGCTCGCAAAAAGTACGGGACCGGCGCAGCAAAGAAGATTTTTGTGCCTGGCACTGAAGTGGAAGGCGATCTGGCTGGTGGCGTGCTGCTGTCTGTCGCGGGTATTGCTGGTCTGGGTGACAATTTCTCTGATGTTCTGTGCTCAATCGGTGGCGCCGCTGTCGCGTCGAACCTTGCTATTTCTGCCTTTACTTCAGTCGATTGAGGCTCACCAAGCGCTAACGGTTCTGGCTGTGGTTCGATTCCACGGGGCGCGCCACACAGAGGGAAACCGCCATGAAAACAACAGAAAGGTTTTTCACTCATGGCATATGATGATTTAGACGACCTCTTGGAGTCGATGAGCGGTGATGATGATGATGATGTGTCCGTTGGCGGGCAGGAGATCATCGGAGCAAAAGAAATCATTGGGAAGATCGTCCGTAAGGCCGTATCTGCAGCAATGAAGCAGGCGCGTCACATTGACCCTGACGCGGTGCTGCTTGAGGACACGGGCCCTGGCCCTCGACGCAAGAAGATTCTTGCGGGTACCACGACAAGCGTTGGCGCTGGCGTGAGCGCACCGATCAGCTTCAAGGCTCAGGAAAATTTCCGGCCCGAGGAGTTCTTCATTCAGGGCGTCAACATTGATGACTTCGTCGTAACAAGCATCAAGGTCGGAACCGAGGAGCAGCTGGTCAATACCGGCGAAGTCCCCGGCGACGTGTTTTCGCCGGGCAACCTGCGAAGCAGTGTGCATTTCAAGACGATGAACCCAGGTATCGATCTGGTCGTTACTGTCCGAAATACTTCGGGCGGCGCGCTCAGTTTCGTTTCGGCGTTCATCGGTACCGCAGTCGGCTGAGTCGATTGTGAGCGATGCACGATTGTGAGTGAAAGGATAGGACCGTGAAATTAGACGTACGACTAGCCAACCCGTTGCTGAAAAGTAGAGACGATCTATTTTCGCGTTGTGTGAGGCTGTGCGCAGAGGCAGCGGTCCTATCCAATCGCGCTTTGATTCACGAGGCAAAGATGCGCGGTAGCCCATTGCCTCGTCTGTTTTCTGGCGTAGTGATTTATGAGAACGAGCCAGAGAACCAGGTGGATGAGCTTGTTGATATCCCGACGCTCATCAAGCGCGGTCATGGCGATTGTTTGCACCTGTCCGCTTGGCGAGTCGCTGAGTTGAGAGAGGACGGCGAAGCTAGGGCCCGTATTGTCGTTTCACGGCAGAGAAAATTTTTAAAGCCGGGCGCCAGCGCTCCGGCTCGCATTTTTCACGTTCTCGTAAGGCGCGGGAACGGGACCAAAGAAGACCCGAGCAAAATCCTCGGAATGTAAAAACGAAAGAGCAGGTTTCAAATGGTTTTATTTCCGTTACTCGCTGGCGCTGGCGTGCTGGCGTTGTTGTTGGCGGGGGGCAAGAAGGGCCCCGAAAAAAAGGCATCCACCGAAAAAAAGTTACCCCCGGTAACCCCTGAGGGTGACCTCAAGGTGAAGCCCGAAGATCGGATCGCAGCGGTCGAAAAAGCGGTGAAGGCCGTCAAGGCCAAAGACTGGCAACAGGCAGCGGCGCAAGCCCTCGCCAGCGGCTCCGCGAAAGCCGTCAGGAGTATCGCGGAACAGATGGCCAAGGAGGGGCTATCAAAGGAGGCCAAGTCTCTGCTGGGTGCCTTTGCTGAGCTTGTGGACTCGGCCCGGCGCCAGCACGCAAAGGAAGCCGACAAGAGCAAGCCAGCCAAGCCCGCAGCCAAGCCCGCAGCCA
>Ga0247760_1002276_pt1 | contig 15104 bp, 6 predicted proteins | sample UWRJL171409R4_FD_179936 | JGI IMG/M metagenome (GOLD analysis project Ga0247760, IMG submission 179936) | Plant litter microbial communities from Arlington Agricultural Research Station in Wisconsin, United States - UWRJ-L171-409R-4 | ecosystem: Environmental > Terrestrial > Plant litter >...
CAGGAATGGCGGGAAACGGGAATCCTAGGGAAACAGAAAAAGTTACTAGATAGGCCCTCGAGGCTGGGTTGGGTTTTCATTCCGTACCCGCTATTCTTGTCTTCTGTCGTCCTGTCAGGAAACTTCTCGGATAGTCGCTAGGTCGGTCCGGCATGGGATGATTCAGGCGTTTTTTTCTCTTTCTTCTCCCCCGTCCCCCCACCGCCACAACCATAGCCTCTAATAACCAACTAGACAAATTCAGCATTACATGCTTTTTGATCCCTCTTCGTTTGGTGCATGGGAACATGATATCAGGTTTCACTTCTGGGTCAATTAGGGGAGTTCCTAGTAAGCGACCGGGTGGAATATACGGTGCTTCGCTTTTCTCCGTAAATCGATGAAGCAGCCACGCGAGGGAATCGGGAATCGGAATGGAGAGTGGGGTTTGGGTTCTTCTCTTTTCTGTCTCGTCCTTGCTTTTCCTTGTCTATATAGTTAACCCAATCTCCCTCCTCTGCTTCTCTACTTGGCGGTTTCTTTTCTTGGTGGGCAGATTAATCCGTGTAAGTCATCGGTTCTGATTTCCCGAGAAGTATAGCGCGGGCATGTTTGGATTTTGGGTTCTGATTTTTCTCGGACTCCTCTGGGGGGGTGGGAATGGCTGAACAGCATTGCGCTTTTTTTTTCGACGCCCATCTTGTTTCCAACCACGATGAGACAACACAAAGGCGGTACAGCGAGGAGAGTGTGGCGAGGCAGGTTAGGATCCACCAACATGGAAGGTACGAAACCGCAGGCAGGACAACTGCTAGGTGAACGAGCAGGCCGTCTACCAACTGGCAGATGAGAGCTTATGGAAATGGGGATATCACTTAGATACACGGCGAGCCAAGTCCAGTGTACATGTGGGTATATCTTGGTATCATTGGCCATGGAATTCGCCGCAAGCCTATGTGCTGTGCTCCGGTGTCATTGAGACTGGCGAGACTGGCGGGTACCCTTATAGAAGTACAAACCCCGGCATAGTCTTCCGCCCGCTGCAGTCGCACACAACTCTCAAAGAAACCGAGATATCTCACAAGGGAATCTACTTCAATAAAAACAGCTATGAAAAGGACACCTAAAGCACCGAAAGCAACACTTGGATGAATTCTCTCGAAGGAGTGGCCGCAACAGCGGTAAAAAGGGAACCGCAACACCGCGTCCTATCCGCTGTTTACTCCCTTGTTCTCCGCAAAACAGACAAACCAAAACAAACCTTTCCTCCTTTCCCGAAACCGACGGACCAAGCCAGACGAGGTGAACACAGCTATGATGTTTTCTCTTTCATCTCAACGTTCTATGAACCGGGTGGGGAGAAAAGAGAGAACTTCTCTCTACAAGAATTGAAGAATTGCTTGTGTGTAGTCTGTTGTGCGCGCACGGTCCTTTCGTTCTGTTTGACAGGCCGTCGGCCTCCCAGAGATTCGGTTGTCTCCTTTTTTGGTCCCTATGGCCCTGAGACACAGAACCGAGCCCAACTCGCTCACACGTGGCCGCCACGGCTTCTCTTTCTTTCCTCCATCCCTCACTTTTCCGTCATGTCTTAAAACCCCGAAACAAGAGGGAAAGTTCGCCCAAAAACAAAGCCAGCCTTGACCCCAATTGCCGAAAAGTAGTAGCACACAGAGAAGGTTTCCATCCCGATAAAAGTAAATCAACGCTAAGGAGTCTTGTATCCTCCACAACACACTCTCTAAACGATTGTCGGGGGTAGGCTGGTATATCTATCCCACCATCGGCAGCCAACAGACAGCTGCCCACAGCCGGGTTCCGGGAGAAAGGAGAAACATGCATTTCTAAGAGGGCAGGAACATCTACCCATCCCTCAAGCAACCAACCTCTAAATCGGCAAGCCCATATCAAGCCCCAGGGCGGTGCAAAAGACTTGCCCGAGCATCCACCAGCTGGAAACCCGCCATCGAGGCGCCGGTCGGGTTTATCTCTGCGAAGGCAAAGGTAAGCAGCTGCCCAGATGTTCACTGGCGGCGTCGCCCATCGGGCTGCGGGCTGCGACCTACACGTCCACGCCTGGGATTGGCCGGTTCTTGCATATAACCCATGCTCTGTACACCCCCGACTCCCCCGCTATAGCCATATCCAGCCATGCCCATATTTATGCCGAAGCCAGGAGGGGCGAACTGAGCTTGGGCAGATGGCATCTGCGCACCAGGACCCTGAACAGGACTTCCGTTGGACCCGCCCTGGCTACGGTATTGATCAATCGATGGGCTGGTGCTTTGGTAGCTTCCAAAACCTGCCTGCATGGCGGGGAAGTAGTTACCCATGGGCGGCGGGCCCCTTGCCAACATGCTCTGCTGAATTTGCAACTGTTGAAGCTGAGCTGGGGTCAAGGGCGCCCCGCCCGGACCGAAGAAACCAGGTGGGGCAAAGGCTGGGAATTGTTGAAGTCCACTCGACTCCGCGCTCTCGCTCCGGGGAATGCCGTAATTCATATCGTAGCTCGCTTGATTCGCAGCTGCGGCGCTGATCGGGTTGTAGAATTGGCCGCCGCCGTTCCCTCCGTTGTTGCTGTTGAACTGGCCTGGCTGCTGCGGAGGCTGCTGCTGCTGCTGAGGTCCTGGATGGCCTTGGTGTTGAGCATTGACACTTGCCTGCCGAGATGTTGGGCGCTGACGGTCGTTGGCAGTGTTAACATGGTCTCGGGGTCCTCCACCGTTGCCGTTACTAGCACCACTTACTCCTCCGCCGCCACTGGTGCTTCGTGTCGAAAGTCCCACCTCATCCATGAGCCGTTTATAGCCCTGTCCGGGCTGTGCCTTGATTCGAATCAAGACTGACTTCACATTATCAACAACCTGGCTCCGAATTGTTTCATCGAAAAAGGGCGTAGTCAGGACCTTGAAAATCAGAGTCGCACCGCAAGCGTGGTCGCTCAAGATGGCTTCCAAAACTTGGTCATTCTGAGTGAAGAAGAGCGCCTGAAGGATAGTGTCTCTGGCACCTCCCTCCGCCTTCTGATTGATAACCTTCAAAACTGTCAAGTATGCGACCTTGTGCGTGCATAGATGGACCAAGTAAGGGACAAGCTGAGGTGACAGCACTGTACGCCGCTGGGGGAACGTGCATGTGTCCAGAAACCATGTGAGAAGGAGGGCTCCGTTAGCATTGGTGGCAAGTTGGACACTGTGGAGTGCGATGGCCGCGGCCAACATCCTCTGTTGATCTTTAGTAGCATGGTGACTCTCCAAACACGCCCGCATAGCGCGGGCGCCGTAACGCCCCTGAGCAACCTCCCACATCCGGCTCAGCATAGTCTCGAAAATAAAATCGTTGAAAGGTGATCCGAACTTCAAGCAGCCCTGGAGGACATAGTTGCCGTACTGGTCGAGGAACAGAGGGAGTATGTAAGGTCGCAAATGCTCAACAATCAGGCTCATTTGATGCGGTGTCTTGCAGACGTCGATAATCTTCTGCGCTGCCCATGTACCGTTCTTGTGAACACCAATCTCGGCCATATGAGGGGCGATCTCAGCGAGCATGGAATCGCGAAGACTATCCGAGCAGTGCTCGAAGAGCTTCTGGACAACGGTGTTACCCAGGTAGTCCGACGACAGCTCGGCGATCTCGGGCAACATATCAACGGCAATGTTCTCGATCTCTTGCTGGGAGAGCGTCTGGTTGTCAATCCTCTTGCGAATGTCCCGCAGTTTGGGAGCATCGTGAACCCGAGTGTGAGCAGGCTCCTTGATGGGAGGGATCTCATCAATGAACGCATTGTACTGGATTGCTTGTTCAAGACTTCCCGAGATGCGATATATATCCTCCTCAGACGCACCAAATTGACGGACTATATCTAGAATGTCGTTGGTCATCTCATGAAGAGGCGGGACCGTGGGTGTCACATTGCTGGCGATGGGCGCTGGAATGGCATCGCCCGGCGCGCCGGCAGCTGTAGTGCCACTGTGTCCGTTTTCCTGTCCCTTGGCGAACGGATCAGGACTCGGCGAAGGGTAGGCGCCGTCATGTCCAGGAGTATTGGACGCCGATGGCGGCTTGGCGAAGTTGATGCGAATGGGGCCAGCGCCAGGGAAGATTTCCTTGCCGTTCATGCTTGCCTTGGCGGAGATGGCGCTATCGACGCGCTCGAAATTGACAAACCCGCAGTTCTTGTGGGTGAGAACTCTGGCAGACAGAATGGGACCGTATGATTTAAACATTTCCGTCAGGGTCGACGTCGTGGTCGAGGTTGGGATACTACCCAGCCAGAGGGCACTCGTCGGCCCCTCCAAACCCTGCTCGTCCGCGCTCAGCAGGCCGTTGTTGCGGCTGTTGGACCTACCGAGCGACATGGCAGCGACGGCCTGCGGGAGATCGTCAAACTCCTTCTCGTCAGGCAAGCGGATTTCGGCAGCCGTCATGGAGCTATCCAACCTCGAAGGTTGGGGATAGTAGTTCCGTAAGATCCGAGACGCTGGCGTATCCAGAACTCCGGCAGTTCTTGCACGCGGGCGGGCTGCCTGCGATGCGAAGGCTTGGACGGCGAGGTTGTGGTTATGTATCGCGGCATTGGTAGCAGCCAGTTGATCCTGGATCTGAGCGTACTGGGTCTCCAGAGAAATCTCAGCATCGAAATCATCCTCCTCATCAGCATACTTGTCCTTGTTGTTGACCGAGTAAGAACGGAACCGATTCGCAGCCTTAGTGAAATCGGCAAAGTTGGGAATGTACGGAGTAGCAAGCTGGGCGCGCGGGGGTTGTGGTGTTTCGGCCAAGCCCAGATAGTCCAGCGTTCTCATATGAACATCATTCTCCGCGGTCCCTTCCCGGGAGAAATGAGACTGGGCAGGCGAGCTTGGACCATTAGAACCAATGCTGGCTATGCTTGCCAGTGTGTTTCCCCTGTCCCGGCCTGCGGTGGGGTTCCAGCTACTGAAGATGGAGGGTCCAAAGGGCGAGCTGGTGCCGGGAATGTGGGCAAACGGACTGCGCTGCGGCATGGAGCCAGCTCGCAGTCTAGACAGCAGAGTAGATGCGTTGGTGAGGTTCTCAGCGGGGTCGAGACCGGGTGATGGTGATTTAAATGGCGTTTGCGTTGGACTAGGCCGCGATGTCTTAGAAGCTAGAGCGGGAACACTAAGTAGTCCGTTGCCGACGCCGCCAGGCGAGAATCTGGACGGAACCGTGCCTGCACGGGCACGGCGGGTTTGTGGCAGACTCTCCGGGGTTGGCAGTTGAGTGAAGTCAGGGAACCCATCTGTTGGCGATTCGGGAATATTTTCACGGAGCGGCGTCGAGTTGCCGCTTGTGGGAGGTCCGCCCCAAGGGTTTACTGGTAATCCCGAGAGGCCCTCTTGAGCTTGGATCTCTCGAGCCCTGTTCCCACGACACTCGGTCAGCGGTCATTGCATTACAGCGGGTTAGGGGCATAACTTACCGTTTGGAGAACAGCCGGCTGGCTGCGGCCATGTCGTGGGACGGCGAGCCGGCACCTGACCGCGGAGCGCCCGACATTTTGCTCGAGGGCGCGAGACCCGGAGAAAGGCCGAAAGGAGACCGGACGGCACCAGCAGACTGGGGCTCGTTGGGCGATGTGCTCGTAGGAGACCCAGAGCGGTTCTGAGCCTGCGAGGGGTAGCCGATTGTCAGATGCTCGCTTGGTCTTGAAGAACTGGACATTATTGATTATTTTATCCGACCCTCATAATCTATTGCTCGTCCCCAGTAAGGAAGGGTTATCTATCGGGCCAGGAAGGCTCGGATAGGGTTTTGGGGGCGAGAGTGTGCCTCGTCGACGAAGCTCAAAATCTCTGCGACGGCGGCAACCGTGTGCGACGGGGAGGAAAGACGATACGAGGGACGGTACTCTTTAGGTAAAGGCAGTAAATGGTGGACCGTTCGGCGACGGAACTTGCAATTAAGCGAGACCGGATCGAAGGAGTGTGGTCGGAAGGGCCGTGGTCGAGCGAGGAAACGAGGAGAATGGTGTTGCGCAACGTTGCAAGGTGCAATTACAAGGGAGGCGACGAAGTTGCCCAAGGCTTGTTCTATCAAAGAGCTGGGAAGACGTCGTCAGACGGTGGGATGGTGAATTGAAACCCCGGTCATCCGAGAAGGCCCTTCTACTCAGAAAGTAATGTCAGGGTGATGGAGAGGACAGGTCGAGGCGGCGGTTGAAGCACGAGGTCGAAGACGACGTTTGGTGGTAATGGGTGCCGCGGTGCGTTAGTTCGAAGCGGTGGTGCTTGCTCGCCGTGTGTTCCTGTCTCGGCTAGCCTCTGCACACTGGAACCCTGGAAACCCGAGGAGAAGGGAGAATGTAAGGCACTTCAATAATATACAGGCGTCATTAGGTAGGAATTGAGCCTGGAGAAGAAGATGGCAACTCAAAAGGAGGAGGGGAAGCCGTTGTAGGGTGTCAACCAAGAAAGGCCACGGATTCGGGGTTGATTGACGAGTAAAGGGAATTGGAAGGTGGACGGGCCCAAGATGAAACGTCCGTTTAGGGGTGAGAGCTACGTAGGGTTTTCAGGATTTTCTGCGAGAGCTGCACGCTCTTCGCTGCCCGGCCTGCGACTGGCTGGTGCCCTGGCCACTAGCTGCGCCGGGCTGGCTGTGTGTGCTTGGTGGAGTCGCCGCTCACCCCCGTCGCCCTCACCCCTCACCCGTCTTTCAAACGGGCACTGACTGACGGATGGCGCAAGCTGTCAGGGCGGTTCCATCCACATCTCACTCTGGCATCCTTTGGGGTGCGTCCGTCCATCCAACCATCCATCCCAAAGGAAGTCGTGTCCTCTCGCAGATAGACAAACAATCCATACAACTGCATTATCTTGACTACCGCTTTGGGACATGTGCTTTGCTCGTAGTCAGCCCCATTCGCTGTGCCTGTCGTTCTTTCTGCTCCGTTTCTCTCGGCTAAAACTGCACTCGCAGCGTGCGAGATGACCCAGGCAGGCCATCCGCAGATATTGGACTTCTGCAATGGTGGTGGCGGGCAGAAAGACACCAATGCAAATAGCCAAGCAGCGACTATCGAGAGAGGGGGGGACAGGAAGAGGCAAGGTACAAATATTAAGCATCACAGGTCGGCGGTATTGTACGTGGAGAATCATCCCAAGAACTAGCTGCCCACATCAAGAGCTTCATTCGGGGAAACTGCCCGCTTCTTGCAGATCAATGGTGCTGATTTGACGATTCTAACGATCACCCGGCACTTCGGGATGAGCCACGGCAGGAAAGGCTTCTGGAAGCCTCCCACCCATTACTTTGGACGTCTGTTCGTTTGACCCACGGTATACGCGTACCTCCCGTCGTCTGACACTGTGTCGAGGATATATTGCGGCTTGCAGGCTGCTGGCTCCTGCTCCCATCCAACGAATCAACCTGACTTCGGGGGCAGCGAACCGCGGATTTTGTGGTTTCGTTCGTGGATTCGAGAGGACCTAGTTCCTGGCGTATCTCCCTTAACCAACGTCAGATACCGAGATGCCTTGGCTGCAACGACGAGGCTAGGGTCAATGCGCGCTCTCGCCTCGCCTCGTCTTCTCGGATATCTGACACCAGAGTCTCACTGGCTTACCCAGCAAACAGCTGGAGATCCAGCGCTGGTGGAGAGGCGGCGAGCGGCGAAGACAGGGCCAGCCAAGGCAAACGCTGGCCCAGTAGGCTTCTTTTCCTAGCCGCTCCCGATTCCTCGATCCCCTTTTCCAGAAGCCCGCGCATAACCCGGCGCAGACGTGTTTAAGATGTGTGCTAACAGAAGCATGCCTGTGAAGGCGCTCGCCGAGTTGGCCGACTAGGGTGCTGCACCAATCACCAATCACATTTACCTGGGGCTACAGCATGCAGCTGATCTGCTCAGAACCTGAAACGTCCCCCAAGATGTGCCACCCCTGCGCGTCGACTTTCCCTGAGAGCGGGCCCACAGCAGCCGTCCAATCACGGCCCGAGTGAGTCCTATGCCCCTGTGATGGAAGGGACGGCTGGACGGATCGGCCAGCCAAGCACCGATCCCGATAGATAACCACCACCACGCCCAGGGGCAGGCAGCCCTTTTCAATGTTGGGTCTCCATACCTGTCCTGATCCTGTTCATCAATATTGAAATTCAGTGTTATTTGTCACCAATTGGCATTGCACAGCTTGGCCTTGGCGGTCACACTGTGTGCAGCGTTCGTTGCGTTGCAACTTGCCGTCTCTGTTCCTTCCCCGCATTCTCAAGCCGGAACCATGTCCAAGCAGTTTAAACCTTGCGCTGCCGAGCAGGGGAAAGGGGATCAGCCAACGCCGCACGCCATGATGATGGCTTCCCACCGCCCGCACCACAACTCGTCCGTTATTGGGCCCATAACTGTGGAGCGACAATTCAGCTCGTCAGCTGAGGCGGTTCTGAGCTTTCCTGGGGCCCAAGTTCGGCTGACGCCAGTCTCGGCGACGATGCAACGAGAAACTCAAGGCTCTTCGGCCGACGATTGCATGAACCTCTTTGAGCAGCTCTTACGAAAGGGTGCACTCTACTTCGCTTCTCGCCTTTGCGCGGAATACTTGCGCCTCCTGCAGGGGCGTTTATGCTTGTTCAGACCATCCCGGCAGGAAGTGGTGTTGTTGATGACAGCTGTTTCTTCGAAGACTTTCTAAGCCACCCGCAATTCAGAACCCCCAAGGGCGTGCCCCGTGGCTTTGGCTGCTTGTATCACTGACTGCCTACCAATCCTAGGAGACAAGCTGGGAAAATAGAAACGCACAAGGATGCAACACAGACCCACACAGCATACACGGTATAACATTGTATTGCCCAGGAAGTAAAGGCCAACACCCAGAAAGATGTTATGGAGGACATGGCCAGATGACGACGCCAGTTGCATCTACCCGGTTCATCGCTGGTATTTATTACCCCGCACTTGAAAACTCTGTCCAAGGCATGGCCAGGTTGCCAGAAAAGAACCATCCCCCTGTGGCAGGTTGCAATCAGACTCAGCTTCTGCCGTGTTACTATTCCCTTCCTGCTGGCATTCCCTTTCTGCCAATAGTAACTGCCTGCATTTAATTAGTGAAGTCAATCCCGCTCTCAGCCGCAGCACCCCTGAACTCCATCTGTGCATCCCTCGAGCTAACGGGAGCTGTAGTAGTATAGGCAGGTAAGAATGTGGGGAGATAAAGAATTGTGTAGCATCAAAGACATAAGCCAACATTGAAGAAAGACGCAAATATTCTCAGGACTTCACAACAAATATACCGTTATGGTGCAGTTAATCTACTGTAGTTTTTGCCTGTGAGACATTGTCCTCGCAAGAGCAAAGAGACTCGAAAAGATACCAGCGTGTTTGTGACCTGAGGATAATGGGGTGGGGGCAAAGAATGTCATGGGGCAATAAAAACATATACGACACCAGGGATTTGTTAATCATCGCCAACTCAACTACTAGCCTGGCCCTCGCTGGCGTACCTATGGAAGAGAGGACGGGATCCCGAGTTTCCTAGTGGGTATGATTGTATGTACTTGAAGTGGTGAGGATTGGAAGGTGGGTTGGAGGGCCTGTTGGTTGGGGCCGGGAGAGGGTCATGTGGCGGTGAAGTATTGGGTGTTGGTGACAGAAAAACGTAAGTTCTCGAGTCTACATATTTGGCTTCTGCAGGGCAACAGGGGCATGACGTTTGTCAATTGCCTTTTGTTGTGGGGAGAGTGTGCTGGTGAGGGAGGACAACTTACATGTCCGATATCACTTTGTACACAATGAAGCAGTGGAACTGAGCCAATTCTTGGCAGCAAGACTTCATGTTGTGTGAATGCATGCATGCCAGCCTTCGTGTCCTGGCAGAATCAGGAATTCAGAGGCAAAGACATTGTTGGAAGAGCGTAGGATTCGCTGGTTTCGTGAAACACAGGCAGGACCGAGGTGACTTTGTTTTTGTTGTGCGTTTGGCGTGATTTTACGGAGAGGCCCGGTGGCTTCGACACCGCCAGACTTTCATATCTCGGCCCAACAGTTGATGTAGGATTCGATATTGTTACCCGACGCAAATTGACAGAAGGAATATAAACACCGCAGGGGCTGGGAACCGCTTGTATTTTGTTTGTATATTGATAGACAAGGTTGACAAGCTATGTTCCAAGCCTCTTAAGTCAACGAGCGAATTCATGTTGCTTCATGAAGTATAAGTGATCCGCCACCCAATCGTCAGTTTCTTAACCTACATACCAGCACAGGTCAATCATCACCATAACGCAAGAGCAAAATAGCTCCTATTTGGTTCTTCATCAATGCTATATCACTAGGTAAACTTGCGCATTCCAGGCATGGAAATACCACATCTGTCAAGAGAGAAGAAGAAAGAAGACGCAACCAAAGAAAGCAGTGCGAAAAGAACCTGTACAAACCATACCTACACCTAAAACGCCAGCCGATCTCTCCCTTTCTCCCTTCCCAACGCATGACTGCAAGAGAAAAAAAAGCGAGCAAAAAGAGAAAAGAAGGTAATATGCTGCATTTGCTGTCCCTCCTTCCCATGCCCAGATTGACTTGACTTGACAGTTCTCCGCCGAACAAAATGCCCCAATGACATCCAAATTTGCCATTTTATCACGCCCTCCCTTTTCGTATCCTTGCGTGACTACCGGACCACCGTTTTGCCATTCACACATTAACCCAGATTGTAAGACTTCGCATCTATTTTGCCGACCTCTTGAAGGCCAATAGCTCAGCCAAGCTGGCCAACGGGCAGCCGTGCTTGAGGAAATCATGTTGTAGCAGTTCGCGGGCAGAAGCTCGACTCTTGACGTCGACACAGAGGCACACCGACAGGAAAGCCTTCAATTCCTTGCTGAGCTTCTCGGGTTTTTTGAGACGAGGCGTCCCGTTGGTAGCAATCAGATACAGAGCCTTGAGCGGTTCCTCGTTGAGGTAGGGAGGCTCGGACTCGATCATTTCGATGGCCATGATACCGAGCGACCAGATATCAACCTTGGGGCCGTATTCCTTTTGTTTGACAACCTCAGGAGCCATCCAGTAGGGCGTGCCGACCATGGTCGCACGTTTAGACTTGGTTTCTGTGAGCTTGGCACAGAACCCGAAATCGGCTATGACATAGGTTAGAAGTAGTCTCTTAGCAAGGGGGCTGGCACAGGAGGAACGTACTGATCTTGACGTTTCCACGAGCATCCAAGAGGACATTGTCGCTCTTGATGTCGCGGTGGATGATATTCTGTGAATGCAGATGCTCCAATCCTTGACAGGTCTGAGGGGGTTAACAATATTCTCCACCGCGGAGTAGTACAGCAAGCTTACCTCAAGGCAGATGGTAGAAATCTGTTCTTCCGTGATGACGGGGTTGTTGTCAATAACATCTGTGAGCGCGCCGCCCTCCATGTACTCCATGACGACCCAGAGTTCGGCATTGTTGTTTCGGAGGAAAGCGTCAAGAAAGTTGACAATGTTGGGGTGCTTGTTGTCCTTCATAACCATTATTTCGTTGACAATGAGCTCCTTGCGAGGCTGGTGCGCCAGGTCCATCTGCTTGATGGCGACCAGATCGTTACCCTTGGACAAAGACCCCTGGGGATTCATTCTCGGGTTGACCTTGGCAACGTAGACAGACCCGGATGCACCCTGGCCGATCTTCTTTTGCTTCGCATACAAGGCAGTGGGATCTTTCTTAGACACGACTTCTTTGAGCTTCGCCATGACTTCACTTTCTGACATGGTCGACATGCGAACATCTTGTTTTCGCTCCGGGGGGGGCTTGGAGGTGAGGGCGGCCTCCGCAACCTTCACGGGATCTTGTGCAGGGGGTTTCGCGACATTGAGAGGCTTCACGGGCGCTGGGAGTCGCGACGGCTGCTGGGGTTGAGGCTGACTATTAGGGGGTCGCGAGGACGGCCCGTTGGGATACCGGGCAGGGGATGAGCTGTTCTGGTCGGGCCGAGGTATTCTCTGAGTCTGTGATCCGTTGGGATCACGCATCGAGCCGGATTGCTGACCAAGGGGCGGGCGTGATGCATTGGAGGAGGGAGGAGCGGGCGCGGGCCGTTGGGCTCTGAGGCTTGGGGCTGGCTGTGGCGCCTTGGGAGCGGCTCGAGACGGGTTAAACCTGTCAGGGGCTGTGGAAGAACTTCCACCATAACCACCACCAAGCTCTTGCTGAGCCAACGGGGTCTTTTGCTTGGGAATGGCGGCATTGTAGGCCTCCAAATCCCGTCGGTTCTGTTCTTCGATCTCCTGGCGCTCCAGATCCCTCATACGCTGCTCATCTCTCATGCGGTCGCTAGAGCTGTAGTTCTGAGACGAGTTGGAGCTATAGCTCACAGCCGTGTCTTGTGTCTGCGAGCGCTGGAGCTGATTCTCGGGTGATGGTTGGCGAGGTGTGTTGCTCTGGGAGGAGGAATTTGTGTAATAGCTCGGATTGCGTTGAATCGGCTGCACAGGACGCGGCGGTGCAACAGAGGCGCCGCCAGTATACCCGAGCTGCTTGTTTTGGCTGTTGCTTGGATTAGGTGTCGGCGTAAGGCTTGGGTATGCCGCCGGGTTCTCGGCGCGCTTGGTCAGATCGTGGTAGAAGTCGAGAGCTTCAAACACGGCCTGGGGATTCCTCTCGTAATCCTCTTTTGTAATGGCTGATGATGACAGTAGCTTTGCCCACTCTGGGGGCAGCCCCGTGAACCCTCCAGATTGCGGATCAAACCCAACATGCACGGCGTGTGCAAAATTGGTCGGGTTGCTGACGCCCCCCATCCCGGGACACCGGGCGTAGATAAAGTCAATCCATTCGTAAAGGTCGTCATCCGACTTAACGCGGATCTGAAGTACCTTGACCCCGTTATCATCTTCGCCGGGACTTGTCGAAGCACCGTTTTGCTGCCTCTTGATTTCAAAAATGGTGCCTGCAGCCTCAACGCGGCCGACACTGATGACATCCTTGAGGTACAAGGTATAGGACACCTTCGTGTTCTCGCCCTTGTGAAAGTCAAGCGACTCCTTGCGCAGGATAAGATACTTGTTTTTCCATGGATTAATAAAATTCTTGCTCTCCTTGACATTGGCCCAGCCCTGCTTGATGACTGCGAGACCACCTGAACCATCGGTGGCAGATGCGGAGCGTGAAATTGGGAGAGCGATAGTCGACCCGCTGTACGTGCTGCTAGCAGGAGAGCGGAGGCTGAGATTCGACATGCTACCTGGGAGGTTCGGGGCAGGTGTGAGACCAAGGCGAGGCTTCTCCGTGGGAGGCCGCGGCGCAGGGCCGGGGTTCATGAAATATTCATTTGAAGGCATACTAGAGAATCACAAACGTCAATATGACAACTAGTTCATTTCCATACTGTAGATAGGACTAAGCCTTAGGGTGGGGTCGGCGCCGAGCTCTCTTGTACAGGCATTACCGCGGGGTGGTCAGGGAAGAGTCGCCGGGTCCAGCTGTCTCCGCGAGCGACTACAACCAACCCCTCGGCGCCGACATGTCGGGTGGTCAGGGAGCAGAGTCTTTAAGCGGTAGTGCGTACCTATTATGCGTCGCCATCTTAACTGCGTCACCAAAAATAACCTCAAGTTCTTGGTAAATCGGGACAGGTACAGCGACAAATTGTCGACGAGCAGGTACTGTACAACAAGCAATCAGTAAGTTAATACCATTCATTAACAGTAAGAAACTAAGAGATAACCTACTTGAAAGAAGATGTTCCAAACCAGTGCACTGAATAAGACCAAAAGTCAAACCCTTGCTTCTAATGCTTAGGCCGTCGTCGGCAGCTCGAGAGGGGTTACAGAAGGTGCCCTTCAATTGGTCGCGGCCGAGCCTAAGAACGGCAAGAGGAGAGACAACCAGCGGTCGATTCAAATGCAGTTGAACGATGCGCGAGGGGGTGAAGGAAACATAGGGTCTCGGTGACACAATATACCAGCCCAGTTTGTGGGATGACCTGTTGCACAATGCGAGGCTGGGACGGCGATTCGCAGCGGTTTATCGAGGGTGGTCGAGTCACTCTTCGTTTGCCTGTGGGTTTGTGCGGTCTTGATGCGCTGCTGCCCGTTGGTGAGCGCGAAGCGAGGTCGGAGTCTGCAGAATGGCAGACGGTCGCGCCCAAGAGCGAACTGTCCAAGAGGGGGCAGATTGGGATCCTTGGCCCTCTTGTGATCTTGTGAAGACAGGAAGGCCGCCGGTGATAAGGCACCAGGGATTTAGGGGAATGACAAAAAGGGTGCGGCCCAGTGGTGGTGTGGTGCTTGAAGCTTAGGGGCGGGCGTGTGTGGATCTCTTCGCTCAGAAGGGACGGCCGCACTGCACAGTACGGGCCACTGAATGGGTGGAGACGGGGCATGTAGTGACGGGGTACAAAGAGTGGGGGTAAGTGCGCCGCCCGACCACTCTCAGGCTTTGAGGCCTGGGCTGGAGGCACTCGGGAATTTGAGCCTCTTGCAGCAGCATAGCAGGTTACAACATTTCTAGACGGTATGGGCGTTGCTGTCAAGTACTTTGCTATCTGTGAAAGGAGGGGTCTTCGAGCCCTGGCTCAGGATCCATGCCAAGCCGAGGAGCGTCCGCTGATGAGATTGGCCACCTCAAGCGCGACGCCCGGTGAGCCCCTCTCATCAAGTTTGAGATTCTTCACACAATTGATGCAGCCGCCTCGTTTGTTCGCTGCCGATATTTCTTCTTTCCCAATACTATGACCCCTCATGGCATCTTGTCTCGGTGATGCCGGTTCATTGTTTAACCCGACTTCTACGAACATTCCATTACTTTGTGAGTGAACATAGTCAGATGAGCTGGGTCTTCGGCCCGCCGGGTCGCTGAATCAGGCCTTCAAACCCCCTTGGCCATTCTCACAAGCCACGACAAAGAAATGTCCCTGACAAACTCTCGCCGCCCTTCACGAAGCCGGATATATAGAATGCGCCGAGTCTCAAAGCCGCAACACTTGGCGCACCGGTGTCTGGCGCAGACACGATCCCGGAGGCTGTGCTGGCGAGCTCCATGCAAACACCAAGCTCCCGCCGACCTCACGCCCGCTTTGCACCTGCCATTTCTCCCTTGAGCGGGCCCGGCTTGGCAAAGGTGTCACCGTGCCGGCAGCCTGAGCAGCCACTCTTGCTTCACCTAGTTCTATGCCTTGTGCATATTTGAGGA
>Ga0247760_1002277_pt1 | contig 15099 bp, 12 predicted proteins | sample UWRJL171409R4_FD_179936 | JGI IMG/M metagenome (GOLD analysis project Ga0247760, IMG submission 179936) | Plant litter microbial communities from Arlington Agricultural Research Station in Wisconsin, United States - UWRJ-L171-409R-4 | ecosystem: Environmental > Terrestrial > Plant litter >...
CCGCCTCCCGCAACGTCGAGACATACGCCTCGGCTCAGATCTTTTACTCGGCAGGCTCAACCGGACTGCAGATCCTCCACCAGGTCTTCATTGCCGATACGAGCGACTTCGTGAACCGAGCCCTGTTCTCTAGTTTGCCGGATAGCCCCTTTCTCGTCACAGTGTGGATCGGTCCGGCGATTGCGTCGGCGATCTTGGCCAACTCGACATGGCGTTTGGGGTACGGCATGTGGGCTTTTATCCTCCCACTCACCTTCTTCCCCTTAGCGTTGAGTCTCTTCCTTAATGGGCGTAAGGCTGAGCGCACTGGTTTGCTCAAGAAGAAGCACCATAATACCAATAACGAGACCAAGACCGAAGCTTTGATACGTCTGTTTTACGATCTTGATGTTGTCGGGACATTCTTATTCAGCGCCGGACTCGCCCTGATTCTTATCCCTCTGACTCTTGTGTCTCGATCTCCTTCCGGGTGGCATGATCGCGGCATAATCTCCATGATTGGAACGGGCATTTCCCTCTTGATCCTTTTCCCTTTCTGGGAATCCCGTCCAGATCTCGCGCCGCATCCCCTCCTTCCCCTGTCTCTCCTCCGCTCTCGCACCTTTACTGCTGGCTGCGCCCTGGGCTTCTTCTGGTTTCTGATCTTCTACATTGCTGTGCAGCCATATTTCTACTCGTACCTCCTCGTCGCGCTCAACCTTCCCGTCGACCGCGCCGGACCTGTCACGCAAACCTTCTCCTTCGCCTCTACCACCGCTGCTCTCACCGTATCCCTCCTTATCCGCCGCACCAAAGTGGCCCCTCGTCCACGCCGCTATATCATCGCTGGTGCAGCTCTCTACATCATTGCCGTGTTCATCCTCCTCCACACTCGCACGCGCGGGGCATCTCTTCTCACCCTCTTCAGCGCGCAGGGCATTCTCGGCGTCGGCGCCGGACTCATGCATGTCGCCACCCAACTAGCCGTTCAAGCCAGCTGCGGCTCCCACCACGCATTCGTTGGCGTCGCCACCGCCGCGTTCCTCACCTTCAGCGAAGTTGGCGCCGCAGTAGGAAGCGCTATCTCCGGCGCGGTCTGGGGTCGTCTCGTCCCAGTCAAACTGGCTACCTACCTCCCAGAAGGCGTCAAGGGCGAGGCCGCCAGGATTTACGCAAGCGTCATCGTGGCATGTAGCTACAAGTGGGGAGGCCCCGAGCGGGAGGCCATCGCACGAGCATACCAGGAAACCATCACCGTCTTACTGTGGGTTGCCCTAGCAGCCTGTATACCTCTAGGGGTGGTTGCTTGGGCGGTACGGGACGAGAAGCTCAACGAGTGTGGCGAGGTTAGAGGTCTGGTCATTGGAAATGTGGGCGAAGTGTCTCCAACAAACACAGAAGACACTCCAGATATCAGATGGCTCATCTCCAAGAGGTGGACTCAGGGTTGGAAGAAAGGTTTTCTCAAGAAGCCTGTCGAAGAGAGGTTGACGATCTAACAAGATCACCCTGGTAGTTACCTGCCTAGGTTCCCGCCTGCCAGAATTGAGTTTTGCTAATTATCTCGGTAGGTAGGTAGATGTCTTCTCGTTTGGGTGACTTGCGTTGGGCTCCATTACGATGCATGCTTCATGCGTATTATTACGAGCTACGGATACTAGACATCTTGGGATCAGGGGGCTCATATATACCCTTTTCAAGGCGAGACGCCTTTCCGAGAATTTACTGCATTAGTATCAATCTGCATTTAGAGGTGTGAAATTTTCATGCAGGCGGCATAGGATTTGTATGCCGGAAATAAAGGATTTATAGTCTGGTAAACTGCCACCAAGGAAGCTTTGTGGCTCTCTCAGTGGATGGGAATTTTCCCAGAAATCCAGTCTATTTTGGGTCGTCATCCTTTTGAGACATCCCACGATCGACGTTTGGTTCGATAGACGCATTATGTGATATACATGATGCTATGGTTTGTCGTCCACACAAGAGCCAATGATACAGTACCCTGCTATGCAAGTGGTATCCAAGTTGAGAGGTGGCAGGTAGCTCACAGAGACACAATATTTGTCTCAAACTTGAACCCTGCATTGGCCAGCCTATCAATATACGGCTGCCCGAGACAAGCGCCTGTGTATACCCCGCCGGGAAGCTGTGTGTCCTCCTCAAGCAGCGTCGCGGCCGCCTCGGCGAGGAGGATACCTGTCACTGTTTCGGATAACTGCGTCAGCAGGCTTGATGGCTATTCACTTTTGCAGGGAAGTTCACCAGGACTTACGATAATATAACGGACCCTTATATGCCACCCTGGAACATGCGAGCTTTTCTTTCCCCTCCCCTTCGGCGCCCTCAACCACATCTGGCCGTCCCACCGCTGTATACTCGATTTCTTCCTTCTTCGCCTGCTCAAGCTCTGCCCCGCCACCGGGCTGCGTCACGCGCGCGGCGACGAAGCGTCTCAGAAATGGCGTCACCATAATCACGCCCAACAGCATCAGGCCGAAGTGGATGCTTATCCCGTTGAGAACTCCCTTCGCCTTCATGTACTGGTGGAAGGAGAAGTTGGGTCCGTACGCTTGGTCCTTCAGTACTGGCACCGACTCCAACAAGCCCCAGGTGCGTTCGACGATGGCGCCGTCCGTACGGTTGGCAATGGATGTTGTTTGAAGACCTAGTAGCGGGTGGCGGACTAGCCCTGTTAGACGGGCTAGAAGTGACATGGATGAAGGACGTGGGCGAGCGATGCGGGGGTTGGGGACGGGCGAGAGGGCAAAGGGCTTGTAGGACTCGCGGGCCTCGGCGAAGGGGAAATTGTCGAACATGCCGAGGGCGGTGGCAAGGGTTCCACCCGAAGGAGCGCCGCGGATACGCACGGAGACAACTACATCGCGGAGTTGGGTGGCGGGGCCGAAAGTGGTGCGAAGCTGGGAAGCGAGCGACCAGGCAGTTAGGTCTGAGGGGCAAGATTCGATGCCGATCTGGGGGAACATGAGGGCGCCGGTGGCAGCTGCGACGGAGGCGTACTTTGCGATCATTCGAGCTGTGAAGGGTACCTCGCCAGTGACGTCGGCATAGTGGGTCCCGTTCTCGGCGCATGCGCGAAACGCATGCTCGCCATAGCGACCGTAAGGGCCGACAGTGGTAAGGAGGATGAATGTTTTCGGTGCGAGCTGGGAGAGATCGCTGTTGTTAAGTTCGCACACTTCAATCGACGGCGGGATGCGGTCTGGGTTCCACTCCTGGCACTTCTTGACCAGCACTTCCAGCTTCTCCCGCGATCGACCAGCTACCGCCCACCGCAAGTCGGTTGGGAAATGTGAGGCAATATGCTGGGCTGTGAACTTGCCAGTATAACCTGGAGGGGCGTTAACATGGCACGATACACCCAATTGCCAAGTTTGTCGTAGATAACTGGTAACCCACCTGTTGCTCCAAAGACTACAACGTCATATTGGCGCCCGTGCTTCTTGAGCGGCATGGCGGGACAAAGAAAGGCGCGCTGGAGGAGATATCAAACTAGGCGAGTCAATTGCAAAGTGTCGAGTAGGAAAACAGTTTCGCGAAAACAATGTATTTGCTGGGACATCTGGTCAAGTATGTCTATCGTCGTGGAAGCGGGATGGAGTGACTTGGTTAAGACAAGGATGTCGAAAAAGGCCCACAGCCGAGGCACGCGCCAACTCCCGTCTTCGGAAATACTGCCAACCTGGGCTGCATCGATGCTAAAATACGAGACAAAGTAAACCATTCTGGACATCCGTCCGGCTTCTCATGAGCCCTGACCGAAAAGGGGAATCCTCGCCGCTCTGTATTATCTTGAGGTGGTGATTGGAGAGAAGCTATGGTGGGGCTAACGTTGACTAGTGTATTCCTGTGCACAGGCCAATCAACTGCCTCTCATTCAGGGGCGATAAAGTTAACCTGGCTTGCCTGGCTTAGTTTGAGATCGATATGCTTGAAAGCAGAACTGGACTGGCGAGGCACTCGAGGTTGTGGACTAATTGTGTTTTCTGCGACTGAGCAGATATCTCCATGTTTTGAAACTAGGTGGTGGAGCTTGCACCGGCGATTGGCACGTGATTCCTCGCGCCTGGAGTGAGCCCTGACCCCACTCTACTGAGCTAACTTGGTTTGTGAGACAAAATCGGCCGAATGGTTCCTCCTAGCCTCCGCAAAAACCAATTCGCACGCCCAGGCTCGCACCAAGCCAAAAATACATAGGCCTTTTACCAAAACCTGCCCGCCAACGATCACAGCGACAGTCTCGAAATCAACGCCAGTGATCCCACCAACCAGAAAAAATGTCCAAGAGAACGAAGAAGGTCGGAATTTCCGGCAAGGTATGTGTTTCAAACTTCCCCAGGTCGGAATTTCTGACAAGATGCGCTGACGCCGGATCACAGTACGGTACAAGGTATGTCGCAAATATTCTCACACATTGCTCTCCTCTCTGCCCTTCGATAAGGATTACCCTGCGTTTCGATCGATTACTGCGCCAAAGAGTTCGAGGTGAATCCTTTCTGGCCACAGACGAGAACAAAATGGCTGTGCTGTCGCAAACATTCCAATAGGAATGATTGTGGCGTTAGGCTGATAGTCCATGATCTTGCGGGCGTCCGCAGTATCTGGTGCTAGAACGGCCTTTCTGTTACAAACAGAATTTTCCTTGGATAATCCATAACTAGTGACGGCGGCTTGATGGCGGCTGTCCGCCTGTCCGCCTGTCAACCGCGAATTCCGCCTCGACCACTGACAAAACTCGACCCGCACGCCCGTCAAATATCTTATGGTGAAGCCGGAGTTTTGCTGACTAGGATGAAACAGATACGGTGCCTCGCTCCGTAAGCTTGTTAAGAAGCAAGAAGTTTCTCAGCACGCCAGATAGTGAGTCTCCCCCTGCACGTCCCGAGAGCAAATACTAACATTAATGCAGCACTTGCAGTATGCGGATCTCGAAATGCCGATAGAATGAGTAGCTGACAATTGCCACAGCATTCTGCGGAAAGGACAGCGTCAGGCGCTCCGCTGTTGGCATCTGGGTGCGTTTCGCTGAATCATCAAGTTTGCTGCCTGAGAACACCAGGCGCAAGCTTGATGAGGGCGTCCCTGCCCCTAGGTTGCGAACCATTATTAACTGTTCTTTCAGTCGTGCAAGTCGTGCAAAAAGACCATGGCTGGTGGTGCTTACACTGTCTCGTACGTGCCTATCGATACATGCGAGACGCTGAGCAATGTGCTAACGCGAAAGTAGCACCCCTGCTGCGGCTGCCATGCGTTCAACACTTCGCAGACTTCGCGAGATTGCCGATGTTTGAGGGATGATTATGAGGCATACTTTGATTTTTGGTTTGGGTGTCGGGGAAAACGGACAATGGGTCATTGCACTATGCTTTCAGCCATAGGGAACGGCAGACCAATGAGACTTCCTTGAACAATGACGAGGCTAACAGTGATGATGACGCTGCGGTTTGCCCCAGAGATGGCACTTGGCACACCTGGATAAAATTCGGAGTTGAACAGCCGTCACATCACTCGTGTGGTTCGGGCCTTGCGGCAACCGGTCTGGAGGGGGAGGATCCTATTGGTTGTGGATCGCTTCGCCCAGAACAGCCTTTCCGGCGTAGTCCCTGAACGATGAAAGACCGTTTGCCGCCCGAAAATGACACTGTCGTGCCACGTCACGTTGCCTGGTAGAGACATTCAATCGTAAACCGTCTGTACGTCATTGCCGGAACGGAGGCCTGACGGACAAGTTGGGTGTTTTACCCCTGCAGCGATTCAGGACGTCGTCCTTGGTGCTCGGTTCTACATACACGCAGGGGGAACCAAGTACTTTTGTGCGCCAGACAACTCTATCGACCCCGTTGCTGTGATTTGCGGAATAGCATCGTAATATTCGTGGGCCGTCCCGCCTATGAGTCGACGCAACCTGGTGAGTCGGAACAGGTGTGGTCAGATCCGCAATCGCGGCTCGGCAGGAGTCCAAAGCTCGCAAACCTCAAAAAAAAAAGTCATACATGCATTCATCCTTCTCCTAAGTGTACTCCAACCCCTCCCCGAGGGCAGATGGAATCGCGGAGGTCTAAGAAGACGAGAAGAAACAACTGCCGATCCACCTATCTAGGTCCTTTAGGCAGTCGTCGCACGGCTGGCTCTCTGATCAGTGGAGAAGTAAGATTTGGAGGCGAAAGGGCAGGCGTGTTTAGAGTTCATGTCGTCCAGGGGTCCGGGAACTGGGGGGATTCCGGTGACTGAAGATGCCAAAACTCAAAAATAGTTACCATCATAACAGCGAGGTGCTGAATTGGGCCTCTCTGGAGGTGCATCCGGTCCGAGGCTCCCACAAAACCGCATTCCTGATTCGACGGCATCAACTGTCACCAAAAGTTGGTTGATGACTCGGCTCCTTCCTCTCATCAGCAAAATCAAGGGGGATTGCAACCTCTCATCAAGGTGCTTGCTCTGCCACACACTCCCCACTCACATCTAGTCAGCTGGCCCTCCCCACCGACAGGTGCGTGACTTCGCTGGCTGGTGCTTCGTGCGACCCTGCCCTTCTGCTAAAGACTGCATGATCCTTGTGATTGGCCCACGCTCCTCGGCTGCGCTAACGCGAGCTCTGCCAGAAAATCCACTGCGGGCAAGCATCTTTCTCTTTTCCAGTTCCCACCTTTTTTCCATTCACCCTTCTTTCACAAAGCATGGAAGCTCACTCGCACCAAGTCACCCCGCTTTCTCCCCTGTGAGAGCCCAGGGGCCTGCGAAGTCCACTCCGCCCCTCCGTACCACCAAAACCGCCCGCTACGACCACTTACACACGGCAACAGCATTCAGTGCACTCCAAACCCCTCTCAATTCAACCACCTTTTCTTTCTCGCAATTGTTTGCCTCCTCAAAATCTTGACCTAAAAAATCTTTGCACGACGGCCGCAATCAATTTACATGCCTTCCTCACTTTCAGTCATCACGACAGACTCAATTCCCAACCGACTGGCCACTTATCATGGCTGATCAGTGCATTGTATGCCTGGAGAACCTAGACGTCGAAGTTTCGGCGGCAGGAGCAGCACTAGCCGCAGCGGACGCCCCGCAGCACCTCCATCACCCCTCCAGCCCAGCTGCTGCCGCTGAGGCCAGCGGCTGTTTAGTGGCAGCACAACAGCAGCCAGAAACCGCCAAACCGGTTGCACCCGCCGTCAGCACAAATCCAGCGATTGACAGCAATCTATCGTTAAAACAGCACGAGAATCACGACCATGCAGCCCAGATCGCGGTTTGTGGCCATGTTCTGCACGATTCTTGCTTGCGTGAATGGAGCGAAAAGGCAAACAGCTGTCCCATATGCCGCCAGACATTCAACCTAGTGCATGTTTTCGATAAGGTTGGGGGTATGTACTCAATTCCAAGAAAGCATAATTACACCAGGGCAACTCGATTCTACAAAACAGGCCGTTTGGATGTCAATTGCTGACTTGTGCTATTTGATGGGAAGGTACACTTTTGGGCAGCCGCCATGTTCAAGACAAGAAGCAGGTGGCGGATTTCGACCCGCAGGAATGGCTCGACGAGCACCCCGAAGAAGAAGAGATACAGATTCCTTGCCCGGTATGCAACCTGGCTGACCAGGAAGAGATTTTGCTACTTTGTGATGGCTGCGACACTCCTTACCACACGCATTGTGTTGGTCTCGACTCGGTGCCTTCGGGGTCGTGGTTCTGCATGGAGTGTGTCGATGCCCTCGGCGTTGAGAACGAGACCACCCCAAGCCCCCCTTCAAACCGACATGGCAACAGATGGCGACCCAGCATCGTCCCACGCACGCAGGCTAATACCCGCCGAGCCAGACAAAGGGCTCGGGTTGACGAGTGGCACGGGGCATGGGGTCGCATCACCGGACGCATTTTCGATGCTATTAACATTGACCTTGACGATCAAGGTGACGACGACGATCCGAGCATCACCGAGGGCCTTCGGTTGTCGCAACATCTCCGCGAACAAGACCAGCGCGAGCGTGAGCGCTGGCAGCAACGGCTGAACATTGCTAGTCGCATGGGCGCAGGCAACATCTTCGCGAGAAACATCCCTGACGTCTATGGAAGAATCGTGCCCCCCCTGCGGCCATCCCCTCCTCAGGAGCCGCAAGAAGTCCGGCTTGCTTGGGGCGCCCTAGACAAAGCAAGAGACTTGGAAAATCGCAAGCGGAAGTCTCGCTCGGGAACAGTTGAACCCAGCGAACCGCATCAGGAACCTGAGCGAAAGTTGAAGCGGCCGCGAACGAGGAGGTTACCTCCCCAGAACGGAGAGTCATCCTCGTCCGCCGCAAACCACTTGGCCGGTCCGTCTAACCAATCTGACCTCGCCAGCCCCACCAATACCTCAACAAGTGCTCCCGAAGCCCCGTCCTTCTTGTCTGCACTTCTAAGAGAAGTTGAAATGAGCACTCCATCCGACGAGGAAAAGATTCAGGCTCTCTATGGTCGGATTCCGGGCGCTAATGACGCTCCGTCTCCGCCCGCCAACTCTCCCTCGCGAGCTTCTTCCATTACCCCGCCTCCTCATCCGTCAGTGCGGTCGACCTCTCCGGCCATGTCGCTTAGTTCTCACATCGAGCCGATCTATCCGCCTGCGAACTACTCTCCAACAAGGTCTTCGTCGACGTCCAACAAACATTCAAGGTCATCGTCTCCATCCAAGCGTGTCATTCGTGACACTCGTTCGTCCCCCGAAAATAGCGACACGGAGCATCGAGGCCACTCGAGGAATGGAACATCTGAGCTGCGGCAGCCACAGCCGCGACGGACCCATCCAATCGTTGTTCCAGCTGCAGCAGAAAACGTGTCCCCTTCCAGAAGTCCTTTACCTTTGGAATTAAAGGAGAGCATCAGTAGCCTCGTGCGGAGCGCTCTGAAGCCACACTGGAAATCTAATAAGTTGACATCTGAGCAGTACGCCAGCATCAACCGCGATATCTCGCGTAAGATTTATGAGCAGGTCGAGAACGTTTCGGCTGTTGGCGACAGCATCCGACGGGACTGGGAGAAGCTTGCTACCAGCGAGGTTGCAAGGGCGGTCGCAGATCTCAAAGCTTGAATTCTCGCCGTCATGGCCTAAAAACAAGCCGGATTTTCCCTTGTGCATGTCTCGCATGCAAACACAATCACGATGACGACTCACCTCCAAGACCGTATGATATAGATGACATCGCGGTTTCCTGACGACACGGCTACGGGGTGACATGGCGACACGGCGTTTCACGGCATCGGAATGAGGCATGGCAGGACACGCCATTAGTGGGGCGGAATCTGATTCACGTAGATACCCGGCGAGATCGGGGCAGCACATTCGCCCTTTCGTTTTTTGAGGGGTATTTTATTCTCTCATTGTTTTTCTCGACTCGTTTCGTTTAGCTAGCTAGGTCCTTGTTCATGTACGAGGGGGTAGAAACACTCTGATCCAGCCAGAGGCAACACGAGCTCGACTCGATCCTGTATTCCGATAGCATGCAATAGCGGATCCGATTATCAGTTCGATCCAGGTTCACGGTCCATTTCGGCATATAATGGAGTTTTGTCACGGATTTTGGTCGTCGTTTGGTCAGAAGGTGGCGTTTCAGCATTTGAAGGAGTTTTCGCGTCGCGAAACGGACCGTACCGATGAATATCACATTTCGAACTGGGTGAAGCCTGGTGGATGGGTTATTTTTACCTTGAATTGTCGGTGTCAAACAGTGGGGAATCGCTGTCCTATTTGTTTTGCCATGCCGAAGGGACTGTGTAGAGGTCAAAGCACGAAAAAGTTTAGGATACCCAATTGTAATTGTCGGACGCAAGTTCACGATTGGCAAATGTGAGCAGAATCTATCTAACGAGACCCAGTGGAGAGACGGCAGGCTCCGTTAGCGAATAAGACTGCTCTAGACTTCAATCTCGGCACATATAAATGATCAGGACGTTTTGGAGTTGGGAAACTGGTCTTGATGATAAGGATGCGCCATTGAGATGAAGAAAAGGAGAAGAAAAAGAGCGTAGGCCAAAAACTCTGCACAAGTGAAATAGGGAGGCCAAATGTGGGTCCCGTGGGGCTGGAGACTGCTGGACCCAGCGAATTGGGCAGGCGGTCTGAGATCGAGCGTAGACCCACTGCCCAGCTCGAAAAAAGTTCACGGTCAGCGAACTGCCAGAGGACTTGACAACGACAACGACGTTCGCTTTGCTCTGAGGGGAGATTCAAAGACGCAAACACGCTTCCCGCGGAAGCCCCGACCAGGTGTCTATCAAGGTGGTCGCCCAGAATGGCAGCAGCAAGTAGGGGAGGGAGTGCCGTAGTAGCGCTGCTGCGAAGTGAGGAGCATCTTGTTTAGGGAGTGTTGAAGGGAAGCTGACCCAGTTTGATGCATCTAGGCTCGCAAAGAGTCTGCTCGCACTGCGCCAGGCCAAGCCGCCATCCCTTAATAGCATCGAGCGCCCGCCGGGGCTACACCGACGCTGCGCCGATAGCTACCGGGACAGCTGCAGCAGCCATTCCTTCTCAGAGCTCCACCGTAACTGAGACTTCGACAAAACCAACGACCGAGACGACGACAGCATCACTCCGGCCGGTATCCTTCAGCCGATATCAATACACAATCAAGTCGTCCCTTATCTTGACGCGGCCACCGCTCCTCACCCGGGAGCCCACCCCGTTCGAATCTGCCTTCTATCTTTACCAGAAACGTCTAGATGAGCGGCTGGCCGTGCCCTTCCGCCACCAGTTCTACTTCCGCAAAGACACAGCCGCTGAGTTGGATTGGCGTCTCAAGGTACGCGAGCGCCACGGCGTCGCCGCCAAGGATATTGGCCGGTACAACCCGCGTGGGCGCGTCGCGTGGAATGACGAGCTGCTGGTGGGGAGCCCAACGAGCGCTCCGCAAACAGTGATGGAAAAGCTCCTGGCAGACGCCGAGATGCGGGTCAGTGAGGATGGCGAGGAGATTGCGACGGAGGAGCGGGTGGCCGTGGAGCGACCGTCACCCAGGAGAACGGAGGCGGATGAGAAGGGGGATGTGAGGAGGTTGGACCGCGCACTAGATAAGACGCTGTATTTGGTGGTGAGGAAGGGGGAGGGTGGGGAGTGGCAGTTTCCCGAGGGCGAGGTGTCTGCTGGTGAAACGCTGCATGAGGTGAGAGTGCCTTGGGGTAGGCAAAATTCGCACCGTGTTGCTAATGCGTAAACAGACAGCAGCAAGAGTACTCGCCGAGTCAGCTGGCGTCAACATGAACACATGGATTGTCGGGCGCGTTCCCGTCGCTCACCTTATCAAGGATCATGGGTACGCTGAAGGCGAGGATCCCCGGACCGCGCCAGAGAAGAAGGGCGAGAAGATCTTCTTCCTCAAAGGCCGTATTATGGCTGGTCAGGCCGATCTCTCGGCGAACACGCAGGGCGTTACCGACTTCAAGTGGCTTACCAAAGAAGAGCTCAACGGCACGCTTCCGCACGAGTATTACGTGGGTGTGAGGAATATGTTCGAGTACCGGTGAGGGAGAGCACGTGACAGAGGGGTCTTGTACAGCTCGGTCTTGTAATACTATAGATGTATAGATCTTGTAGACGTGGAAATATGTATGGGTTTTCTGAGATGTGGGCATCGTCCCGCATTAGCGTCGCCATGATACAGTCTGGTGAGTTGGATATGGTAATATATCCTGCTGATATGGCGTAGGTGAAGACGACGAGAGAGCGGACGCAAAGTACAGAGACTGCAACGCTGCAAACCCGGCGATGGCTGTCCGGGATACAATACGGCATTTCCGGAGGATTTGATATTCTTCCTGGCTCGGGTTCGAAAGACACTTTCTACGGCAAGCACAACCCTGTATACCGAGTCAATTCAGCTTCGACCACAACGCCCCCGGCCCCCACCCAGCTGGAGACAGAATTCAAAGCCAGGTGAAGTCCTTGATAAGCCAAATCCGGGGAAGGAAAATGCAATGGAAGCTAACGAAGTCAAGGTATAATGTCGGCATTCCCAAAATTTTACATTGCCAAACTACCTACAATAGACAACGCCTCTCCCCCCCATCCCAGCTCCCCCGATAAAAAAACCAGCAATTTAGTACCCATGAGAATGTGAGTCTCCACGCAAGGGAGAAACTTGTTGCGGCGCAAATCTTGAAGACCGATAGCCGGCCTCTTCGCAGTCTGAGCAATCTGCATAAATATCCTGTTCATAACCTGCACTCTCCTCCTCTCCATGACGGGTAGCAGCCCTCCGTGCCGACGCCGACCTCCGTCTCTCGCGGCTCCTAGGCCATGCCCCAACCCTTAGCCCCGCCCGTGACGTCGGTACCGACGTGTCCAGACCCGAATGATATACGCTACCACGCCGTTCCCGTTCACACTCGTCATACTTCCTCCGTTCAGCAATCTCTCGTTCCATCTCCTTGCGTTCATCTCCCGTCACGACGTCCACGGGTATGGCCACAGGCACGTCTCTTCGAGCATGCATGTTGACGTCGTCTGGGATACCTCCACGCCGTCGCGATAAAGAGAGAAACGACGGGGGTGGTGGCGGGCGTCGTCCGAGGCGCGCATGGTGATCGAGGTGTGGTTGGCAGTCAGAGGAGGACCATGCATCATCAGGCTCTGCATGGCCGTTTTCGACGCCACTAACACGGATATATCTCACTGGCATTACCTCGGGGTCGAGGTCCCGTGGATAATGGGTGGGACTCGGGGTTCGGTGGTAACCGGGGGGGGCCGTGAGACTGTGAGTGTACGAATGCTGTTGTTGGTATTGGTTGTACCGCATGGCAAGGTCGCGCTCGCGTTGACGGCCACGATCCTGATCCTCGCGGGCGTCGGCGCGGGCGTCGGCGCGGCCGAGTTCATAGGCACGTCCTGCTTCGTAAGCGCTCTCCAGATCGATGCGGGGACGGAAGGCGGGCTCGCTAATGCGATGCTCAGCGAACCGCCGCATCAGGTGCGGTGGGACGTGGTCTGGCATCTTGCCAAAGTGTTCGGGCCCGGCCCCCGGTCCCCAGGCTTCGACGTGGAAACCACCCCGGGCAGGGGGTCGACTCTGTTGCCGCATGCGGGCGTTGGTCTGAGGGCGGCGCCGGTTGTCACCGCTGGAGTCAGATTCCGAGTCCACACCGCTGGAGCTGTGGTCTGCCTCTTCGGAGGATGTCATGGAGTACCTGGATGTGGGCGGTGACGGAGCAAGCACGCGTCCGCCCTTGGATTCCCCACCCTTTCCCTTGGCCATGTTGGCGTTGGCATTGGGGCTGGCGTTGTTGATCTTCTTGTCCCTCGAATGTGACTGGGAGCGTACCCCGTCACGGCTCTGGTCCTGGGGTGCACCGGGGCGTTGCGCCGATTGGGCCCGTCCTCGATCCTCAGTTTGCTTTTTCACGTTGGACCGACTCTGGCTGCGGTTGTTATTGTTGCTACTGCTGCCGCTGCCGCTGTTGTGGTTGTTGCTGTTGCTGTTGTTGACATTATTGGCGTTAGGCTTGGCCTGCTTGTTGCCATTGCCGTTACCATTGGCGCCACCGTTGCCATTGCTGTTGCCGTTCCGGGCTTCTGGCCGAGCTTGGTGCTCTTCTCGGACAAACTGAGCTGGCGGTTGTCTGGCCTGGTTGGCCCCTTCTTGTTGGTTAAGTTGGATGAAGGGAAGCTGGTCTTGGCGCGACTGTTCTTGATGGTATGCTGGCTGCGGCCATGGCTGCTGCCACTGTTGTTGCCACTGCTGCTGGCGGTTTGGTGCTTGCTGATTCCATTCCCAGAGTTTAAGAGCGTTGGCGGCGCTCGTCGGCTTGGTGATGTAGTAGGCTGTGACGCTTGAGCGAGGTCCTAGCAAAAGGCTTTGGCCGATGGCCTTCTTGTACTTTTCACCACTGTGACTTTTGTTGCGAATGTGGTCATAGCCACCATGGCTGCTGCCGTGGCTATGGCTGTTACGGCGCACCCTGGACTTCTTCGCCTGTGCAGGCAGCGGGCCTGGCAACAAGACATCCAGAAAGCTAATGGGCGGCAACTTGTTATGGGAGCTCTTGGAGCCCTTGGTGTGGTAGTCGCGGTAGTCGTGCCCCTTCCTGCGGTCCCGATGATTGACGTCCTCAGACGAGCACCAGTCATCGTCGCCGTCTGGCTGAATGTCTATCTGGACTAGCTTGGCCTCAAAGTAGTGCCTAATATTGAAATCCAGCCCGGCCAGCAGGCCCGCCGCCGTGTTATCGAGGTGCTCAACCAATTTGCTGGGAAGGAGCCTCTTCTTGTCGCCGACAGAGCCCGCCTTCTCTAGCTTCTTGATTTGGTTCAAGGTCGCCTCCTTGGTGAAGCAGTTGACCGGGATGCGCTTGACACGTTCCCAGTTGGGCACTTTAGTGGTATTTCTGTCAGTGAAGTCCTGGACTTCGTCATCCAGCACGAAACGATACTCGGTAAAGGTAGTCTGGTGCTCTCTGGCCTTGGCCTCGGTCATGGGGCGAGTGACACTGAGATCCAACGTTTGTGTTGTTTCTTGGTGCTCCATTGGTAGGGACTGTTGGTGGTGATACATGGTTCCCATTGCCCCTGGCTGGGGCTGCTGTTGGTGGTGCTGGGGCGGGACCATGGATGCAGCTCCCCCCATGCGAGGGCCTGCTGGCGTGCCGGGCAAAGCCGCGAACCCGTTCATCTTGGGCAAGTGTTGATGAGCCTTGGGGCTCTGGATCCTTGGGTCTTCACAGTCAGGGTCTAGGAGCGAGGGATGTGACGTGCTTGTTCCCGGTGAGGGTTGTGGGGGACAGGGGTTGAGCAAGGGGGAAAGTGTCAAAGCTTGTTGTGGGTTTATTTATGCAATTCACCCGAGGGGAATTGGGAATCCTGGCTCCTATCTGGGTTTCTGGTCCTCGAGGGGTGACAGGGGAAACGAGGCGGGCGAAGATGGAGGGGTGGATGGGGCTCGACTTATACAACGGGAAGGACGGCAGCAACGTACGACGGATCGACGAACGGAGCACCGGTTTAATCAGCGAGAGAAGCGTTTCCACAGGCAGTTGCGGGATCAAAAAGAGATTCGGATCCAGAGATATCGGGTTCGAAGCCCAGCCAACTCTAGCCGGGCAACAAAGTTACCTACCTGAGACGGTGATAGCATGGTTG
>Ga0247760_1002278_pt1 | contig 15095 bp, 24 predicted proteins | sample UWRJL171409R4_FD_179936 | JGI IMG/M metagenome (GOLD analysis project Ga0247760, IMG submission 179936) | Plant litter microbial communities from Arlington Agricultural Research Station in Wisconsin, United States - UWRJ-L171-409R-4 | ecosystem: Environmental > Terrestrial > Plant litter >...
ATGTTGAAAGGATAAAAAAGCGGTCTGGAAATTGAAGAATGGAAGAGGGGTGTTGGGTTAGCGGGGTATCCAAAAATGGAATAGTTGGGGCGCAAGGGGGGCCGACACTTTTTGGCTCCCATTGTACAAAACTTGTGTGTGCACACCCACTAGCGGAAAGCTCGGGCCATTTTGCGTGGTGTTTTCACATCACAGCAGATGGTATCGATCGATGGATGACGCGGAGAATAGGTTTCTTATTTGTCTTGCGGTGAGCCTTTGAAGACTCATTGTTACTTTTAAATCAACCTGTCTCTTCACATCTCCGGGCGATCATCCGTGGCCATTCCATCCAAGAAGCATAGTCAGGGCCGACGTATTTTCTAATAGCTTGCACCATATATATCGGCTTCCTCCGTAACCACCACCACTTGTCCTTGGCCCCGGCTAGCAAATATCCTACTACCGCATAGTAGTGCGCCAGTATTGTCAAGGCAATGATATCGTGTCCCTGAACCAAAGCGACATATTTTGCAGAGCAAAACACCTGCCACCTTAGGCAGGACATAAGGAGTTCGTCCAGTGTCTTGGTATCGTTACTTTGTCCTTCCAGTAAGGAGAAGTAGGATGTGAGGGATTCTATCCTTTCGATGTACAGTTCTTGGTTCTCCATAAACGGTGATCGTTGCAGTAGATTACGAAGAAGGCGCATAAGGACCGCACCAGGTCCCTGCAGTGGTACGGCCGGTGGGAGGACGAGTGGTAGCAAGTGAGGTTTCGCCACTAGGCTTTTAAATAAACCGCTGTGAGCAACGTGGGAGTTATCAATGACGAGGGATCGGAGTCCTCGGAGAAAGGTAAATGAAGTGTCCTCGCATGGCTGCGACAGGTTTGCGCCGCTCGTAACATCTGCACAGGCGTGGAAGAACAGGAGAAACGATGTGGCGAGAAGGGCATCATGGCCTGAAACAACGTTGGCGTTAACAGCGCTGCGGAAGCTCGTGAGCGCCTTTTGTAAGTGGTCGCTTTCGAGAAGCTTGTAGTCATAGTATCCTGGACAGTCACGATGTTCCTGAAGATGGCGGGCGGACAGGGCGAGGATGGCGTGCATCAGGAAGTCGTTCTGATGTACGGTTAGTTAGAAGCGGGTTACGGTGATCCACCCCAGCCGGTGCAAGTAGTTAAATAGGCGCTCTGGTTCTAAACGTACCCTGAAGGCCAGCTGCGTTACATCTCTCGCCCACAGTGATGGGCTCCCAAGCAAAATACTGCTCGTAGTTGATGTAAAGTGCACCAAGAGGAAGACATCTTGAATATCAAATGATTGGCTAGGCCCTGAGAGTATGGGTGGGATGGCAATGTCGGTTGCCGTGGAGCCCTCCACAGCGTGGACGGTGTATACCTGGCCTTCGACTCCTGTGGTCCGAGTCTCCCGCTCAGAGGAACTGGAAGTTGACAAGGGGAATGTGACGACCTGGCCTTGCCATTTTGGCAAAGCTCTGATCGGGTATGCACACCGACGAGCCGAGGTCTTGCATTGCGAACAGGCCGGACGCAGTTCGTCGCACTGCAGTGGTGCTTGTTAGCGACAGTACCGAAGATCCAAGAAGGCTGTGCTATCTTCCAGGTTGCAGTGCTCGGGAGATTATCGAGTGTTGACAAAGCACCAGTATGGGAGACCGTGTGGCTCTCGGCTCTCGGCATCTGGCAGCCTCATACCTTGACTTTTCGTTCCTTGCATGTGGAACAACCCAAGCGAGACTTGCCCTTCGATTTCCGGCCTTTCTTGGCAGGGCCATTGGATGGCGGGTTAGGAACACCCGGTTCAGAGATGTGTGGAGACATTTGGGCTGGCATCGAGTACTACTTAGAATATGAGTGAGAGAGGTCGGAAATAGCAGGCAGTTGTCGGAATAAATGCAGAGAGTTTTGATTGAAAACGGCAACATACGACACAGGCCACGGCCGGGTCGTGCAGCACGGAAAATACGTAACCTCCGGGGCGCAGTGCATGAGAAGAACCTGGAAGCCATGCAATACTAGTAAGCCATTAACGCGCCTTGCAACGGTGATCGTTAGCTAATCCGAATGAGGAAATTTACGAGATATCGAATCAATTCGGGGTACTCCTCTGCCGGGATTACAAACGTTAGCTCGGCCAGGGACCCACTGTTACCCCCCGGCAGGGAGGGCACCAAACCAGTAACAGCGGGCCCCGGACCGAGCTAACGTTTGTGACCCTGGCAGAGGAGTACGGATACAGGGTTCATATCCGGGAACGTTACGGACGTCCCGTACTACAGAATAATTAAGTTGAATGAGATGCTGAAAGACCGACATTCCTGGCATCTTCTATCTAGGATGGGCACATAAGATTTACCATAGCGACGCCGATTACGCAGGGGATCAATCATCCCGGAGCACGCCGCGCGTCTGCTAACCTACCTTAACTTAGTACCCCCAAATGGAAGGGCAACACATTCATACAACGATTTCGAGTATTTCCCAAAGGAGTAAGCAAGCAGTCTCAGGCAACGTCTTCCTTATCCCACAGCCCGAATGCCCAGTTGATGGTATCAGTGATGTCTATGGCTCCTAATACTACATACCTACCTACCAAGGCCACTGCTATATAGATAGACTCCATCGTGCTCGAGTTCTCAGGTAAATATGCTCCTTTCTCGCCACCTATCAACCTATAACTTAACAGCACACCAGCTCTCCATCAACTCCACCCTAACTTCCGCCCACGATGCTATCAGAGTATCTACTCAGCTTACTTGCGGTCACGGCTGCAGTTGCTTCGCCCTGCCAACCGATAAATTGTTCTGTTGATACCGCTCTCGCCGGTGCCTACGTCAATGGCAGTGTGTCGATGGTCGACAACCCCCTAATCCATTTCGACGGCCCAAAGACCGGAGGCTTCAATGCCACCGTTGGCGAAGACTGGTCATTTGAGGGGGCAGCCGCCGACGGGCAATCAGCCATGGCTTTTACCCGTGAGTCCATTCCGGAGTCCTTTCATACCGTTCTGAGGCATGTTTCGCGGATAGAGACATGCTACGCGTGAGACATTGCCTAAGAGGGAATTATGCTGACCAAAAGTCGCAGTGACCCGTGGCTTGATGGTCGGCACCGTTGGTGCCCAACGCGCATTGCTCACAGCCGTCTGGCCCAACGGCACCAGGTTTATGGAGTCTATGTGGGCGGACGTCTCGAAGGTCAAGGTCTGTAACGACATGACTATAGTAACCTGGTATAACGGCACATCCGGGCTGAACTGGACAATCGAGGCAGCCAAGGACTTTTCGCGTACAATTGTACTCATCAAATCCGCTAATATCCAAGGCACCTTCACCCTCAGCCCGATATCTCCACCTGTGTACCCCAACGGACTCATCTATCCCGACCTGCAAGGCGACAACAAATTTGCTCCATACCTATGGTGGGTAGAGAGTGTCCCCGTTGGTGTTGTCGAGGTCAATCTCACTATCCGCGGTACTCCTTTCGTTCTCCATAATGGTATCGGAGGCCGGGAGCGCAACTGGCACTCGTTCCCGTGGGCACAGATCAGCGCAAGATGGGATATGATTCGGGCACAAGTCGGACCATATACGCTCGTGTCCCTAACATACGAGTCTAAAATCGACGGCCAGACATATTTCAGCGCCGTGATCATGGAGGGGCAGAAAGTGGTCTTTCGGACTCGGACTCTGGCACAGCAAGTTTCCGCAACTGAAAACTACGGCTCTTTCGATTTGCAATATAATGGCACTGTGCGGCTCTCGTCTGATCCGGCCGCCGCTACGCCTTTGCCGGAGTCCAGGCACACGGGATATCTGATGGAGATGGTCGCACCGGGAACGGGAGAGCACTGGAAATTCAAGATCGATTACACAAAGTGTGTTTACTGGTTCCCAGCAGGCAAGGATGGAAGAGTTGCTGGTTTCGCTGGTGCTGTTAAGGGTGGACTAGTCGGTGGCGCGCAGTTTGTCGGACGGGTTAGTGGGAACGCCATGGAGAAGAACCTGTGATTAATACCTATTCCATTCCCAACCTTGTCTTTTTTTATTCCGCCGGAGGCATCCGGGAACCAAGGTGCACCTCATTTTCAAACCTTGGGTATATTAAAGGAACCTCTATCATCTTCTTTTACATAGGTATCCGTTTCAGTTATCTACTCACAATGGCTCCCCAAAGTCCTTTTCCGGGCCATTCACCACTGGCGGCGGCTCAAGCCTACAATTTGGCTTCTTCTCACAAAATCTTATACTAAGATACCTAGATTTGGTACCTGGTACCCCGCCACGACCTAACATTTCGATTTTGTACTCACTGTTTCCTGCGACGAATCTGAGCACACCAAATTTCCTTTTTCGTACCCCGCCCACGTGACGTCGCTCACCCCGGCTCAGTGCCGGCTCGTGGCCGGCTCAGGATTGGCTTAGTCTTGCTCACCTTCTGAACCATTCCTGGAAGGCTGCGCTGCACCATCCATAACCACTTTAACTCTAGCTGAGCGAGCCTAAAATTGGTCCTATATATAAAAATGGCTATGCTGGTCCCTGTTTTTAGAAAGCGAATGGTTCTGCCTTAGCTTTTACCTTGATATCTCGCACCTACCTACAGCTAGCTGTATAATATACTCTTTTGTTATTCCACACCTTGAATTTTTTGCTACCCTTGATAAAACGTAAAGATATAGAGTGTTATCGTACGATGCCGAAGCGATCCGCGGCCTCGCCAGCATCATACGACCAGGCGACGGACCTGACCGAGTCAGTATGGCCTTCGAGCGTCGCGATGCATCGCCCCGTCGCCGCCTCCTAGACCTTGACCGTGTTATCGAGCGATGCCGAAGCGATCCGCGCCGCCTCGCCGGTCTCGTGCGACCAGGCGACCGACCCGACCGAATAAGTATGGGCTTCGAGCGTTGTGATGCGTGCATTCCACTCACCCTCCATGATCGGTTTTGTGACTGCCCATTTCAGCTCCTGTTCTCGAAAAACGTTCCTTACGATGCGGCGGGCCGGGCTAAATACAAGCGCTGCAGCATATAACTGAAGAGGATTGTTCTCGATTGTCGAGCTATTGAACTGAGCGAACCGGCATGCATCTCGAACGAAGTGGGCAAGATCTGATGTTTGTCCCTGGTAGAGTATTAGTATCAGTTTCGCAAATGAACAAGTTGGAAGCTAACCAGAAGCAGGGCCCTGAGCGTTAGTATTGATGCTGTGCCAGCTGACAAGCTCCTCATAAGACTCAGAGCCTCAAGCCAGAAAAGGAACTTGCTCGTCAGAAAGTTGGCAACTGATCCATCAGAGGAAGGGGGATTGTACTCAATCGTGGCGAATAACACATCGAGTAATTGGGTTGGGATTGCTGGAGGCCGACCGCTACCACATCTGTCATCTGATCCATTGCTCATGCCTCGGCGGCGCGCTGGGAAAGAGTTGGTGACGGTCCTGCCAGCGATGAGGTTTCTGGGGAGGATGAGATTGGCAGCGATACAATGCAGGACGTGTAATTTACTTTGAGTCCCCAGGTCGCTGGTAGTGACCCTGCTGGTGATGATGGCCTGATCTCCCACAGCGACAGCGAAGAGGAGTTGGATGATGATACGAGCGACGAGAGTGAGGCCGAGGACAAAAGTAAGTTATATTCCTCCACTAATTTTTGCTGCCTGAGTGGGGTTAAGTGTATTTTGTTAACCATCGGGATGTAGTTAATGTCAACGTTGATGCGCTGCGTTATGGTGATGTTGAAGATGCTGCATCTCGCACTGTACGCTCCAACATGCTGTTTGATAAAGTGCTTAGTACTGGTGGCTACAAGGAGGGGATATTTGCGGACCCTGCGCTGCTGTTCGAGGACTTCAGCGATTTCGAAGGGACTCGCAATCCACGCAGAATTGACTGGCATGAGTCGCAGAGACTGGGCCGCTTTTCGTGAAGTTCTTTTCCTGGTTCGCGGCAACGATGGCATCGTCCCCCGCATGATCCTCGACCTCCCAAAAGAGCTGTCGACCTGAAGACCCGGATGTGGAATCGTATGCCTATGACCGACATGTGTGAAGTCGATATCCTGCTCAACGTCGTGAAGCTCCCGACTCCCGGCTGGCATCAAACCCGAGGAGCGTCACAAGATCGAGGCGGTTCGCAACCTAGCGGATGCGAATGCAGCTGCCACCACCGTGGCTCGAGCAGCGACACGGGCTGCGAAACAATATGCACGAATAGCAGCGAGGCGAAGTCTGCTCGGGAGTTGTCGCAGCGAGCCAAGACCAAGTTTGCGGAGCTGGAGTCCAACATGAAAGACGCAGGTGCTATCGTCAGCGCCCCGGACGGGACTCGAGTCAACCTCCCAAGAGTTACGATGAAGCTCTCGTTTATCGACCCGATTTCGTTGTTCAAGAACCTAGCAGCATCGGATATCATCAGCAAAGCCTTCTCCGGCCTGGGCCTGATCGTCGACGAACCGGCCGAGCTCTAAGAGTCGCATGCCTAGCTGTCGTCCGTCCGCACAACAGGTGGGAGATATACTCACATCATTGACGAGGAGGGGAACATAGGGCCCGCGGTTTTCCCTTCGGATTGGGTGTATTTCCGATGTGTTGAGGCAATCTGCACGAGACTCTTTCACGAGATCGCCAACGACAATCCCTTGGTGGTGAGCCTCTGTATTGGGCGTGTCTATGGGGTTGGCCTTGACTGGCGTAAGAGAAGATGTACCCAGCGCGACGACCAGGTAATCCTGCAGATCCAAGAGGCACACCGTAACGGCAGTGGTGCGATGTCTGGGCTCTAAATTTTCCCCCCTCAGACCGATAGGGAGCTGATCTTGGCTAGGAAGCCGACCTGTGTGCCTGAAGAGAGACCGGCCCCGCTTGAAGAAAAAGAACCAGTCGATTCCGATGCATTGTCGCTTCAAAAAAGAAGCCTGCGATAAAAGTCAGAGCCTGGTCTATAAGTGCACAGGTCGCGATCCTTTTTCCTTACCCAACAATCCACACTTTGTCAAATCTCGACGCTGTTTTTTTCTCCCATTGACCCTCAGGCCCCGATGCAAAGCCCCTCGCCAGGAGGCCCTGGGCCTTGTGTCTCCACCGAAATCCCGGGAACGGGCTCCGCAGTGCCTAGTGTATACGAGCCAGCGAGGCCTGCCATTATCGTGTCGCAAGCCCGGGTTGTGGAGTTGCCGCGATCGTCAGATCCCGAATAGGCCCGTCTCGCCACGACGGCGCGAAAAAGTCGAAGGTTTAGTGCATCAGGCCATCGCGCCATCTCTTGGCTGCCAGGCTTATGTCGAACAATGTCCGCCGGACACGACGCTTCAGTCGTGGTGTTGTCGACCCATCCTCTTCAATGTGTCTCTGCACTTGGCGCACGTCGTGATGCCGCAGCAAGGACACATGTAAGCCGGGACGCGTCGCTCAAGTGTCTTGTCGCAACGCAACGACCGCAGCTAGCTTCGCTCTTCTGATGAACGCGCTTCCAGAAACGTCGGTGTTGACAAGGATCAGCCGCTGTCTCGGCGTCGCCGTGGTGCTGGCGCTGGCGCCGGCGCCGGCGGAGGTGTCGTTTCGCGCGATCAGCTGACTTCTTTCTTCGGCGATAGGCACTGTGGGCGTCGTCGTCATCGAGGCCAGCGTATTTGTACAGCTGCCAGTTTCTTCTCTTGCTGGGGACTTCAACCAGTTGTCTCTGGCGCGCGCCAATCCATGCCTTCTCTGGCTTCTTGAAGGCTTCCATCGCGACGGCGAGCTCCTCCCTGGCTTGAATGTGCCGATAGTCGTTCCCAGCACCCAATTGCGTCGAACTTGAAGATGCCAAACGCTGCTTGGCAGCAGATTTCTCCTGCTCTCGCCTCGTCATCTCCCCCCAAAGACGAACCCTCTCTCCCGTCTCGCGATCCCTCTCATCTTCCACCGCATACACCCTTGCAAACATCTCATTGACAAACTTAGAATGCGCTTCCCCCTGCCCATCGCCGCCTTCTTCATCTCAAACTCAAACTCATCAAACAGCGCATCAAAGTACTGCTCTTCCAGCTCTGGATTGTAGCCTTCACCGACTCCATTACGCGCCTGATGTCGGTACACCGGACCCCACTCCTTCTCCATCTTCCTGAAGTTGTGCTTGAGCTTTGCTTCGTAGTGTGCCTTGTGCTTGTCCGCCAAGGGCTTTGGGCCGGACGCGGGGAAGCGCCGCGCTGAGATGTTCGCGCCCAGCTGGTTGGGTTTTTCATCGGCGCGTCGTCAAAGTAGTTCCAGTCTGTTGCGGCGTCCCTGGTGGGCGCGGTATGCCTCCCATGCTGCCTGGATCTGTAGAGAATGCCGTGTCAGTGGTGTTTCACCTACCCGAGGGAAGAGAAAGATGGGGAAACAGTACCCCAATGAAATTGGCGTGAGATTTGGGTGTGTTTCCGCACTTGTCGGGATGGAGCTGGAGGATGAGGCGATGGTATGCCGCCTTGATCATCGCGTGTTCGGCATGGAGGGGTAGGTCAAACAGGGCGCATAACTCGAGATGAGGGAAGAGACGAGATGCCATTTTGGCGGGGATTGAGATTGTTTTGGTACAGTAGAGAGAAGAGACAGAAGGAAATCTAGAAGATGTTCAGGTGGCGGGGTAAAAATCGTGAGACCTGGAGGTTGTAGAGCTGAAGTTGATTGCAGATGTTGCTTGCTGAAGTTGGTTGAAAGGAGGAAGCGCAACACGAAAGAAAGTGGAGCTCAGATTTCATGAAGGGTGTTCCGAGAACCTCAACCAACTCGTAAAGGATGCTGCGAAAGAGACAAAAAAGGTTCCACAACCTCCATGACATTTGATCCGACGAGATTGCGGATTTCCTTGCGAAGAATTGAAGTCAAAATCACAGCGTTGCTTTCACTGATATCTTGACTATCTTCGCTAGGGCTGGGATTGAGCTTGAATCTCTCGCAGCTGCTCTTTTTCCGGCGCAAGTGGAAGCTATTGGTCGGCTCGTGGGCACGTTTCGCTGTCAAGCTGAAGACCTGCAGAAAAGACCCAGCCAAGTCCCCCCAATCATGCGTGGTCGCTGCATCTACCTACACCACTCGGTGTTGAGAAACCGATTGGCTACTACTACTGCCACATCAGGTAGAGTGTGGACGCCACGGCGGCAATCGACGATCACCCGCCTTCATGTTCGCATTTGGTCCGCACGGCCCAAGACCCCCCGCTTTCTCTGTGTCTGATTCCCTCCCTCCATTTATCCTCGATCAACGAACAATCTGCTGATTGATGTCTTATCTCTCACCGCCTGCAGGATGCCATCGGACTGCTTTCTCGACTGCTTCTCCCCACCTGAGGAGCTGGAGCCGAATCCCGATATCGGTGGCACAGGGGTATATGAGCGTTCGGGGTCAACATTTAGGCATCTGCTGACTTCTCCAGGTACTGATTGGATTCATTGGGACCGCTTGGTTCGCCGTTCTTCTCCTCGTTCTGTATTACTTTCTCGCCTTCGATCCCACACGCAGCCCGTACTGGAGCCCGAAGGCCTCAAAACGAATCAAGACTGGGCTGGGAGAATACAACTTCAAGCCAAACTATGTCGATGAGCTCATGATCAAATGGTCAACGTCCCTCGGCCGCCTCCTCTTCAGCCGCTTGCTTAGCAAATCATTGTACCAGCGCATTACCCAGCGCGCAAAATGGGAAGAGGCGTTTAGGACGGTATGATTCAACTGGAACAAGTTGAGACAGCACTGATAGTGAGGCAGGCAATCTTGAGTATGTGCGACATCCAAATCCTCACCGGCATAGGAATCCTCTTGAGTGGCTACATCGGACTCTCTTGCTATATATCAGCCTATCACTGGCAGCTTGCAGTTTACTTGGCTTGGTTCTCAAACATAACCCACGTGGCTTGTCTAACCGTTTTGAGAGGCTACTTGCATCTTCACGCTTGGGAAAGAAACATCAGAATGGTCTGCATGGCCACTTTGTGTGTGGCACTGATTATCTCCATGGCGCCGACGGCCTACTTTGCTTGGGCCGACTCCAATTTCTCCGCCACAATGCCCAGTACGAACGCACGTTGTTTCTTCCACCCGGCTACTCAGAAAGCCATATCAGAAGAAATTCCCTACGAAAGTGAAACGGCACTCGAGATGACGGTTGTGTCGATTCTTTTGCTCTTCTTCAACTTCGCCTCACGCTCTATCAAGCTTGTGAAGCCATGGGCCGACGGGCTCCGCAACAAAGTACGACAAAACACCAGACGGTGGTACATGAGATGGCTTGCAAGACGTTCGAATGGATCTGGCGACGAAAGCATACACGGAGAACGCATCGCGATCTACTTAACTGCCAAGCTTTACACTGACCTCTTGACATCGGAATTCTCTGATGTAGGTTCCCATTGAACGAGGACTATTGCGCGCATATCACTGATCACATCCATGCGATAGGTCTACTGGACTGTCGTGTCCACTATTTGGGGCACGATAAAACTTCACCAAACAAGATCATCCGTCACGGTTGACGATTATGATTGGGGCTTTGGCCAGATTTTACCCGTCGTTCTTCTTATCGGTCCCATCGTCATGGCTGCCCAAGCTATCTTGCACTCCATAATACAAAAGATGCCAATCGAAAGCAGTGAGGATGTTATGAAAGCGACTCACTCCCCGGACGCTCAGCAAGAACCCGCGGGTGATGATGGTAGCTATATCCTCCACCAAGGGCGAACTCTGATTCGCTGATATATTGGTAGCTCTAGGGGCACCCAGACCCGCTGGTTTGACCAGCAACCCCGTCTTGGGCGGCACCATCTCTTCTGAGCATGTGCCTACCTCTCACGGACATACAGACATCCCACCCACAGATAACACAGACGACGCACCAAACCAGGCAGAGGAGCGGAAACTCTCTACCCAACGACAGCAGGACATATATGCCCATCTGCAGCTACTGTACCGAGACGAGAGGTTTATCACCTTCCCACTGGCCCTCGCGTGTCTCCAGATTGCGGCAATTACCATTGAGTCTTTGATTCTCTTCTGGCGTCGGAAAACCAATTCTATTTACCAGGTTGCCTACGTTGTAGCATTTGGCTTCATACAGGTTATAAACTGTTATTGCCTCGTCGCTCTCAGCCTTTTCAACTTTCATGTCAACCCTGCTTTCAATGCGCGTTGGCCTTGGTTTCGCGTTTACTTGCGAGCACGCCCGGTGCTGTCCCAGGCGGTGGTCAGTTGTTTCCTCCTTGGGGCTGCGATATGGGCCTTATATGTCGGGAGTGAGCTGAAATATGAGATCGTCGTAATCCTGACATCTCAATATGCTAGTCCTATGCTCTCCATGTTTCTTGCATTTGTATGTGGAGGGAAATGGACCTTTGGAAGTTTACCTGGTGCTGGAGGGGTGTGAATCGCTCGTTATGCTGGGCATGTCACTTTTAGTTAGGTACATGTACACTTTCTTGGCGTGCTCCGGCCAGATTGGGAGCATGTTTTCTTAGACTGTGATGGGGGCATCAACCAACTGCGCGCTGCTGATGACCACCCAGCCGCTTCTGCATCACTCGTTCGAAGAAGGGCGACTGAGAGCTGAATGCATTTTCCATTCCTCGGACTTTCGACCAGTCGAGATGGCTGCTCCACGGGAACATAACACGGAACACGGAAGGAAACTGGAACGCCGAAGGTGAATTTGAGACTCAACTCGCAAAAGTTGTCACGAACAGCTGTCACGAAACTGCCCACGCCCTGTCTTTTATAGCAGCCCAAAAAAATGCACGTCTTCATTGACGATAACGTGTGGGATCCACGATGGGAGTACAGGATGGCAACCGTCGAGCCAGTCATCAACCGCAGCTGGCACCAGACCGGGAAGAAACAAAAAAAAATCATTCCACAGCCCAGAATTGATCTGATGACTCGTAGGAATCGAAACGACGGATAGGTCAGGCCCGCGGGGCGCCCGCTCAGAGACACTTCACAACTGAGCTACCCGGTGTAGCCAGCTGCTTGTAATCACCAACTGGTCTGTAATTTCGTCCTATATATTGGGTGATTGTGGGGACTGGGGGCCGGGCGATTGAAGGGTTTAAGCTGTGCCTGAGGGCAGTTGTTGCTCTCGGGGCATATTTGCATGCGATTGTGTTCCAGCTCGATTGTGAGCATAGCATTCATGTCCAACAAAGAATCATCGGCAAGCTCAACAAACCCATTCACTGGCATCTGCTATCTCAGCTGTGGCTTGCCCGCCAATCCAACACTGCCCAATCTACGCCTTTACATCGCCCTTGCTACCCCCATCCACTGACGCAGCACCCTCAGTCACCAACACCTCCGCCTTCATCCACACCCGCGACGTTTGGTAGTCATCCCCATCACTGCTCCCAAATCCCAGCACCGCAGGATGCACCACGACACTAACCGCACACCCATCACACCTATCATCCTCCTCGTCGTACAGCTTATGCAACGCATGCGCCCGCAGCAGGTTCGAGTCAGCGGAGAACGTAGTCTCCTTCAAATCGGCAAGCCCACGGGTAGCCATCGATGTCTTGCGGGCCCAGAGTCTACTGGATAGCTCGCCCGCGAATTGAACGACGGACTTGAGGTCCTTGAAGAGTTGTTCGGCTGCTTCACGGGTGGCGCAGGACTTGAACAGGTACTTGATGGGGCTTGTGATGAAGTCCTGGGCGTACTGGTAGCAGATGGCGTTGCGGTGGGCGGCGTAGGCATTGGTGGTGTTGATGGCTTCTTCGTTGGCTTCGTTGGGGGTGAGGGGAGTGGTGAGGAGGCGGAGCATCTTGGAGCGCCAGGCGTGGGTTTCTTTCTCGTTTACTGGGGGCGGTTGCCTTAGCCTGGGACTCGGGAGTGGGGGCCTTGGGGAGAGACTCGAAGACGAGTAGATCCATCTCAATATATTCTTGCGTGATGGCCGTGATGGAATCCGGGAGAGGGTTTGGGAGCTGTTCGTCGAGAATTCCCCGGTTAAGATGCGTCGCCCATGAAATAATGTCCCGTCCGGCCAGTGAGAGCTTAAGCTTGTGGCCAACCGAAATAAGGGGAATAAGGTCGCCGGAGGCCAGGACCAAAAGTGAAAACTTCCAGATAACCTCGTCAACAGTCACAGATACAGGGTCGGGCTGAACATCGTCAAGTTTGAAGTACAGCGGGACACCCGCAGTATTTAAGGCGATCGATATAAGGTCCCCTTTTTTCAGACACCCGAACGACACGACACTGAGGAGGTGTTTTATTACTGAGGTTTTAGAAGCCGAATCCGGCATGAATTTCTGGATCCTCCAAGAAAGTTAGCGCAGGGTCCTTAGTTCTGGATTCTCAAACCTTTCCGCAAACTGGCGGATGCCGAACGTCTCAAAAGGTGCAGGTTCAGAGAGGTAAAATGCTAAATAGTGGATAAAGTGGAACTTAAAGGACAGGACACACCTATCCAACCTAAAACATATAAACAGGGGGTTATTAATCTTTCAATGCTAAGTCATGTGAGACTTATAGGCACACCAGGCTTGGCTGTGCCAGCGTGTAGTTAGGATCTTTATGATGAATGATTTAGACGCCGCCCGGATGAAGCTTGTGTTGTTATCGCGAAGCTCTTGTTCCCGGCGTGGAAAGTAACGATCCAGTCCACTGTGGTTGGCCTCGCGGCAGAAGTCGTCGTAAAATCCCGCGTAGGTTAACCCGGCTCCCTCTTTATATTTGCTAAGCTGCACGTCCTCCAGTAAAATTACCACCCGCCGTGCGGAGTGATAAATGGTGTCCATCACACCAATGTGGGTATCCGTATCTGCTTTATCTTGCTGATTGATGTAGAGCTTGTTAAGCCAGACACCCTCGTTTGGGCTCTGGCGGAGTGCCAGGATGGCGTCCATTATGGGTTGCGAAATCTCCCAGCCGTGGCTGACTGGTGTGGCCGCAGGAGCAAGGGGCCACTTGGGATAGTGCCAGCAGTATCTGACAGTGATGTATAACGGGACGTTATCGGCAACTAAGTGGGCACCGGAGCAAATCATCCGAAAACGAAGGTCGGCCAGGGCATCTGGTTTAGGGCAGAATTACTGAGCAACCTCTGGGTTAAGATTCTTCAGCCAAGCAAGGATGGTTGCTGCCCGAGACCGACCCGCGTCTCCATATCTAAGTCGTATTGATTCCGCCAACAAATTGTGTTTATTGGCGTCCAAGAGCGGTAATAAGTGCTGAAAAAGGCCGGACAGCACTGTGGTAGTTTTTTACTGGGCGTAAGAGTCTTGTACTGCTGCCATGGCTGACGTTCTGGCTGGGAACCAATCTGCGTCCCTGTGAACGTCGCGATCTGCACAAATTGATGAGGAATTTAGGCTTCGCAACACGAAACCAAGCAGGCAGTACAGGGAAAAGTGTCGTTTATAGTGTTAGGGTGGGGAGAAGAGAAATCTCTCTACCAAAGCTGTGGAACATGAAAAGTGGCGGTCTAGCCGGCACAGTTTGCGTGGCTGCCTGAGGTAGTCATGTCCTGGGAACACCCACCCACGGTTTCACCTGTCCTTATTTTATAAGGAAAAAGAAAATAAAAGAAAGCAGTGACGAAGTAATTACGATTTTTACCAGTCTCAGGAGCTTACAGCCATAATACTAATACCTCATAGCAAAGCGTAGGAGCGTGTTGGTAATGGCCGGGTCTAACCTGAGGCATCCTTGCAGCACCCGCCTGCTATCGTCCGAAACGCTCCAACACCTTGCTCACCCTGAGATTTTCCCATCTCAACCCCCGCCCCCGCCCCCGCCCCGTCAGCAGTAGTGGTGTTGGGTCTTGAATCCCGCATTTGGATGCACCCGTCCGTGGTCATGTTCATGTTGGGGCTGTGCCACTGATGTGTTTGTGTTTGCATTTGTATTTGCATCTTTTCTTGGACTGGGTATGGCTGGGTGATCACAGTCCCTGGGGCAGGACCTGCCCTTTGGGGGTGTTGCTGTTGTTGTTGGGCATGTGGATATTGTGGATATCCACTTGGGGGTTGATAGAGCGGAGGGGGTTTTTGTAATTGAGGAAAAGTCGAAGCTGAAGAGGGAGTCGGGACCGGAGCGGGAGACGGGGACGGAGATGGATGTTGTGCGGTCCATGTGCCAGAGCCAG
>Ga0247760_1002281_pt1 | contig 15063 bp, 12 predicted proteins | sample UWRJL171409R4_FD_179936 | JGI IMG/M metagenome (GOLD analysis project Ga0247760, IMG submission 179936) | Plant litter microbial communities from Arlington Agricultural Research Station in Wisconsin, United States - UWRJ-L171-409R-4 | ecosystem: Environmental > Terrestrial > Plant litter >...
CCAAACAGGGCCACTTTCCTGAGAATGGCGGTCCTTTTCAGCGCGGGGAGTACGTTACCTCCCCGACACTGCAGGGCCCTGGCAGTTCCATTCTTTACGGTGGTGTTACTGGTGTCCGGGGCTTTGGCGATCCCATTCTGCACATTCTTGACCAGTACCCCGTCATGTATACGTCGTGCGCTCCCACTGTACTCTAAGGGCATGGTTCGTCCTCCTTGTCACTGTACTCAAAGTCGGATCTCTTGCTCTCGTGGATAATGGAACCATGAGTCTACTCTGGCTTCGTGGCTCCTATACTTAAGCCACCAAAATCCTCCTCTTTGTGCGAATGAAATAGCAAGGAGGATTGGATTCATGATATGTAGTACATGGCGAAAAGAAGTCGTGGTAGTGACAAATACCTACCTGCATCGCTAGTTCTTGTCATGGGTTGCGATATGCCAACCCTAACCCTGTCGGGCATCAGGGGTAAGGGGTAAGCCAAGACAAAATTGCGGACAACGTCAGTCTTTGTCAGTGGTTCTGCCGCCCTGTGACTCCTCTTTCAGGCTACCACACACCCCCACCTTAGAGGAGGTGTGCGGGGAGCAAAATTTAAGTTTTTCTCTGAGAAAAGAGCAAAATGACAGTTGTGGGGTTCGAACCCACGCCTCTTTCGAGAACAGAAAACGAGTTCGTTAACAACGACGACAGGACGATTCGAACCTGTGCCCTCTGAACTTAAGTCTGTCGCCTTGAACCACTCGGCCAAACTGCCTTATTGATGCTGATACGAGCCTAAAGATGTAAATACGTATGTGCGCGCGGTTGGTCAACCGCCAGCCGGATTCAGGGGTTGAACACCACGACTTAAAATTCAGTGATCAGCCCCACCATATGAGCAAATTATATCCATCCTTTCCAAATCGTTCCCATCCATTTCATACCGGTGTGGGTGTTTGGCCAGGTTACCCCTTTTCACACTGAGCAGACAGGTTAACCCCCTTTTAGCCGGCACCTTCCAGTGAAAATGGTACTTGCCCAGTAATGATTTTCTGCTGATACAGCCTTCTGGAATAGAATCAACGAAATTATATATATATCACATCAGAGAGGGTGCTTGAAGCTGATACTTTATCACCAGAGCCAACTACCAAATATGCATGGAACTGATCCTGCCTGGTACTCGATAACGTCTCCTGGCGAAATTCCCCCAGAATCCGGCATGCCAGTCGCGAAAGCGTCAAATCTCTCATGTTCGCCGAATCAGAAAGCTGGCTCGATAAGAACCCACTCGACAGGGCGGAAATCGAAAGGCTGCGCCGAAATGAAGCCTTTGAGTATATCAACGACTTGCTGACCTTTTTGGTATCTATCTACGTGTTATCAGAATGGGAGATGGCCTGGAATAACGAAAGTTATGGGCGGTCTGTATAGTAGGAGGACGTCTTCCGCACCGGCTGAGGGGACCATTTCTTTTGGCCGGAGCCTTCATACGTACATCCACTCGAAGAAAGGGGGTCCATCCACTCCGGGACAAGACGTGAAAGACAAACTCTGATAGTACTCAGCGTTTTGCCAGAATAGCAAAGGTCTGGATTAGGGTATTACAAGCCTTGATCATAACGCCAGAGGCCTTGATCACATCAGATAATACCTCAAGTACATCATAGTAGACTGTCGCAGGCTGCAACAGGCATCCCAGGAGTTACGAGATTCCTGTCACAACAAACCCACAGGCTGACTGGACAGTGAGAAGTCATCTTCCGCACTTGTCGATGAGTCTCCCTGCTCCGTACGGAAAAGAGAGGCCTAGATAAACCCTTACACAGCTTGTGCGCGAAAAACAAGATCATAGGCTGGCTTCGTACATTACAGACATCCCTCGCACGGTGAGAGGCCTTGATTGCATCGGAATAAGCCAGGCACGTGGGGCTGTGTCAATGAGAACGCATGCCAGCTTGTATCATCAAACATGACTTGCCTCAACAGCAAGAGACATCCTCGCCCAGGCTGAGGAAGTCACTTTTTGGCTGGAGCCTTCATAGGTACTCATCATTCCAGAGAGGCATTGCTATCTCGCCGCCGCTCTGGCCCAGTGCATCATTTGCTGTGAAATTGAAGTGGTTGGTGGTCCCCTACCCTTCTTTACCCCTTGAATGATCGTGAGCTGCGGGCGTGACGTACTTATGTTTATTTCTCGATCGACATCAGCCTTCCTACATTCTGAAAAGGCTTTCTTACATGGTAAAAAGATCTGTGATAGGACGGCGTCGGCACCTCCGCTGGCTATAGTTCGGCAAATAGGGGAACGGCGCCATGGCTTCCGTGCTTGCTAGGTGACAAACGTCATCGCGAACGCGTCTTCGGAGCTTCTGGGTCGGTATCCTGCGGCCGCTTCCTTCCAGGATTGCCATCAGCATCGAGCTTATCATGGTCGGGTTCGCGGTGTCGTGGTATTCGTGAATAGACCAATCCGGAAATGCGAGCAACATTCATCCACATTTGGAAGACAGTTAGGGACAAAAATGAGCCCCTCGCTGTGATTCAAGAAAGCAAGACGTAAGAGGTACAGTGCTAGTTGGGGAACATCGACTTGCCGCGGCGACTTGGGAGCCTGGCAGCAGGGGCCGGCGGCGTTCGATCCGGCCGCACCATATGAGTTGACCAACGCAGGTATTGGTGCCTCCCACGATTACAGGGCTGTTAAGGTTGCCATCTTGTCCAGTGCTATAGCTGAGATATTCGGGTCCCAGACCTTGTGGCTGGTCTAAAGGGGAATCCGCTGTTGCTCGAGCATGCAAAACACCTTGAGCAAGTCGGTTACACCGATAGCGGTCTCGCAGTGGCCATGGTTTCCCTCAAAATAATAGATGTTAACTTCGGCTATTCTGGAGGGAGTCGAGGCCAGCGCGGACGCTCGCGATCTTCCGCAGGTCTTCAGCTTGGGTGCTGGTCTCATGAGGTTCAGCATACATCGCCGGCTCTGGACCCAGGGCGAGGGAGCGTTCCCCGGTCCATACCGCCTTAACGGCCAGGCTGATAGCCACTAAGGAAGACGAGCACGCTGTATCGATGACCTCGGCTGAGCTGCTATTCGAAGTAACAGCTCAGCCTCCCGCAAAGAAACGCCCGGATGGTACTTGCTCGAGGTGTATGCCATTGGCGGGTACGCGCTCGCGCTCATGTTCTCGGCCCACTTGACAAAGCTCGCCCCGATACAACGTTCAACCGGATCTGCCCGTGACCCTACATAGCTTCGGGTGTACCCGCTGCACTCCATCGCCTCGACGGCAATATCGGCTTTCTCGAGATTGTGTGCCTTTCTTTGGATGTCCATCCCGCTGGTGAGCAAGTCATCCGCGTTGTTGGTTCGCGTATGTAGGCTTGCAAGCCGGCGAGTCGCTTCATGCACCCCACGATGCTGACGGACTTGGGGTCGGTGATGGCTGAGATGTACGGCTGTTGCTCATATTAACATGATTGATCCATCGCCACCACAGCATCTGCAGGTATATGACAAGAGACTCACATGCGGGAACCACCCAGCCAATCTCTCCGCCTGCCCCCCCTGCATTGTGGGGACTGGGAGTGCTGCGCGAACTGGATAACGGCTAGCCGCGGGAGGGCAACGGTGCCTGACGAACTTGAGGCTGCCGATGGAGGGATTTCTCTCGGCCAGGAGGCCAAATACGGAGAGGAGGGGGTGAGAGGTGACGAAGGCACGGATGGCGTCCAGGTAGGATGGAGGGCGAGGTCGCGCCGCTTTGAGGGCCGAAGATCGCCAAGGCGGTTGGAATGGCGGTGGTGATGGCGAACTCGCAGTTCGTGACGATAGCAATCTCGAGCGCTTTGTATTCCTCCTCTGGGGCCCGCTCCACTTCCGCCGTCTAGCAAAGGACTCGGAAATTTGGGAAGAGCTGGGCTTACGCTAGTCGTCTCGACACGGTCGCTGCGGTGCCTCATTGCCCTTCACACACCTTCCAGGAGATAACAATTGAACACGATGCAATCAGTCACTCAGCGCAGACCGCCGAGAGCGGTCTTCATACGTTCAAGAAGTATACCTAGATATCTATCAGAGTCCCCCAACCGGACCCATTACAACTAATAGAATGGCTCGTGAGAAAGATCATTTGCTGCTCGGAGAAGTCACAAAGCTGTCTCACTCTCCGAAGAGATCAGCCCGAGTGAAAAGCAAACCATTCTAGACATGACAGCAAAACCCAAGCCTGCGGTTCCATGACCGAGCAAATAAATGTATAGTCTTGCTGAGTAGTGCTAGGGCGCTCTGCGCCTGACGTCCGACCAGATGAACGAGAGTATCTCACCGGCTCTATATGGTAAATATCTACCTGGCGAATATTCAAGAACTGGAGCTCGCAGAGAGGTTCACCACATGCAACAACACGGCCAGAGGTGACGTTTGCTTTGCGGTGAAGGCATCGAGCGAGTCTACCTAAGGGGACGAAGGTCGATCGCCGAGGTTGGTCCATCACCTAGCCGCCCTTGTTCACCAATTCTGAAAACGTTGCAAACATGAAATGTGCGAGATCTCCCACGGTTGAAAAACCATTGACTCCGTCTACTCGGTTGATATTGACTAGACCGTAGATGGATTCCGGAGTTGCCATTTGCTTAGGCAGGTGCCGAGCGTTGCTTGTGTTCATCAAGCTTCATACCGCCATTGCGGCAAACGCTATCTTCGGCATCGTTGCATGATCACTGTGGTAGGGTAGTCAAGCTGCGGCCGATTGTTGGCTTTGATTTCAACGGAACGGCCTCGACTTGACCGCGGCGCTGAAACTGGAATTCTTGAACGTGGGAAGGGGCGCAGAGTCACTACCTACCTCGAAGCTGGCCGACCTCCTCCTCCTCCTCCTGCAAGCTGATCACCGAAGCAGGGCCACGGAAGTTCAACCCTTGGCGGCCCCGCCACTCCGGTGCTGCGCCGTGTTTAAGTGCCGCGAGGAAGCCGTCGTCTTCTGGCAGTCATTCTCGTGGAAAAGGCCTGTTATATTGGAGATAAGCCCTGTTGTAATGCAGCCGAGGCGTATTTCAACTTAATCAAGGCTTATATCACAATTCCCATAAGTGAGTATTCTTGACATCATAGATATTGATCCCACATTATCTATCTCTCAGGACCCCTGGTATGCTTACAACCCTCCTTCATTACCTAATATCCCCATTCTCCATCTTGCTGCCTCGAGCGGCTTCCGACTGTATCCATCTTTCTCGCCGTGCCCAGACACTTTGCATCCAGAGCTCTGTCTTTACAAATCCTACCCCCTGGGAACATGATTAACTAGTCAGTCTCACAATATATATTATTCCTCCAATTCTTTCACCATCCATCTTGCTCTCAATAACCCTCCAGTCCTTCAATCGCTTCCGACTGTTCATCTTTCTTGCAAAGTTGCTTCTCGCGTCCGATCTTTGTCTTGATCGCAGATTGTGGTGAAACTGGCTGCTCAAGTGTGTGTGAGCGCTTGCCGGCCGTTCGGCGAGGTTTCGGTCATTAATATTTGTGCCGGCAGCGTTGTTCATCGCCGGTTGGCAGCTGCTCGGCTGGCAAGCTACCAGCCATCCGGCGAATCGCCGCAAAGCCGTCGTTGTTCGGCGCAAAGATGAGATGGTCACCGCTACTGGCCGCCCTCTTTCAAATCTGATCCAGACCTGATGCGCTTCTCCTAGTCGACGTGTAGCTGTCCAGCCTTATCTTCGCAGAGGCCAAGTGCCGCTCTGTCTTCCTTACTTAGATTACTGCCGTTGTGACCCAACGTAAGCACTCCCGTAGGGGGGCTAACGGAAAACTTCACGAAGATTCCGTTACCCTCGAGGTACCACGGGTCGCGGTAGTGGCCGTCATCAAAAGTGAACATGATCACTTTGTTCCTCGTTACTGAAGCCCATAAGTCTGTATCTCTTATACAGCTCGTTGAAATTCCCCCGGGTGTCGAAGAAAATGCCGTTCTTCGCCGCAATCATGCAGTTTCAAAGGGTTTCTGTATCATCGAGATTTTCCCATCGGCTATTAGCTAGGTTCTCGTGGTGTCGCCATTTCGACCTCGCCGGGCCCGTTGCCGACAGCTAGGCGGTCGCCGGAGCAGTTATTAGGGCGGTTGCCGGGGCGAGCGAACTTGCCGGAGCTGTTACAACCCTCAATGCCGACATCTACGGGGTTTCCGAGCCGTTGCTGGAGTTGTTGCCGGGGTGAGCAAGCTTGCCGAGTCTGTCGCTGTTCAATACGCCGGCAGCTATGTGGTTGACGAGCCGTAGCCAGCGAGGTTGCTGGTGTGAGTAAGCTTGTCGAGGTTGTCGCTGCCTAAGATGCCGACATCTACGTGGTTGCCGAGCTGGAGCCAGGGAGTGAGCCGCAGCGAGCAAGGTTGCTAAGGTGAGCCAAGTTGCCGTGCCAGCTGGTGAGGGTATCTCTGACACAATAGAAGGCTGCGAGGGTAACAGGGCATTCACAGCATTGTAAATTGCCCAGTTCAAGTTAGATGAGAATTTCTATAATACCGTTGATTTCCAAAACCTTCAGAGAGTCTCCTCCGATCTAGGCCTGAAGCGTTGGCACCCAAGAAGAAGACGGCCGTAATTAAGGATGAAGGCCAGTATCTTAAGATATACCTTGAATAAAGCAAACCTAGGGTCAAGTTTGTATTTACCTGCCTTTGCTCAAGTGTTCTGGGCCTTCCGGGTTCTTTGATTGCTAGAACTTCCAATTTAAAGTGATTTGTTTACTTGAGTAGCAAAACTGGTCGGGGGAAACCTAGGTACCACGTAATACAACCATTCAAGACCTGAATTGAGAGTGGTGGCAAATCCACAGAGCAAACTGGTCGTCAGACTTGCACGTGGCTTTGTAAGACATGCATTGTTTGGTTTGTTTAGTCGCGGCCTGAGTTACAATCATGCGAATCAACATACCTACCCAAGAAAGGGAGAGCGAGAGGGGGGAAGAGAACAAAGCCGGTAAGTAATCCAACGTCGCACTTCGTACAAGCCAGGCTCCGCTAGAAAAGTACATGCCGTGGTCCAAACTCAAGCCACAACAAGAGTACACATGTACTGCAAGTGTCGTGATGATGCGGTGAAGCTGAGATGGAAACTCTCCAATCATGGGGCCAAATGGTGAAACAAGTGGCAGTCACCCTCGCTTGCCAGATGTACCAGGAGTTGTCCGTGGGCCTGTCCGTAGTCACCTAGAGTATAGCATCGAGGCTCATCTCATGGATCTTACGGGACCGAAGCTTGGAGAATGTGTGGAAGGCTATATCCGATCAAGCTGCTGTCCAGGTCAGCCGCTGCCAGCAGGATTCTCGAGGATACTGCGGCCGTTCGCCGATGCTACTCACCATGACAAGCCGAGCGTACTTTCACCGATTTGTCTTCCGCCATGGTATCTAGAGCAAAATCCTGCTTCGCCTAGCATGACTGGATGTCACTCGAGCGCCTTGACATGGAAAAACAAGCCCTATACCATCTTCAAGAGGCTTTCGACATCACCATTACCGCGTCCACGCCACCAGAGACTGCCTATCCACCGTTCGTCACATCCACGAGCTGCTACACGTCAACAGCTTCCTCGATCTTCTCGGTGCCCCGCCTTATCAACTGGCATGAACTCATCTTCGGCCTCATTCATAGCTGGTAGCTTTCCCCTCCAGCCCCCCTCCTCCCGGATGTCTCAAATAAGATTGAAAGACGTTTAAGCTACTAACAGGTGGTCATCAACGGTGACCGATGGCCACTGACCGTCGCTGACCGTCACTGACCGTCACTGATGGTAGTCAAAGAAAGATCATCGACGCCAGAGGTTGGGTAGGGCTTGTGGAAAGATGGAATATCGTCTGGACGCGCCAAGCAACATAAAGCTCATTTCGAAATGGAGATCAAAAATACAGAACGAATGGTAGGTAGATTCAAGAAAATTTAGGGGATTTAATCTCCTTCCATTCATCTCTCTACTCTCGAAAGAGGCGTGGGTTCGAACCCCACAGTTGTCATTTTTGCTCTCCTTCACACAGAAAAACCTACTTTTTGCTCCCCGCACTTCCTCCCACAAGGTGGAGGTGTGTGGCAGCCTACAGGACGGCAGCACCACGGACAAGGGCTGGTGCTGAAAACCTTTGACCCCACATTACCCCCTCGCCTGAATCCTCCATGAGGGTTAGGGTTTAAATGCGCCGCTTCTTCGGCCCCCCCCCTTCTCCTCAGCTTTTGCCGGAATCGGGTACATTACAGGCCTCGATTGTAACGCAAGAGGGCTTAAATACATAGGATAATACCTCAAGTACATCAAAGTAAGCTGTTGTATGATGCAGACAGGCCTACCAAGAATACGAGCTGCCTGTCACATCAAAACCCGAGGCGGCTGACTGGACCGTGAGGAGTCATATTCCGCACTAGCTGAGGGGTCCTTTTCTTTTGACCGGAACCGCCTTCGAGGCAAGCAATGCGTGCCATGTTGAATATTTCCTCTGCAAGGACAGACTTGAAGCGGAACTCTCCAGACGGTAGGTGATACTACAGGCGAACTGCAACACCGAGTGGCAAGGTCAAGATCTCAGTGCTAAGCTGGCGGGAAGTTAGAGAGAGCGAGGGCCCTGCGACGGCTGGAGGGTTGATGATACCTATGCGAGGCTCGGTCTAGCGCCGAGCAACATCCTTTCCGCAGAGGCTGGCCGTAATATTGGGTTCATTCTCGAGCATGGTGGCGCGGGATACACCAACGAGCAACGCCTTGAAGGTGGGAAAGGGGTCTGGACTAACGCACCTGAGGCAAAGCCGGCCTCGGGACGCCCGGACTGACTCTCCGTCTAAACGGTCGCTAATTCATCAAGGGCCCCGAACAGAGCCGGTTGATGATGAACAGGTTCAGTTGCTTTAGAATATAGAAAATTACAGGACAAAACCGGAACGCCTTTGCCATGATACGGCCTCCGCCTTCTAATGGTACAGTACATGAGAATTATGTGTTTTCTCCCTTCGTCTTTCCAGCCAGAGACTTTTACGCCAGCGCTTCGAACAGCTCTTTCGCGGCTTCTAGGCACCACCCACCATCATCACCTGTCTTCACTTGCTTGTTGCCCCCCTGATTTCCTCTTTTGGTGCTTCTTCTCTTCCTTTTTCTCTTCCTTCACCACCTTGCGCTCATCTTTCTTCGCCTTGACCGGGGCATCCGCCGCGGGTTTCTCGGTCTTTTCCTTGGAGGCCTCGGCACCCGCCTGCTTCTTCTTCTCCTGCAGCGCGATGTTCTGCATCTCGGTCTTGTCCTTCTCCCACTGGCTGCTGGTGTCGTCGAAGGATTCCTTCATCTTTTTCACTTTCTCAGCTTTCTGCTTCTCTTCTTGCTCACGAAGGAGTTTTTCCTGCTCCATTTGCTGTGCCACGTTAGCATGCTAACCAAGTATCGCCGGAATCCCTCGTCTTACCTCCATGTGCTTGATATCATCAACGCTGGGCTCGTACAAATGCCAAATAGTATAATGGGGTAGTCCGACGACGGAAAAGTCCATCTTTCTGGCCATCTGTCACAGAGTTAGCGAATCGTCGCAAGGGGCCTGAGATGCGTGAAACCAACCTTCCCGAACCCTTCAGTCTCGGCATGCTTTTCAAAGCTGAAAGCCGGGAAGTGAACACCATAACGGAAAACTTTGGCCTTGGCGAGGATGCTCACTCCGCCGACGCCGTCAATCTCCATCTCCATGTCGGGGTCACCGTAAGGATCGCGAAGGTAAGCAAGATGCGGACGCCAGGTCGCGTACTCGGCGTAGCCCTCGACAATGACTGCATCCTCGTCCAATGTGTCGGCCAGCGCCAGGGCTGTTTCCGATTCTTGCCATGAGTTGAGATCATAAGGCTGTTCTCCGCCAAGCCAATCGGGCAGTGGACGCCATACATCTTCACCTACTGTCAGTATTGGACCCCAAAGACTAACCATGTGATTTTAAACTTACTCGGCACAATAACATCCTTGTTGTGGCGCATCAAATCCTCCAGAATTGTGAACGGAGCTGTCTCGACATCGACATCTCTCCAGTAGACCCATGAGTGGTAGGGGCGGAGCGCCGCGCTCAGGAGCCAGTTCCGGGCTTGCGCCATGAGCTTTCTCCTGCTCGCCTGGGCGGCAAAGCCATGTCGACTCTCGACGTCCTGGTTAACCTTCTGCCCAAAGTCCTTCTCGATGATGGATATCTCGCCGTAATGCTGCGCGTCGTCCTCGTCCGCCTGGATCCTCTCCAGGTTCTCGACAAGGACCTCCAGCGTCCTGTCCTTCGAGTCGGACACCAGGAAAGCCAGGTCGATCAAATGGTGGGGGTACGTAAAGTTGTGCAGGTGTGCGAAGAACATTGCTAGATGCGACTCGGCGTCCCGTAGCGGCACGCAGAGCAAGATCCGCTCCTCCCTCTGCCATCCTTGTGAGGTGCCCTGTACATTAGACAGGTCGTAGTATCGCACCGTCTCCAACTGGAAGTCATCCCCGCTGGATAATAGGCCGAACGAGAAAATCGAGAAGAGCGAACCGCCGCTGGGCCGAATGAAGAGGTAAAATAGCACGCACACCGCCGCGACTATTCCGAGTCGAACAAAAAGGCGCCTTCTCCTGCGGAACGACGGGGTTGTGCCTCGTGGTTGATATCTGGAAAGGGGTTGGCGCCCTCCGGTTAGAACGTTTTCCAGGCATCTCCAGAGAGCGGGAGTGAATCAGCGACGCACCTGTGTGGGGAGAGCTCAAATGTGCCTCCTCGCGGATACCCGTTCGAATATCCGCTCGCATGATGCCTTGGGGTCACCTTGGACCCCGATGATGCAAATGGCAGCATTGGTCGGGTTCTGCACGACGGCAGCTACCTGGGCGAACAAAAACGCTTCCCCCTTTTGCGCAGCACGCTGTGTTGTCGGAGCGCCGACGCAGCAGCTCGTGGGAATCTCGAAATCGCAGGTAGGATCGGATCCTCGATGGGCTGGAATTGCTGTCGATCAAAACATCGTCGTCGGAGGGCGAGAGGATGGTGTGGAAAGCGATCGCGTTCGAGTTGCACGAAAGTTGTCAAAAGGTGTTCGCATCAGCCTCCAACGAAAGATTGTCCAGTGGCGTTTCGTTTCTGAGTCCCGGCCAGGCCAAGCACCAGTCCCTGCTTGGATGCTTGGGGTGGGTACCAGGATACGACGGGTGGATGTTACTAGGATTTGAAACGCCGCAAACGGCCCGCCAGAGTCATTCGACGGGTACCTCCGACCGAAGTACTCGACCGATGGAAACCCTCCCTTCCAAAGAGCGCCGTAAATTACGACTGGCTTGGCCTGAGAATCTCTATCCAGCACCCGAATGGAGAGTACAATCAATTGTCCTCCTGTCAGGGCAGAGGGTTGCAGAAACCACAAAGACAAGATCACAAATGCATTTCAGCTTGAGTAGTTGGAGAATGTATTTATTTATTATCTTGAATTGTGCTGTTCATGGCTCGACGCTCAGGGTAACACGGCAGCCTTCCCATCCAGGGGTAGAGGCAGTGTCGCAATCAGCGCCAAGCGATCATTTGGATGACAAGAGCGGAGATTACTCGTCCAACTGTCTCCCAAAAGAGATGCTGCACAGATATAGCATAGAAGCAAACCTGTTGTGTCAGTAAATATGCCGTTGCCAGCGAACCCTCCAAGCTGGTTGGACGAGAGGGACCACATCTACTTTGTGAGGTTAGCCAAGCTCCAGATTGGTAGTATTGTGACCGTGAAAGGAGAGGTATGTTCAGTCAAGCCGTTTTAATTCAGCCTTACGAAGCCGGCCCAAGCTGCCATGCAACAAAACGCTACACGAACAGACACGGACAACTGAAGCCAAATTACATTAATTGAAGACACCACAACTGATCATCACGCCCGAAGACGCTACAGCGCGGGTGGATGGCTCGGCCCGTAAATATCATTGAATGGATAAGCTATTGTCATCATCACAAAGGTGTGTGGTTGTGTGTCGTTGTTCAAGCAAAGTAACGTACCAAACGGCATTTGAGTTCGAATTTTTCGTCAACGAATGCTGGGGTTTGCCTATGTTCTTGGGCGAGTTAGCTGATGTTCTCGCATAGAGCTGAGGTGAATATCGGTGGAGGTTTTGTCATCAGAAAGTTTTGGTATATTGGGTATCGATCATTATGTTTCAGAAGCAGAACTGAATAATTTTTTTTCATCACAAGACAGTTGGAGGGAGGAAAAAGACGGTGTTCTTACCACAGAGATGCCACTGTGTCGCAATGCGCTCATTAACTACTACCGAATGTTAGCAAGCAGCACATTGGTATTTTGGTTGAAGATGATGGTGAAGTGGAAGGAGTCAGATGGTAGTGCATGTAGGTATATGCGCTCATAGAATATCGCGTGACCTGTGGTTGAGAAATCATCATGGAAGGAAGGTGTCAGGAAGATCAGTGGCGGTGCCAACTTACCATGAGCAGTATCGCAGTCCGGGACAAGTTATCAATCCATCGCCCCCAGGTCGGATACCAAGGTGGAAGATGCTCTCATCGGCGCCATCGCGATGCAGGCCGGGCCAGGTTTGGGGAGCTCAAGAGCCGCGCCTCTCTGGCATACTTCATGCGGAGAGTTTGGCGCAAGCCAACGCGAGCTCTTATGAACTCCTCATCTGTCGTAGCGAGGCATCGGGAGCGCCGATGAAGAGGCTGATTGCTTGCCTGAGTTGTAAAGTTGAAGAAGGAATGGATTTTCGGCGTCGAGTTTTTAAGCTCGATTTTTTTGCTGCCGCAAAAATTGTTAGGCGGTGGGGTCGCCGCAAAGTGGGGTTCATCGAGGTATGGCCTAAGCTTGCAGAGCAGTGTTCCGAAATTTCAATTCACGCCGAGGTCTTGCGAAATTGCACTTTATTTCACACCCTTCCCTTACGCAAATGAAATTTCACTTGTTCAAGCCTCTGCATCAAGGGTTAGGGTTATGGGTGTGCCCAATTGCGGCCTAGCACCGCCAACCACTTCTTGACCCTGGAACACAGGCCCTGTTAGGGTCCCTGGCAGCCAGAATGTGGGGCCCTCTGTGACCTGAAATTTTCAGGATTTCAGGCCCTCAATTTTCGAAAACTAGTTTCCTCAAAATGCTGAAAAAGTGAAATTTCAGATTTCACTTTCGGAACCCTATTGCAGAGAGGCGCCTCCAAAGCACGAGCCACCTCAAAAGTCATCCCCTTCAGGTCATCGTGGGCATCAAAAACGCACGACAAACTGCAATCCATTGCGAACGAGAACTTGCGCTGGAAACACGCTGTTTAAACCGCATAGTTGACCCGTTCTCTTCTTGATTCGATCAGAAAATATAACTCGAGGTCCTGCCGAACTGCAGAGTAATCTCATTGGTCTCACATCGAGGTTCAAACTTCAGGTCATAAACTACCAAGTCGCAATAACGCCATGGCCGACAGAAGACGTATCAACGGCCCCGCCGGGACGACAATACCGCCAATCTTCGAGGATGCTGCCGACCAGACCTTGATTACACAAAAACCAACCAGATCCAGGCCAGTAAATGCGGTCCGACACACATGTAGGCAAACCCAGTCTCTGAATATGAATCCGACTGACCATTTCTCAAGATCTCAAGACGGGCGTCACACCATCAGCCTCCGGATCTGCCTACTTGGAGGTTGAAATGGCGGGAAAGCCCGGTGCCTCAGGCTTGAAACTGAGTTGCACAGTCCACGGACCAAGATCCCTCCCCAGATCTAGCCCGTTCTCCCCTCACATCATTCTTTCTACCCATGTCAAATTCGCACCGTTTGCAACAAAGCAGAGGCGTGGCTATCTCCGCGACCCGACCGAGAGAGACCTCGGCAGCCATCTCGAGGCGGCCCTTCGAGGCGCCATCATTGCCGACCGATGGCCCAAAAGCGGTGTGGACATCATTGTATCCATCATTGAGGGCGATCAGGATCGGGAAACGTCAAAGTATCAGGGCGACGAAGCTTGGGACATGATGAATGCAGTCAGCGGATGTATCACGGTGGCATCGGCCGCCCTCGCGGATGCCGGAATCGATTGTGTGGACACCGTCGCAGGAGGCGTTGCCGCTCTCGTCAGGGACGACGCCGACAACGGGAAGCTCAAGATCGTCATGGACCCAGTTCCCTCCGAGCACGATAAGATTGATGCTGCCTGCTGCGTCGCCTATCTCCCCGCAAGAGACGAGATCACCAATCTGTGGTTTAAGGGCGACATGCCAGACGATGACATGAGCACTTACATGGAGCTGGTCCAACAAGGAATCCAAGCCTCGAAACATGCCAACCGGGTGCTCGTCCAGTGCATTGGCGAGACCGTCGGATGAGGAGGCACTCGAGATTTTGTTCTCAAGCCTGTGGACAAGCAAGTGGCACAACTGGCCGCGTTCTGGAATGCCCTGGGTCGATACCAGGTAGCTTCCAGGCTCCGGCGTGTTGGGTTATAAAGTCTGACCTTCCAGACGTGTCGACATGGTCCGCACATGCTGTCTAAGCGCGAGACTCGCCCCAGACGCCGGAGTATGGAAAGCCGTGGTGAGACAAATCTGTTGGAAGCTGTAGGATCAGTCAGAAGTTTGCAAAGCAGCTACTTTTAGACGCTGTCAGACTTTTGGGGTCTCTAGACTACATGAAATATGTAAATAAAGTGCCCATGCAGAATCTAAACCGTAAGCAATCCGTCTTTCTACTGTAACCACCATCAAGGGGTGTTTTGGGAGGGAAGTCTTTAAGTTGCCTCGTGAATCCTCGCACCGTCGGTGGGCCAAGAATTTTGATGTCAACAGCTCATCACGGTTTCTCTAGAGACCACGCTGTATATTTTGAGGATTATCATAAGATAAGCCGGGCCGGTCACTTGGATTTGGTCTTGCACTTTTGCCGGTTTGTTTTGAAGACTTGGCGAAACGGCAGATTGGAAACGTGGTGGCTTGAGTGGAGAGTTGGTACAATGGGAGCCAAAAAGTGTCGGACCCCCTTGCGCCCCAACTATTCCATTTTTGGACACCCCGCTAAGCCAACACCCCTCTTCCATTCTTCAATTTCCAGACCGCTTTTTTATCCTTTCAACA
>Ga0247760_1002283_pt1 | contig 15052 bp, 12 predicted proteins | sample UWRJL171409R4_FD_179936 | JGI IMG/M metagenome (GOLD analysis project Ga0247760, IMG submission 179936) | Plant litter microbial communities from Arlington Agricultural Research Station in Wisconsin, United States - UWRJ-L171-409R-4 | ecosystem: Environmental > Terrestrial > Plant litter >...
CATATCTACCGGGAAACGAACTCGGCCCAAGAGTTCTTAGTGCGGCAAGCCAAGTACACTAGGTCCATGTAACGTCGGTAGCACTAGTGTAAGTTCGCCGACCCTGGATTGATATCTCGGGCCTTCCTAGTCGATGTCCTGGAGGCCTGCAGACATTGTGTTCGGCGGAATCCATGGCGACAATTCAGGGGTAAAGGGCGGGCAATAGCACGAACACTGGGGATGACGGTTATGATACTCCGAAGGAGCAAAAGGAGATTGAATTTGCCAAGATATATTAACAGTGACACACCATCAGACATGAATAAGAACATGTAGAGACTTCTTGTGAACATCAACATCAACATCATAATTCATCAATAGTACCCAGTATCCAAGTACCTCAGGTACTCTTGTCAATGCCAATATCAAGGTAATATGTAGCCTCACCCTCATACTCTCCCCTGGTCAGCCGAGCGGAAAAGGTAATCGTATAGCTCTCAACCAGCCCGTTGTCCGATCCGTATCTCATGCTCTGGAATTGTGTACTGGCCGCCATGTCGTCGTTCTGCCCACGTCTGCGGTGGAAAAAGTATGACGGGAGATGTTCAGTCGCCACATAGTCAAACACTTCGGTCCTATGTCCCATGTATCGAACTGCATCGGCAAAGAACTGGTGACCTTCCTCCCACACTCGGCACAATGGGTCCCCCACAGTTGAACAACCTACCACCACTGCAAACTGCTTGCTGGTGCGGAGGCATGTGACCGTAAATCGAACGAGAGCTATGATACCCCGGTTCTGTTTTAAAATCAGAGACCTGATGGGATCCCACAAATCCGGAGGCATAAGGTGAACGGCTTCGCACCTGGTTCCAGACCCCTGTGGCACGCGGAGGATAATAGCCCCCCGAAAGCGAGATTTCAGGTGCGTTTGCTCGGCGCGACTGATATCTTTCCGGATATGTATCGTCTGTTTCTCATAGATGGTTCGGTCGTCGCCCCCGGCGATGTAGAGCTTGTCAGGGCGGCTCCGGACGAACCCCAGCGGCGTTTTCCCCAGTCCCACACCTATCCAGCCACTGGCAGGGATAGCAGCACCCGGGTTGCCTCTTTTCCTTTTGTAAATGCCCAGATTTAGGATCCCATCCTTGCCGAATCGCGCTGACTCGATCAACGAGGTTTCAATCCGGAGACCCTTGTTCGTAACGGTAAACTCCCGATCAAGCAGACCACCCGTATTCCGCGACTGAAGATCACCGCAATCTTGGAACTCCCTAGGTGACCTGGCGAAGAGTCCTCTGTACGGTTCATCCTTCTCGCCACTATCGTCGTCGTCGTCGTCGTCGTTGTCGTCAGGGTTCGGGGTGACCTGGGTCCATGCAAACAAGGAAAGATCACAACTTTGCTTGGTAATCTCCTCCTGCAATCTGATAAAAGCCTTCTTCCCTTCGCCGTAAATCATGGGCATGTGGATGCCAAAGATGCCCATCAAGCAATACGCAAGATCCTCGATCCTGGTGGTTTTCCGCCTCGAGGCCCAGGACATGCGTCGTCCCACGGCTACTCTGGGGAGATTGTCGCTGTTGTTGAGAACGCCGAGATCAACTCCACTCGCCTCCGAGATGACTTGTACGGATTCCGCCTTTGTAGTCTGTAGATTCCACGCCCGGTCGTAAAATTCCACATCCCGTGGCGCGATCAACTCCTGCAGCGTCCAACCTCTTCTCAGCCAGTTGCAGCGCGGAAAACCCTCGGCGAAATCCACATGGGGGTCCAGGTCGGAGATGTAGGCGAAACAAACAGCAGCATCGCCATACCACTGAAACATGGAGTTGATCGCTTCCGAGAGCTCGGCGCTGCTCGACTTGTCAATACAACACGTATCAACCCAGGCGTAGGCTAGGTTCCGCGCCAGAGCCAATTCGCACGTCTTGTTGATCTTGGCTAGGCCGTCTTCCTGTTGATCTTGGTCATTTTTGTCAAGACCAGCCTGGCTTGGCGCACCGCGTGACGCATATTGCTGAAAAGAAACTTCGCGAGGGCCCCAAGTGTGGGAGAGAATGGCATAAGAGCCCTTTTTGGGGTTTTGAACGAATTCTAAATCCCGAGTCGTCGTGTTGATGAGCCACATTCTGTCTATTCAATCTGAGAGTTGGTCAGACAGGAATTGAGGTAAATGGAGCCAGGCTGCGACGACTTGGTAACAAATAGTTGGAAAAAAAAAAAAACCCCGCATGAAAACTGATAGGCGGCAATGAAAGTCACGTGGGGGAGAACGGTAAGAAGAAAAAGAAAAACAAGTTGGAAAGATCTATAAGATAGGGATTCTCACAACTCTAATCCATGCAATTTTCCTTTTTCTTTTCGCAATCCCTAGCGGCAGTTGACCGGGAGCTGGACCGGATATTTCAATGACGGCAACTCAACTAGGAAGGTTGTTGGACTTTTAGCATGCCATTGTTGGATTTAATGTAACCCGTATTCGGACTTGCAGACCCCAAATCCGAGCCGCGATCCAATCTCCCAGGAATCGAATCACTTAAAGTTCATAATTTCCCCCCAGCATAGGTAGTGATATAGTTTACTGAACACATATTTTGCGTGCACGATGATGCATCTGAGACATGTTGGTCTTCTTGCCTTGCTCGGTGGTTTAGTCGATATCGCCTCCGCAACTAGCACGTCAAGACAAACCTCGACTTCCTTTTCCTGGGCAGCCATTGAACCATCTCGAACACTTCAATACCACCCATGTTATGACGGGTTTCGCTGTGCTCGGCTGCAAGTGCCCTTGGACTGGACGGCGACAAACACAACCAAAAACTCGACATCAACAAGAGCATGGGTTGTTATCGCCATCATATCCCTCCCCGCCTCCGTGGCTGAAGATGACAAGAGTTTTGGCGGCACTATCATCATCAACCCGGGTGGTCCTGGCGTGTCCGGCGTGACCACGCTATTATCTCTCGGCCAAACTATGAAGACCATGCTCGACGGGAAGAAACACTACGAGCTCGTCAGCTTCGATCCCCGGGGCACCGGCATGACCACCCCCGCGGCCGATTGCTACAGTGGTGATAATTTCCGCCGTACCGCTGATAGTCTCAGCCATGGAGCTTACTCTCTGTTAAATGATTTGGGATTGCATTTACGGTATCAAGAAGCCGTGGGTCGCGGGCGACTTTGTGCGGAGCAGCATGCAGGACGAGAGAGTATCTTTCAGCATATGTCAACAGCGTCGGTCGCACGGGACATGCTGGAAATTGTGGATCGGATAGAGGAGAGTCGATCAGCCGATGCAAAACAAGACAAAGGAAAACCTCTGTTGCAATATTGGGGGTTTTCGTACGGCACAGTTCTCGGACAGGCGTTTGCTGCCATGTTTTCGGACCGCGTGGGAAAGATGGTGTTGGATGGTGTTGGCGACGCCGAGGACCTTTTGACTGGGGTAAGATCACCAGATTCAATGTTGCCCTTGGGGAAAGAAACTGAAACCTCAAGTTTACTAATGGATCATAATCGTGCCTAGGAATGGAAGACTTCAACAAAAGATGCAGAAAAAGCCCTGGATCACTTCTTCCAGACTTGTCTGGACGCTGGCCCGCTGTGTCGGCTGCGTCAGGAATGGGACACAAATGTCGCCAATATTAGACAGCGGGTTACGAAGCTGCTGAGCTCACTGGATGAATCGCCAGTCGCCGCAGTTTACGGGGGAAGAGCACAACTGGTCACAGCTCACCTCGTTCGGGATTCCATCCGCAACACCTTTTACGCCCCGCTTGGACAGTACGACGGACTCGCCACGACCCTCGCGGAAGCCTTGGCTGGGAATTACACGCGATTATTGGCAACGCAGCCGATATCCCGGGATGCGACATGTCAGGCGCCCGACACGGCCAAACCGCCCTCGACATATTCCTGGATCAGCGATGCTTCCATTGGCATTTTCTGCGGTGACACGGCAGCCACGGCGGGAAATCGCAACCTCTCTTGGGCAAAGCGAGTTGTCAGGTATCAAGCCAATCAATCCGTCAGCATGGGGGAGGAATGGGCTCGTTTCTTGCTCTCCTGTGTGGAGTGGCCGTTTGCCCCAAAAATGACCTTCCCTGCATCTTTCACTTCCAACCTGCCGCTCCCAATCCTGATTGTGTCGACAAGGTACGATCCTGCTACGCCGCTGGCGAATGCCCAGGCGTTGGCACACCGGTTTCGGGGGTCGAGAGTCGTGGTTCAGGAATCGGTTGGTCACACGGCTTTGGTGTCGTCGCGGAGTAATTGTACGGAAGGAATAATACGTGAGTATTTCGAGAGTGGAAAGCTGCCTGGTGAGAACAAGACTTGCCAGCCCGATTGTGTGCCGGGGATACCGCGGACTGTTTGTGTTGAGAGTTCCCTGGCGATGTAGGTGGGTTGCTACCTAGCTCCTAGGGAGAGTAGGTGTGGAAAATAGAAATTACCATGGTTGGAAGAATGACCTGCAAAAACTAAAACCGTCGCCAGAAACCGGATTCGAACCTGCAAACCCAAGCTCTCGGCCGGCAAGCTAACCACTGCGCTACTGTGCCTGACAACTCGTCAGGGCCGGAGAGTGGGGACCGCGTCAGTGTGGATGCCCGAGACCCAGCCGGGCGTCCACGCGGTCCCCACAGCCGATGCAAGCACCGAAAAGCCAGCTTAACAAAACAGCAGCGCAGCAAGACTGGATGCAATTATTTAAACCAAAAGACAAGTGATCCGAATTCTACAGACAAAATGGCAAAAGAATTACGTCGCACCCGTCGGTGGATCGCAATTGGAAACTCGGATGGTTGCCCAACCTGGTTTGCCACTACCAATAACCCTGCGCCGGTGCATCGTCAGAAGTCTCCTCGTCAGGCTCGGATGCGTGCCGGGCACAGGGCGTGAGTTTTCAGCTTTCCGCCCCCACTTGGTGATTACCTACCTAGAATTTTGACCTCATATACCAGAGAGGCAGGCAGCAGGTCAGTAAAAAAGGCAAAGGAGGCAAGCGCATACCTTCCTTCCATCGCTGGCTTTTCATTTCACGGCAGCGGCGCGCTAACAATCCAACCCACTCCCGCCAAACAACCTGTTCATGCAAGCCAACTTCTGCAATTCATCCGATCTGCCTACCTAGGTAGCCTGGTCTCGAACAACGCCTGCATCATCGTCATCACATAACTCACCACGCCAATCCCAGCCCAACCCCGTCAGCCAGCGACAAGCTCGAGGTGCGAGATACGGAAAAGTTGGGGGGTAATTACCTGGTAAAAACCCAACTTGACCCTATCGCCGGCCCCCAAACAGAAATTCAATGGCTAATATCCTCAACCGCCTAACAACGGTTCTGCCTGAAATTGCAAACCAGCAGCCACGCATGCAGATCGCGTTCTAGACTAGACTAGAGTCGGGGTCAACTTTTCCAGTTAGGTACGTCTGTTGTTTTTGCTTCGTTCGGTTGACATGACCCACAGCCCCAAGGTAATTAACCCACACCCGGTGCCGCGGTCCCTTTTCGATCAAGCAACAAACTCGCTCGGCTCGGCTCACTATCAATATCCGGTGCGGGGGAACGCAATATTCGGTGAACTACACGTGGAAAATGTGGAACGGGATGGAACAGAACAGGGAGTAAGTAAGCACGGGACGGACCCCCAAAAATCATAATGCGGAAAAATGATTGGCGCGTCTAGGTCTTATCCCCAGAGCTCGGAAACCCGGTTTCGCCGTGCCACTTTGGTAACGGTGTCATTCCGTTGTTTCTTCTTGCTTCTTCGGGTCGTGGTGATCGACTGTCTTGGCACTACCTAAGGCGCTCAAGCTGATGGAGCTGTTCTTGGGTAGGTATGCTTTGTCTCCCTCTGGATTGTTGGAATTTCTCTCTGCTCATCATAGCCCGGCCCAGTCTCGGAAGCACAAGTTCCTGTAGGAGCCGGCTCAGATTGGGGTGGCACAAAAGGCTGTCATGTCGGTAAGCTCGCAATCCGGTTAATTCATAGGCTCCCCGGATTCCGCCACGGCGTTCATCCACGGCAGGGCCGTTGTTGTTGTTGTTGTCCGGCTGGTTGGCTGACGTGCGACAGAGCCAGCCTCCTGGGTTCGAGCCAAGGAACTTAACCACGGCTGCGGGATACACCAAGATTACGCCAGGTATCCTCGGTTGGATACTCGTGGAAGAAATAGACCCCGGACCGTCCGTATCAGTCCAGCCCACGCCAGTCTGACCCAGTCCAGTCTTCCATTATCTATAAAGACGCGGGTGGTTATCGCCCCACAGGTCAGGCCGTGTCCCCAGTATTCCTTCTCTCTGTCTTTACCAGTTCCCGCTGTCAGCATGCGCGCCGTCCTGTCACTCAGTTTCGGGCTTCTCGCCCCACTGGCCCAAGCGAGGGCGGTGGTCTCTCGGGCTGACATTGAAGCCTGTCTGACTTCATCTGGAGTCCCCATCGACACTAAAGGTTCGGCCGACTGGCAACGCGATAGCGCTCCTTTCAACATTCGTCTTCCGTATCTCCCGGTTGCCATCGCCGTCCCAACCACCATTGAGCACATCCAAAAGTCGGTCCTTTGCGCCAAATCCCTGTCCATCAAGGTTTCGGCCAAGTCGGGAGGTCACAGCTATGCTTCCCTCGGGCTCGGTGGAGAGGATGGACACTTGGTCGTCCAGCTGGACCGCATGTACAATGTGACGCTGGCCGAGGGCAATATTGCGGTTGCTCAACCCGGTATTAGGCTGGGCCATCTCGCCACCGAGCTCTACACTAAATATGGCCGCGCTATTGCTCACGGTACCTGCCCGGGGTGAGTTCCATCAACCAGCCAAGCCTGTGAACAAGTGAGAGACCGGGCTGACTTTTTCAACACAGTGTGGGAATTTCCGGCCACTTTCTCCATGGCGGCTTTGGCTTCAGCTCTCATCGGCATGGACTAGCGGTTGACGCCGTCGTGGGCATGACGGTGGTTCTTGCCGACGGAAGCGTTGTTGAGACCTCGGCGACACAGAATGCCGACCTATTCTGGGCCTTGCGGGGAGCAGGATCCAACTTTGGCATCGTGGCAAGCTGGAGACTCCAAACCTTTGAGGCACCCAAGACCTTGACCTGGTTCAACGTCGACCTCAAGTGGACTTACTCCACCGCCTTGGCAGGCTTGGAGGCACTCGAGCGCTACGCCAGAAACGAGATGCCCAGCGAACTCAACTTTCGTGTTTCCGACTACGACAGGGGTAAGCCTGGCATTGAGGGACTGTACTACGGCACCGAGACAGAGATGCGTGCTGCCATCGCACCGTTGTTGAAGGCTGCTGCCCCGCAGGCCAACATCACGCAGCTGCAGACCGTCGATTGGCTTCAGGCGGCGGTTCACTATAGTTTCTACGAGACTATTGACTGGGTTATCCCCAGTCCGGTAAGCAATTCCTCCCTCCATGTTCCCCTGGTGTGTTTTTTATCTTTAATCACATGCTCATCATTGATACCCTTACAGCAAGAAATCTTCTTCGCCAAGAGCGTCACCCTCAAAGGGCTCAGCGGCAAGTCAGCCCAGGGTTTTGTCGACTACTGGTGGAACAATGCTACGCAGATGACTTCGCGGAACTGGTGGTTCCAACTCGACATGCACGGTGGACAAAAGTCGGCCATCACTCAAGTGTCCAACACGCAGACCTCGTACGCCCACCGAGACAAGCTTTATATCATCCAGTTTTACGACCGCATCCCCGAGGGTGTGTATCCCGCGGATGGGACCAAATTCCTCAACGGCTGGGTCGATGCCGTGACGGCGCCACTTCCGAAAGATGATTGGGGAATGTACATTAATTATGCGGACTCCACACTGGACAGGAAGACGGCGCAGCGCGTGTATTATGGAAGTAACCTGCGGCGTCTGCAGCAGCTCAAGTACAAGTATGACCCGACGGAGCTGTTTTATTACCCGCAGTCGATTGAGCCGATTGCTTGAGCACCGCACAGGGGGTTTTGTAGAATCAGGCACCTAGGTAGCAAAAGTACACGATTTGCATTGCAGCACATAACAGCATTGATACATTGTACCTCCAGTGGCTATGAAGATGTACTAGAAAAGGGGGGAAATGTAAACCCTCTACATCTCGGTACTAAACGATGGGCATATAAAACCCAAACTTATTCTCCGGATCATAGGCCATCTTGACCGCCCTTAACCTCTCCAACCTCGCCTCGTCCCATCCGTACACCTCCTCGGGTGACTCCGGACCAACCGCATAGTTAACATAGGCATGCGGCAGTGTGGCTCCTCTTATCGCCTTTTGCATTCTATACCCATAATCCAACGCCGTATTTCTTTGTTTTTTGTCTTCACCATCCCACCAGAAAAGCGGAGAAGTCAACAGATGACGAGACCGCTCCTCTGGCGCGACGGCATTTTCTCCCACAGACACAGACGCGACGCCTTCGCGACCGTAGGATTCAAGAATCCAAGCTGAAGTATTGAACGTTCCATTACATGTATCAAGGGAGGTGAATTCGGAAAAGATTCTAAATGCTTCACGCATGGCGGGGGGGTCCCATTTCTCAAAGGAGTTCGGAAATCCCGCAAGGTTGCCGTCTTTGCGACAAACAGGGCTGGATATATCAAGACCGGCGGTAACATAAATGTCTTTGTATGAAATGTTGGAGACGACGGTGGGTGGGGAAACGGGACCGAGAGCGGTGAAGGCGGAATGGTAAGAGGAGATGGTGGGGTTCGTGTTCCCTTGGTGGAAGATTTGGAGTATGATAATCGGCTATGACGAAGAAAGTGAGTTGATATAACGAAGAGAGAGATTTGATAGCGTTGAGGGTCGAACAATCTTGGTATGAGATGTGGGAAGGGGGAAGCACGCGGGTGAGATCCGTAAGAACTGACCTGGTTAGCATCCACCGCCGGCGTCCGGGCAATAAACGAGTTCAAGACCAACAATCCAGTCTTCTTATACTTGGTCTCCAGCTCATTCCAGACCTCAAAAAACCCCTCCAACTTCTCTTGCGTAAACATAAAAACCACCATCGTCCATGTGGGCCGAGCATCGTAAACTTTGAGCACCAGACTCGTCACCACTCCAAAGTTATGTCCCGCGCCCCGGAGTGCCCAAAATAGATCCGGATGGCTTGTCGGGGATACTGTCGCGGCACTCCCGTTGGCCAGCACCAGTCGCGCTGACACCAAGTTATCGGCGGCAAATCCATACAGGCCTTGTAGCATGCTGTGTCCCCCGCCCAAGAGTGGTCCGACAACCGACACGCATTCGCATAGGCCGGTGACTAAGAGCCTAGGTAATCAGCATCAACCCAACCTGATATTGAAACAAAATGCAGTATATGACACACACACACATACCCCCCATTTTGCCCTGCGTGTACAGTTCACGGACAAGCTCAAACTGCAATACGCCACCCCCAACCATCGCGGTATTTCCATCAGGGTTCACCTCGACCTTTTTAAGAAGGCGCGTGTTGATCTGGATCCCCCCGTGAAATCGGTTCATAGACTCGGGCCAACCGTGGGCGCCGGATACGGCGAGGAAGGGAACGGCGATTTTGTTGGCGTACTTTATCTGCTCTTGATCTCAGTACCTACTCTCCGTCAATGCACATCTACCTTATCACGATCCCACAACAAACAAACATATAGTTACATGTCCTCCCGGTGATGTGTTGTAGCTATGTCGAGATAGTCTACAACGTCTGGTATTTATTTGGGTAGGAGGTACATACCGTCGCCTGCACGTCCTCCTCCCCCGCAACATCCACGACGACCACGAACCCGGGATGGATCCGCGGCGTGCTGGCTCGTCGGAGAAGTTCATTCCATTCAGGCGATGCGGGGGTGAGAATTGCGGCCTGTTTAGAGAGTAATGGACCTAGTTCGCGCACGATGCGACGGGATGAGGGACATTCATGTTCGCTGTTCAAGTTATCCCGGTGAAGGAGACAAGGAGTAAGGGAGGCGGTGTTGCATTGGGCGAGGAGCAAAGTCTGGAATAATAATAATAATAGGAGTTTCATGGTGTACTTGGAGGTTTGTGTGGTTGAGTCGACGGGGCGATTATGGGCATGAGGATAAAGAAAACACACATGAGTTGATTGTCTCCAGCCCGGACTAAATGGAACCGGTGTCTGTCGGCTCGCTTTGGGGCAGCCCGGCCTTCCCTGTCAGCACCTGCAGATCGGGAGCGGGGTCCCCAACAGTGACCCGATGGGAGGTCCCCGACGTTACACTGCGTCTGATGGCCGGGAAGTATTGGTAGAGAGAGGGAGGCACCTGGCATCACCCATGGCCTGATTGCGGACGGTCACCAACGAAAAGGAAGACTTTTATCTGGCCTCTTGTATACCTAGGTATTGGAGATATTTCTCCTGCAAAAGTTTCCAATCATCCCTCATCGATGTATAAAAAAAAATCCCACCCTTTACGTACCAGTATGACTCTAGGCTACCACTTCCTCCTCCTCCTCCTCCTCCTCCTCCTCCTCCTGCTCCTCCTCTACCCTCTCCATAGCGCACTCCCCACACGCACAATCAAACCCCCAAGTCTTGCGCAACGTCGCCGACCGCTCCCGCCAACCAGCATCGTCATCTCCACTCGAATCCTCTCCACTCAGGTACGAAATATGCAACTGTTCTCCCGGTGCAATATCTTGCTTGGCACTAAACACCCACGCTCGGCCCTCCCTTTTCCTACACAGGTTGGGCGCACAGCTGTGGTTGAAGTAACTGGCGGACGGCCACACACCAAAGCCAAAGAACTCGGATCCCCCATCGCCGAGGGAGCGGATGCCGAAGCTGTTGTGCGTTTCCCGCGTCTTGATGTTGTGCATGGTTTCGGACGTGACGAGCGGGAGGAGCGCCTCGGGAAGGACGGCGAGGAGGTGGAGATAGGAGGCGACATATTCGTCGAGTTCACGGGCGGAAAGATATGGGGTCGCCTCCGCCTCGAGGAGCATGGCCCTCAACCACCATGCCGGATCTTGGTCACGGCGGTGGTGGTGCTGGCGGTAAGTTGCCAGGGCCACTGAGAGCTGGAAGTTGATCGTGTCGGGTGAGACAGGGGCGGACAAAGCCCGTTGCATGCTTTTGAGGCTACTCTTTGTGGCGGGGATCCCTGAAGTCGCCGCCATCCTGGCCCTAATAATGGAGGCGGCCTGCACCTCGGCGTTTTTCCATGCCACCGAAATGGCTTCTATTGAGGGCCGTTGCCCCGTGTACGACACCTCCGCAGCGGGAACCTTAGTTTTGATTAGTTTCTCAACGGCCGCCCGTGCCATCAAACACAGGTCGTCAGCCTGCTCGAGGTGCACGAGTCGGCAAACATCAGAACAAAAGGCCAGTCCGTGGATAGTGTCCCGGACCGGCAATTTCTCGCCCATTTGGTATGCGAAGCAGTTGCAGCACACTTCGCCGCGGTATTCCCTGAAGAGTGTGTACGCCAACAGGTCGTTGGCGATGAGGACTATTTCGCCAGCCTTGATTGCCCGGGTGGCGAAGACGCCGCGCCCGGCGCCTGGCGCATCCTCAATTATGTAGGGAGCATCTCCAGGTAATGCGGTCTTGGGGAATGCCATAGGAGGCGGAGTTAGTGAGGTATCCAAATCACGCATCTTTGTGAATGCGGGGCGGGAGATATACGGTATTCCAAGTTGTTCTGTCAGACGGCCGTCCGATGTTTCGCATTGTGTCCAAGGTCTATAATAGCATCACACAATATTTTTAAGCTTTTGTCCGAGCCGGACGAAGTGGGCCTGCGGCGCCCAAGCCGCCCAAGAGCGGGAGCTTATCGTATGTGGGACCAGCGAGACTTGTCATTGGTACGACCAGGACAGAATACGGATGAGAGATCCCGTGGTATGGAGGCCTGTTTTGGACAGAGAAGAATTGGCTTCGAACAGGAGAGAAACGTGATGGTAAGGAAGGAACATATTGTCCGACGGTGGGGATTTTTGTGCGCCAAGGTCGATGGTCGACGGTCGCAGAAATGTGGTTCCATGATTCATTGAAGCTAAGGGTTTGAGCTACTGCCGAGGAATGCCGATTATTTCGGGGAGAAAACTCAAAGTGTCCAGTTCGCCGTCAAAGAGAAAGTCTTGGTAGAGCAACCAAGCAGCGAGGCGTCTTGCAATGGCGAGCTGCACCAAGGACAATCTGAAATTCCACATTTGACGCTTGGCAGTGGGGTGTGGGGATGAGGGGTCGCGATACGGATAAGCCCCGATAAGATCAGTTCCTCACGGACAAGCAGAAACGCACGGTCCACACGTTCAAATCACCTCGACAACTGGGAAACAACATTCGCGCTCGCATCCCAGCTGCTGCTGCAATAATCTGGTCGCCAAACGCCCAAGTCCAATTTGAACAGAGACCGAATCGCATGCACCAACAAAACTCGATCAACGTGGTCATTGAGGCCTGGATTGACCGCCTCCTCGAGGAGGGCGGTCAAACCATCATCATGCCCGACAATCTCGATGCAGCAGTTTTGCCAGAAACCTTCTCCACACCCAAGAGACAGAACAAGCGACCGCGAAACGTCAGCGCTACAGACCAATCTCTCGACTTCGATGCTACACCCCGACCTCGAGGTGGCCAAAACCACGACAGTCTCAGTGAAATCCAATCCTCGAGTGCCGGCACCACCAGCACCGCATCAGAATCGGGAAGGAGCAGCCCCCGCAAGAAGGAGGTGGCACTTCGGCAGACTCTCGATTGGCCCGTCGTTCGCGCTCGTTTGACCGAGCTCCAATCGCCCCCTCCCGAACTGCAGGGTTTAGCTCTCGACCTCAAGAGGATTGCTGATGGCCGCCAGCCTCTGATTCCCAGTTTATTACAGGCGAGTTGTGCAAATCACATGCAATCCACAGCCTGTCGTGGGGGTTAGTAGCTGACATCGAACCCTCCAGGAGACCATGGGCGCCGATGCCAGTTTTTTCAACCAGCCCCGCCCCGAGTGGTTCTACGAAGCGCCCGACTCCCACGATGATTTGAGGGCAGCACACCGACAGATGCGGAGGATATGCCGCAATAGCCTGGCGTGTCTGCAGAGGATGGAATACGAGCCGGCGTGGAATGACCTGGTGCATTCTCGCGTATTGGAAGAAGCTCTCGACAGCTTCGACAATGTGGGCTTTCGGAATGTCACCCCGTGTCGGACCCTCAAGAAATTTCACGACGAAGACCCTGCCTTGCGCGACAACAAGGTAGACTACGGCATCTTCCTCCAGCCCGACCCTGGAGATGGCCTTGCAGACCTGCTAGCCGATCTCAGAGGCGAGAGTGTTGATATCACACACTTCCCCCTCAGTGACCTTTCCCCGACGCCCCTCGCCATTAGCATCGAGACTAAGACTCTCCTGGCAAACCCGATCGAGGGCTCGGTACAACTGGCTAATTGGGTGCGTGCCCATTTCAGACAGTTGTCAAGACTACTCGAACACCGTGGCCACGACCCAGCTAACTTCTCGATCCCCGTTCTGCCCATCATTTATGTCTGTGGAAGCACCTGGAGGGTCGACTTTGCCCAGCGCCACGATCGAAAAACCATGATATACGAAGGATTCGTGGTGGGCGACACACAAACCGTCTTTGGGTGTTATCAGGTGTGCGCGGCAATCCGACGTCTCGCCACCTGGGTCCAAACAGACTTTCGAGCGTGGTGGCTAGGAGCAGCGACTTTGCCTGGCAGATGACACTGTACACGGCCAGTGGTTATACCCTGCATACGATGGCATTACGGCACCTCGTGTACTCTCTGGGACGGCGTTGCAGCCCAGAACATTGTGCCCCCGCCAACGAGATATGAGGCCAGGCATGCCGTTCAGAAGGTAGCAGCGCCTCAAGGTGCATTCAACAACAGGTCTAGGCCGAGATGGTATGTTTTTTTCACTCTGCCGTTGCGTTGTCCCTCATGAGACCTGGTGTGCAAACCCTTCTAACTGTCATGGGCTCGACACAGTTGCAAGGTAGCCCCCTCAGACGAGTTCGAGATGACAGGTCGGCCCCTGGTGGCGTGTGGCCTCGCCCGACCTAGTGTCGGGTTGAACCGCGATCGTGGGCTTTTGCCTCAATGCGTCGCAAAAGCTCATATATTCTAAACGTTTTGGCTGAAACAAGACAAGTTGGATACCACGATTTCAGCAACACATCAACATCTGGTCGTTGTCGTCGATGAGATCCTTGGTCATGATCTCGGTTATCCCGAACGTGCTTCTCGCATTGCTCATCGGCATGGGCGACTGAAGTCCGGAAGCGAGGGCTTCTGTGGAAGACCTCGACAAACGGGCTGAGAATTGTAAGGTAACGGTGCACATTCTGGGCGCCGACAGCGGGTTGGTTGTGGTGCCTTTAAGGGGGGGTACACTCGCCAGGAGATGGCGTCATTGCCTGCATATTCCCAATGACGCGGCAGCGAGAGTGCCCGGAAGCTAGAGGTCTAGGTAATTTAGCTATAAGACCGCCGACTTTTGCACGCGACGTGCTTGTTTCGTCTAGCTCCTATACCGACCTGACTGAACGGATTCTCTGGATCTGTCAGCTAGATACAGATATATTTGCCCAGTACACGAAGAAGTCTGTCGTTCGCATCAATGATTACTCCCAGTGCACGAATTCATGTGCTTCGGCCGGCCGGCCGGCGGGAACTAGCAAGGGACCATTCCGTCGGACTCGGATAGATTTTTGATTGCCTTCTCGCCCGACCCGCTGCAACCTTGAACCCGGGGGATGAGTGGGGATGGGGCTCATCGTGATCCGCTTATGTTATTTGCCCGAGGGTCATTGACTCAACATGATACTTGGCTGCATCTCATTACCCGCGTGTCCGTATCTAGTTCTATCCTCGGATCCAAGCAGCCGATCATATTTTTGACACAACACCGCCAATCTCATGCTACCAACTCCAAATCACACACGCGCGAAAAGCCAACTGCGCTGACAGGATAGGTGCCTACAGAACTCTACAGCACCGGCAGAAAAGTGCTGGTGTAGAATCCTATGCTCGGAACATAGCCCATGCATGGCCGTTGTGTTTTGCACTGGATGTGAACGAGTGCGAGATGTGACGT
>Ga0247760_1002286_pt1 | contig 15023 bp, 10 predicted proteins | sample UWRJL171409R4_FD_179936 | JGI IMG/M metagenome (GOLD analysis project Ga0247760, IMG submission 179936) | Plant litter microbial communities from Arlington Agricultural Research Station in Wisconsin, United States - UWRJ-L171-409R-4 | ecosystem: Environmental > Terrestrial > Plant litter >...
ATGGTGAGAATTTTTTTTTTTTTACAAGACTACGGCGCCATATATATGTAGAGTTGATGTAACCTAATTCACTTTCACAACCAAATGTACGGTCTAGGCCGAAAATCCGTACCGTAAATAGCAGACCGGAGACAGCAGACCGGAGACAGCAGACCACAGAGCAAAGCTAGGTGAAGCAAAGTCTCTTTAGAATAGCCAGAGTCTTCTTCTTCTTGATGAATACCTGATAGGGCAGCTGTGGTCTACATGTGACAAACATGCAAACAAGGAGAAGAAAAATTGATGCCCGCTTATAGTATGCCTGATATCAAACACCAAACTCCATGCTATTCCCGTCGGGCCCGAATGGTTTCCAAATCCAATTAATTAAAAAAAAAAAAGCCTCCTCCTCTCCGTCCGTTCGTCCCTCCCTCTGCTTTATCAACAACCTCAAGTAGACTGGTCCCCGGACTTTTCCAACGTCCTCGGCGATGCCGTTCCATTTGTGGAGCTTGGAACATCACCATTCCCGCCGGCGGTGTCTTGTCGTATCCCAGACACAGGTCGGGATCCTCGACCGGGTGTCCCTCTTGCTGAAGCCGTGTAGGCGGGTAGACTGATGGCTTCCCCTGGAACGCGGTAGCTTAGTGGACGGGCTGTGCCGTCGGGGCCAACGCCATCGTACCGGACCGTGACAACGGTGCGGTAGGGCTCGTCGTCGCCCTTCTTTCTTATCTCCTTGCAGGCAAGGATGGAGAGTATGAAATGGATGAGACTTTTTTGCAACTCCAGTCAGTTTCCGGCAGTGGGGTTGGCAGATAGCAAAACACTTACAGCAACATGCAGGTGATAATGACCACGACGATGCCAATGTGGTATAGGGGCGAGTACGCCAGGGGTTGACCGTGTACCTCGACATACTTCCATCGGTCGCCCTGAGAGACCCAGAAACACACATAACCCATGGTGGCCACGCAAGCCAGACAGAGACAAATGTGCACGCCAACGTGGGCGCCAGGGTAGATACCGCGGCGGTCTCGTCGGGCACAAATGGCAATGAACTCAAATGCTTGCCATGCGATAGTGGTGGCGGCCTAGCAGGTTTCTGTCTTAGCCGTAATTCAAACAATGACAAGGGTGAGGTCCATGTTCTTACCGTAAAGCCCACAAAGGCAAATGATGCATGGATCAATGGTGCCTCATCGTACACCACCGACATCTTGATACCCAGTCCCAGGAGAGCCAGCGAGAGCATGATAGAAAAGGCTCCAACAATGGTCCGCGCCGTCCACCATGACCTTGCTCTAGTGGGGAGTGGTTGACATCCCCTGGCCGAGTTGGTTGAAGACCGACCAATTGTTTGTTGGTGAGGATATTCAAGATGGTGCTCCTCTTCCGAGTAGTCTGTGGCAACCGTGGCCCCGCCCCGCAACTCCATAGTTCTTCCTTTTTTCCGCTTCTCCTCCTCTTCCTCTAATGTCACGTCCTCTCGGACGGCGGTCCCAGTGCCTGCGCGAGTGTGGATCTCAACCCTGAAATCCAAATGATGAACCACGTCCCTCTGCATCGCAAGCCGGAAAAGTCTCGGGTTTTGTTGGGTTTTCTTTGTTCTCCTGAATCAAACCCTCGTCTTCTTCTTTTTTCCCCAAATCCCTGCCTGGATTCTCTTGCGTCGTTTTCGCTTTTAACCCCCAGTGGTTCGTCCCATTCTTCTCTTGCCAAAATGCAAAAAACTGATGAGAGCTGTTCTCTTTTTTTTTTTCCTCCCCTCGGGTGGTGGTGCGTTTGGTGGTGTTTAGCCAACCCGGCTCCACTTCACTCAAAAATCCCTGCTGCCGCTTGTGCAGAATGTTGAGTTTCTTTAGCTGGTTCGCATGGGATTCTCAGCCGTCAATTGCATGCAACGACGTGGTTGGTCCGTTTTGGAAAGTTGCATGTATATGGTTCGCAGACATACACACACACACTTACATGTGAACCCAAAAAAAATTGGGTGGGGTGGTTGAGGTGTGATGAAAGGGAGGGGGGGGGGGCGAGGGAAGGGAAAAAAAAATCAATTGAGAAATTCGGGATCGGGATATGCGAGAGTTTGGAGAAACAGCGCGGTGTCGCAGGCCCGTTTTATGAGAAATAGCATTGCTGTTCCAGGCGTTGGCCATGCTCCGCGGCGCCGAGCCTTGGCCCGATTGTTGGCATATCCAAGGCTCTTGGGAGGTCTTGGCGCCGGGCTTGGCCTTAGAAGTTTTGTGTCTGGCTGGCCTGGCTCGTCGTGGGCTCGTCGGAAAGCATCGACAAAGTGTCTCCCTTGGCGGTGACGAGGGCTGGCCTTGGCCGAATGTGAAAATGTTCGGCGCCGACCCGTCCAAACTTTGCTCTTTCACGGCCCTTCCTTCTCTCCACACAGATATGTCCAGGCGCCAACCGGCTCCTTCCCCCGACTTCGTCGTTTTTTGCCAAGTCAGCGGGGTCTTGGCTGTCTCCGAGATTGCCAATTCTCTGGGCAAACCAGCAAAGGGGAAGGTGGCCATAACTCATTGTGCGCGCGCGGGACCAAGCGGCACATTTTTCTTGTTCTCTCTCGACTCAGAAGGTTTGGCACATTTTACTCTGACAAAACATAAGCACAAAATCCCACTATGAGATACTTGGCAAACGCGGTCCAGAACTAAACTGCATACGAATTGCGTCACATATCGGCCCCCTCGAGGAATGCACCTCCGCGGAGTCCATTTTGCGCGTCGACTGCATTAATCAACTGGAGAAAAAAAAGAAAGAAAGTTTGACGCCATTCACCCACTCTGCTAGCAGCTGGCTCCTGGGCGGGCGGGCAAACGAGCCTGGGCGTAAGACGAGGGCGCAGGACAAGTGCATCGCGGTTTGCTTCGCGGAAAGGAAGTGATCGTCGGGTTACACCAGAGGGATCCATAAAACCAACGGCTGCATACATGCAGTGTCGGAGCGCAGTAAAGTGCAGATGTACACCGGGTTCTCTTCCGAGCCTGCTTGCGTGCGGCAGAAAGTGCGATACTCGGTGGGGTGCAGATGTGCGTGTGGATGTGTGTGGAAATGTGTGAGTGAGCAAGTGTGTGTGTGGGCAACTGTCGCCAGAACGGTGCCACAACAACGCACTATGCTTACTACTCCAATGTCTCGTTACTGGGTCGCCTATAATAAGTAGCGGGAAGTTATTTTTGCTGGTGTGTTCATGATATAAATCTCCGATCAAAACGCGGCCGCTTCCGTAGCTACATGTAAGGTAGGTAATCATTGATACAAACAAACTCGGCCGAAGACCGGCCCTTGCAGGATGGGAGTTACTACTACCTACTTACGCATGTACAATCTAGATTAATACCCGTGGCTCCGGGTTCGCTTTCCATTACGCGATGGTCGTCGAATCCTGCCTCGGCTCGACCGACTTTGGGGTGTTTGGATTTATCCAAACTGTGGCGCAACCAGGTCGGGGCAAGGCCGGTCTAGATGGGGGATACCGAGCATGCAGGTTTTAAATGGTCTGGTTCGCCGGAAAGGGATTATCGTTGAACTCTCATTGGATCTGTTAACGTTGGGTATATGTTGTAACTCAACTCTCAACGACCAGTGACACCACATGCAGGGATTGATTCCAGCAACCAGGGCATTCCTCTCCATTCAAGTTTAACGCTCGTACAAGATGCAATGAAGCTTGATGCAATGTGTGAGGTGCTGGACTGTAACTTTTGTTTAGCTCAGCGTTGTTGTTTTGTAATCCATGATCTATCAGGTTGCCAAGGAAAGTCTTTGTGTGAACAACCCTGGGTGAGTTGACCAGCAACCCAACCAAGTCGTTGGCGGCCCTTTTCCCCATACTATGTTTGGTGCTGTCTCACGCAAAGACAAAAATCTTCTAGACAAACTCTCCAGCCAGCTTTCTAGACATTATCATTTCTATCAATTGCATGTGACACATACATCAATACATCACTGTCGACACTTGACTAAAACGTATCTCTGACACTGAACCTCGATTCAACTCGACAGAGCAATCATCACATCAGCCTGGCAAGATGGCCCAACCTGTCCGGAGCGTGGTCTGGACTCGAAAGCTTCCTCGCGGCTATTTTGTTGACCGCCTTGGGCACCTGCAGGAGGGAGACCTTGTGACACGGAAGCCTGACGACGACGTAAGTCATTTCCCTGCCTTATCTTACCTAAATGTGCCAGAACTATCTCAAGTAGGTGCACACCTACCTGGACTAGACATGGGCCTGACTGAAACTCTAATTCTAGCCTCTCGCTGGCGTCACCGGCAACTGCCTCACCTTTGATGACTTTTTCGCCGATGACGCGTTCGAGCTGGGCTGCGCCATCTACAGACGAATCGCCCGTCATAACAGATCCGCCTCTATTTGCATCCGGGGAATGCAGCCTACGGGAATCCATTTCCGCGCCATGACGGGGGGCATGGACTTGACTGCCGATCTCGAGCATCGACACACCCGGAAGCTCAATACGATGGTGCGTTTTGGCAAGAGTACCTGGACGGTATTGAGGTTGTATCGCGATGCGGGAAGCCGCGCAGAGTTCCGGTCCCGGCACGGGCTGAGCAGCGAGGAGGCCGCCCAGATGAGTGTTGACGGAGGAGCCATTCCTATCCGCGTCCGCTCCGTTGATGCCGTCGTGGCCATGGTGTCGGTTTGCGGCTTGGGACCCTAGGAGAACCATGCTGTCATTCTCGATGCTGTCGATGAAATATGGCGAGAGGTTCCTGTCGGCTTTGACGAGGTTGAGCTAGACGCGCCCAATGCAGGTGTTCAACCTGTGTCAGACAGCACATGCAAAGAATAATTCATGTTGGTCAACACACATGGAAATGCTAGGGGCTGTGTTCAAGACGTGGAGCGACATGGTTTCGGCAAGATGGAGTTGACCGAGATGGATATACTGAGTCTCTTTTGAGTGGTCTATTCGTGGTCTCTCAGGTATAACATGAACCAATTCATGATGTAGAGCAAAAATCAGGGGAGCAAGGGAGAGAAAACATATGACTCTCCATACCCCTTAAGTGCTCATCCCGGGATTTGCTACCGGGCTCGAAGAAAGACCGGTAGGTTATTATGTCCAACAAGACCTACCGCTTCATTTTGGCGCCTGTTTTTAATAAAATGTGACAAAGCGAGTCCTGAGTTTCTAAATACGTAATGTGAATCAAACGCACGGAGTTGCATACATGTCTGATATGCATCTACCTACCAGACTCACGGATCTGGAACCTTCGAGTTCGAGGCCGATGACGACAAATGTTTGATACATTAATAGGAGACCACCACCCTACATATATGAGCTAAAATCACCATTCTACTCTCAATTACTTGGATGTTCTCGAGCCGCTCACAGGCGGCTTCTCGAGAGTCCAGACTAAAATGCATATATTCCAGTCCCACATTTGAAATCATCTCCAAGAAACCTCCGATCCAACTTGAAAATGTCGACCAACCTGCGCCTCCTTCTCATGCGAGCAAACAAAAACCCTTTCCCGCCATATCACGGGTTGGGCTTGAAGTGCGCTAGGGAGTCTGATATATTTTGCTGATCTCTTCAATGGATTCGTGCGACCACTTTGCTGATCGTACCAAGGCGTCCAACAGGGTGGGCTGACAGCTCCATTTCCAAGACTGGGCCGCTACACTGCATCAACTCCAATGCCCTCACAACTCGCCTCGAAGAACTCCCTCCCGTCGGCCCTACTAAATCGGACGCTATTTGCTGGATATCGTGGCTTCTGACAATCTCAACTTTGCCACGGCCAAGATCACCTAGAGACGGAGACATTCGGACACATTCAAGCGTGACGTCAACACCACCTTCATCATCCAGAATGACGGCTCACCTGTAGATATGCTTTGCGAGGTCAACCCGAACGCCGTCGACTTGAAACCTGTCAAGGGAAAGGGATACTAGATCGATCGACTGACGTGCCACAGGATTGACCGATCCTGTCAGATCTCTGAGCTCTTTGAATCCAGTCTGGTAACATGAACTCCACTGATACTGCTTGGCAATACGCTCATTTTGCTCCGCTGACGTCTTACTCATCAATGTGTAGAGGAGGTCGTCCGGGTTCAGGAAGTGGAGTATAATCAGCTCAAAATGTCATGGCGTTTGCGTCCAATGTTCCTTGTGACCAGACTGTTGCGTTCGTGGTGGGTCGTGGAGTTTGGGCTGGAATTTGAAACACGCCGCCTGCAAGCCAGGTTTGTGCCTGCTGGAGGCTTAACAGCGAGCCACCAAATTACATGGTCACCATGTTAGCCCACCGAGGAGCTTGGGCTGGAGCCTTATCGATAAGGGAACGGAGACCGCCATGACACTCTGGCTGCCAATGGCGAATCTGTTTTCGTCATCAGGATTCCCCAGCCTTCCATCCTGGTCGCATCACATTCTTCTTGTTTGTGTCAGCAACGATCCTGCGATTGAGTGCGGCTTGCACGCGGGAGACTCCCTTCATTCTTTACATTTTCCTTCTGATCCACGCCACTTGTGTTTCATTCATTTCTTCCCGCTCTCGAGTCTCTCTTGGTGTTGTTTTTCTTTGTTTATCTTGATAAGCTGTTATTGGATCGACTGAAAGCACTGTCCCGCACGACTCGCTGCACATACCACGCGGCCGGACTCGGTCGACACTGCCGGTGACTCCCCGAACCGGAACTCCTTGACACCCCCTCGCACCTGTCGCATGCCCTCAACTGCGAAGCTGAATCCTCCTATTACAAGCGACCTGAAGCCCCCGTAAATCCGCAGTTCAAACACACGCAAACAACCATCAGTTGAAGCGCGAGCCAACGTGATGCGGCGCCCCTCACTCCACCTCTCCGAGCCCTCTCGGAACCTCGAGGAATCCGTCGGCACCCCATCTCCAGGCACCGTCGAGCCCAACCCCGACCTGTCGCTACCTCTCCCTCGTGAGGAAATCCAACTTGTAGATGGCGACCTAGATGGCGACGACGACGACGACGCCAAGGTCTACACCCCGCCCCCTCATATTGCGGCACGGTTATTTTACGGCCGGCCGACAAACCAGACCCGACGCAAAGATAGCGCTGCATCGTCGCGTCGTAACAGCATATCTTCCACCCACTCGCGCTCATCTGCTGCTGGCTATAGTCGTCATGCCGGACCCCAGAGCAAGCACATTGCTCAGCACCTTCGCCGGGCGTCTATCCTTGAGGACCGCAAGGCACGCCTTGCCGATCGTGCTGCCCATGCCGAAAAGGTCCGTCTTCGGGCGGCCCTGGCCAAATCCGCGACCAAAGATACCAGTTTGAGCGAGGAGAGAGCGCTCGCCGCCGCCCTGGCGCGAGAGCGTAACTTGGCTGAGATTGCCGCAGCGTGTGCCGAGGAGGTAAAGCGGGCAAAGGCGATCGCCGAAAGCATGAAGGAAAAGCGCGAGCAGGAAATACAAAAGATGCGAGTCCAGATGGAAGAGCGCCTCGCCGAGGCTGAGAGGAGAAGGGAAGAGTTGCGGAACCGGAACGCTGCCAAGAGCCGAGGACGAGAGCGAGGACAGAGCATGGGGAATCCGAAACCCGCCATGGTTGAAGTGATGCCCCAGGTGAAGGAGGCTAAGGAGCGCGACGCAAGCCCTATGCGACAAGACGTTGCCGCTGCGAAGCTTCAGTGGCGGTGGAGGTCGATCCTGCGTAAACAAGCCGTGTCCGAGTTCCTCGCCCTGGGTCTATCAATCGACTGTGTCCGAGCTACCTCGTTTGAGGAAGTGACGAGGTTGCTCTCGCAAGAGAAGGTTCTCCTCGTCACGGCGCGCGTGCTGCGGATCTGCGGCTTGAATGAAGGCGACACTGGCTCGGTAGAGGAGATGACAGCGGTCCGGTCGTTCCTCAGTGCATTCTTGATCCTAGGACACCCTTCGCAAGTGCTGAGTAACAAGGAGGGAACGGGCGAACCGGAGCAGGTCGGCTCCCTTCTTGCAAAGCCCATCCCTCGTGACGACTTGGCCAATCCACAATCGCAGGAACTGGTTGGTAAGGCCCGAGACTTGCTTGTCTCATTCGAGAACATCCTTGGCCGCCTGACGCCTTTTAATAACTATACACCGCCTCCGACTGCTGTCCAGTCCTTCCCCGAGACCTATGCGACATTCTACAACGCATTTATAGGCTGGAAAGCTCGCGATTCTAACTCTCTGATTGACTTGATGGTCATGCAATTCGTCGAGCTTGATGCTATCTGGGAGACGGTCAAGGATAGCACCGATGGATCCGTTGACCAAGTCTACAAGGAGAGCATTCGCGACAACCAGCTCCTCCTCTTGGTAAGGATCAAGAAGCTGGCTGGTCCGGCAAAGGGGAAACAGCTGGTTGCGGAAGCTGTTAAGGCCGCCCGCAGAGCGAAAGCGAAGAAGCCCATTGGCGACACCAAGCCTCGTGTCGCGGAGCACTCGACCACTGAGACTGCGATGGGGGTTCTGAGTGCCGGCGATGGTGCCAACCGAGATGCGGTTCACGGCCAGGCGCCAACGCCTCCGGCCACCCCGACGAGAAAGAAGGAGACTTTCCGGGTCAACGTCGTCATCCCCAACGCAAAGAGTCTTCTACCTGACAACAGGGTCGTCGTGCACGAACTCGCCATCAACAAAGAGTTTCGAACAGAGCCTCACGAGTACCACGAGCAACAGGCCGAGTTTCTTGCCCCTATTTTTGAGGAGATGCGGTCTACAATGCAGTCTGACAATCAAGAAGCCCACTTCCTTCTGCTCCTCCGAGTTGCTGACTCGATTCGGGAGAAGCTCCAGCGTTTGGTGAAACCGGGGAACTCAGTGCACGCTTTCATCGGAGAGCTTCTCGACACCGAAATTGCTAGACGTCAGTTCACGATGGGCAGCTTCTCATACGACAGGTTCTTCCGCACCATGGGCTCATTGCTCCCTAAACTCTGCGCGCCAGTCCGAGACGACGAAGTCAAGGAGCTTGTCGAGAATAAGCTCGACCAAGGGAATTATGTGGACCGCCTCGAGGCATTAAATGCGTTCATTGACGTCATGTTGAGCGATTATGCGAACTACTTGCTGCAGCTTGCTGCCCCCCGATTGATCGAGGAAGCTCCGTCGTATGAGGCAAAGGTCTTCACTGCCCTTGTCGAAACTGGACAATATGATCTGTCCGCGGCGACTGCGGCCTGGCGAGCCGCCCGGCAGAAGCTATTGGCCGAGATTGCACGCCGAGATCCCGAAGGCATCAACCATCCGGCCTCATGGCTGACAGGTGATCGCGTCTATAACCAGATGCTAGTCGATGTGTTCACGCAGCTGTCACCCATTCCGATGCAAGAGATGCCGGAGATGCTGTTGCTAGACCACAAGCGTGCTGTCGAAGCGGGCAAGCTGACTCGAAGGATCGTCGTGACGGGCGCCGTGTTGCTTCAGTGCAAGAACCTTCTCAAGCGTGATGTGCGCGCGCCATGGAGGAGCGAGGCACAGCGAATTATGGCTGTGCTGGAGAAGGGCGAAACCCAGGAGACTATGACGCTGGAGAGCACCGTGGATGGTGTCATGGCTGCACTCGAAGCGGGGCGAACCATGCCAGCCGCGACAAAGCACCATTTAAGGGCGCTGGCCACCAAGTTTGTGACTGCCAGCGCTGATGCCGTCAGGCGAACAGGGAGTGAGCCCGCGGAACCTGTGTTGAGGCTGCTGCTCACCCGGCTGCGAAGCTACATCCTGGCTCGCCTTGCTGCCGCATCCGCAAAGGAGAAGGTCAAGGCTACTAGTACGGCTGGAGAAAAGCTTGCGAGTCTGGGTCTCGCTGAGTCTGTTGATAAGGTCCGGGATATGATCGATATGATGAGCAAGGTATCGAGCGTTGACCGAGATGCACACGCGACATGGTGGGACAAGGTCGGGGAGTTGGTCGAGAAGGAAGGAGACCGTTCGGCTGCTGGTTCGGCTTCTCCCGTCAGCGTCTCTTGAGTCTCGTCTCAAGAGATGGGCCTAGGAGTTCCGGCGTGTGGCGCAGGGGAGTGCCGTTGTTGGTGCCTTTTTGTGACGCAAGTCACTTTTCTTTTTCGTCCTCATCCGCATCCGCATCATGACGGGGCAACGCACACACAATAGTGGCTTTTATGGAAGCATTGCGACAGGTATCATACACTATCGGTTGGGTTTTTCTTCGGCTATGTTGCTCGGGCTTCATTCATGCTCACGCTTTGGTCACGTTTACTTTTGGCGTTGGGGTATCTTGGGTCTTCTATATCTTGGCGGCATTCTCATTGCCTTGGGCATAGTGGTCTTTGTCACGTGGTTGGAAGGATTGATGAGCGTTGTATTGTATGTAGCATGCGTAAGACGAATCAAGCGAGCATTTCAACAGTGGCTATCGGGCCAGTGTCAGTTTGGAGTGTGGGTGAGCCTCAAGTGTTGTGTCGCCGTCTGTGACTGAGCGCCCCTGTCACTGGTTAAAGTCGGTGAATCCACCATAGGAAAAGGTCACGGTTCCATTGCCCACAGCTATAGATCTCATTGTATTCTACCTCCTTGCATCTCCAAACTCATCTGAGGAGGTGACGTTGCTTCAAATGTGGCTTAAACGGGAAGGTGCTGAAGCGTGGTGGGTTGTTGATTACCCCTCGTCATAGGGTCTTGGGATCCTGCCGGGTCAATTGCAGTCCGAGATGCTAGCGATCAGCTGGAACTCTGTGGTCAGTCATTCGCCATCCACCCCTGATATATTCTGCAACTGGATGAAATGGAAAAAAGACAAGTCAGTTAGAATACGGGGATTTCCTCTTGTACCAGAATAGGGCAGAATGACACGGAAAGGAGTCAATATTAACCCATGGTGCTAGCAATCATTCAAGCGTGGGGTCCCGGGTGCTGCCCAGGCGCCGACGCACTGATGCACTGACGCGGTAAGTGCGGAATCAACTGGCAATAGACAAATTGGTGGCATAGTAACTAGTTGGGCAACGACTTCTCAGGCAAGACGCCCCTATTGCTGTTGTTTGTGTATTGCCGGCATCCTAGATCGGAAAGTCGCCCGAAATCTATTCCGGCTGCCCACCCTCCACCTGTGCCCTACCGCCCACGCCTGCCATTGGAGACAACTGCGCAGTGGCGCCGGAGCAACGGTAGTTGCCCTTGTTGACCGTTGGGGCGTTTCCCGACGCGCCGCACTTGTCGTCATTAAGTTTGCATACAGCAGGCGGGGTCACGGCACATCAAAACTACCCCTCCCCACTTCGGTCCTGTTGACCCCTCTCCGCGGATCTGATGCACCTCCCATTGTTTAGACCAACGGTTTCTTCCTCCGCCTGGTCGCGTTACTTGACTTCTTCGTCCCTCCGAATTTCTGTTGGCACCAATCGCCAGTTCACAACACAACTATCCCGCATTACTTCCCGACATTGCTTGACTCCCTACCACGCCAATCCCAATCCTATCCACCAGAAGAAGCAACTGGGGTCTGGACGAGCGTGGCCAGCAATCTTTTCGGCCCAACTCCTCAGGAACTGCTCCCATCAAGCACGGCTATCCAGGGGTTCCACATCCAAGACAGCCATGGCGGACCGCGACATCCTCCCTGATGACTTCAAGCCATCGCACTACGACCTGGTCATCCGGGACCTGGACTTCAAGACATGGACCTACAAGGGCACCGTCAGGTTGGTTGTCCCCCCCAACACCCCCAAAGAACACAACTGCTTCCTCCTACTGACACCCTATCAGAATTGATGGCATGGTGGTCAAGCCCACCAAGCAGATTGTTCTCAACACACTTGAACTGAAGCTTCTTAACTCCAAAGTTACTGTCGACCTAGACAAGAGCGAGCAGTCATGGGACTCGGCCGGCTTCACTGAGGACAAGAAGTCTCAACGCTCCACCATTACGTTCCCCAACGAGTTGCCTGCCTCGTCCAGGGCGTCTTTGACTATTAATTTCACTGGAGAGCTGAACCATGACATGGCTGGCTTCTACCGCAGCCAGTACAAGCCGGCCGCGCCGCCTGCTGCCAGTGTTCCTCACGACGATGAGTTTCATTACATGCTTAGCACCCAATTTGAAGCATGTGATGCTCGCCGCGCCTTTCCTTGCTTTGACGAACCGAACCTAAAGGCCACTTTTGACCTTACCCTGGAGATCCCCGATGACCAGGTTGCCTTGTCCAACATGCCCGAGAAGGACTCCCAGCCTGTCGATGGTGGGAAGAAGCTTGTATCATTCGAGCGCAGCCCCGTCATGAGCACCTATCTGCTCGCTTGGGCTGTTGGTGACTTTGAGTATGTTGAGGCTTTCACAGATCGTCAGTACAACGGTAAGAAGATCCCGGTCCGTGTCTACACGACCCGAGGTCTCAAGGAGCAGGGTCGCTGGGCGCTGTCTCACGCTCCCAAGATCATCGACTACTTCACGGAGCAGTTTGAGGTCGAGTATCCTCTGCCCAAGAGCGATATTCTGGCCGTCCATGAGTTTACCCACGGTGCCATGGAGAACTGGGGTTTGGTCACCTACCGCATGACGGCCATACTCTTTGACGAGAAGCTCTCCGACTCCAGATTCCGTAACCGCATTGCCTACGTCGTTGCTCACGAACTCGCTCACCAGTGGTTCGGCAACCTGGTCACGATGGACTGGTGGGATGAGCTGTGGCTGAACGAAGGCTTCGCCACATGGGCAGGCTGGCTGGCCACTGATCACCTGCACCCCGAGTGGGAGGTTTGGGCCCAGTTTGTGAACGAAGGCATGGATCAAGCGTTCTTGTTGGATTCTGTGCGCGCGTCTCATCCGATTCAGGTTGTGGTTCGCGACGGTCTTGATGTCAACCAGATCTTTGACAAGATCAGCTACCTCAAGGGGTGCTCCATCATTCGCATGTTGGCGTCTAATCTCGGTATCAAGACTTTCCTCAAGGGCATTGCCATCTATCTAAAGAAGCACCAGTACGGAAACGCCAAGACGTCGGCCCTGTGGGATGCCCTCAGTGAGGCGTCCGGCATTGATGTCAACACCATCATGCGTCCTTGGATCGAGAAGATTGGCTTCCCAGTGTTGACGGTAACTGAAGATAAGCAGCAGATTTCGATCAAGCAGTCTCGGTTTCTTTCGACAGGAGATGTGAAGCCTGAGGATGACGAGACGACCTGGTGGGTGCCGCTCGCCCTCAAGGGTAAGACGGGCTCTCAGGGTGTTGAGTCGCTTGCTCTCACGACCAGGGAGTCGACCATTGAAGGCGTCGATAACGAGTTCTACCAACTCAACACTGCTGCCACCGGATTTTACCGTGTTAACTACCCAGAGTCTCGCCTCAAGACGCTAGGCACGCAGCTCGATCGGCTCGGCCCCGAGGACAAGATTTTTATTGCAGGCAGCGCGGCAGATCTCGCCTTTGCGGGCTGTGGGTCCACAGGGGCGTTGCTCTCTTTTGTGGAGGGGTTCAAGAACGAGACTGGCTACCGCGTCTTGAGCCAAGCCCTTGATGCCATAGGAACGCTCAAGTCGGTCTTTGGCGAAGATGCGCAGACCAAGAAGGGACTGGAAAAGTTCACCCTGGAGCTTATCGACAAGGCTCTCAAGGAATTGGGAACGGACCCCATATCCGGGGAGGATTTCAACCGCAGCCAGCTGAGAAGACGGGTGCTAATCACGGCTGTCGCAAATGGTCATCAGGAGTGAGTCGCGTCATTTGTTCCCAACTTCCCAGGCATCTCATACTAACGCCGGTTTAGGGTCATCAAGACCGGGTACGACCGGTGGACAGCCTTCAATGTCAATGCCACTGGGGAACCACTCCCCGCGGATCTTCGGGCGCCCTTTTACCGCGCTGCTGTTCGCACGGATCCCGCTGCCGTCGTCCCCGTTTTGAAGCGTGAATGGTTCAACACTCCGGCTGTTGACGGCAAGGAGATCTGCCTCACGGTTCTCGGAACTGTCACGGATCCGGAGATTATCAAGAATGTCCTTATTCCCTTCAACTTTAGCATCTCTCCGCCAGCGCTGGCGAGCGATTCAGTGCCGGCTGGCGATATGCACTATCTGGCCTCGGTGATGGCCGGGAACCATGTGGCGCGCCCGCTCCAGTGGGCATACATTCGTGACAACTGGGATCACGTTCTTGCCAAGCTGGGTGGCAATCCGATTGTGCTAGACCGGCTGATCGCTTTGGCGTTGCCCAAGTTTACGGATACAGAGACTCTTGAGGAGATTGAGAAGTTTTTCTCTGGTGTGAGTACCAAGGGCTTTGATCGAACTTTGGAGACGGTGAAGGATAAGATCCGGGGTCGCGCGGCTTACAAGAAGAGAGAGGCCGAGAATTTGAAGGCATGGCTCGTATCGAACGGGTATGCTTGATTGGGAATGCTGCGGCTATAAGGCAGGCCAGTGGATCGTAAACGCGGTGTTGGGGGGATTCGAACTATGTTACGCTTAACCCCTGAAAATTGGTAACCTGGGCTCGAGGTACCGGCGGGGAGTTTGACTGGTGTCCAGACAGATGTGTTTTTGCAATGATCCCTTTCAACGATCGCTGACTGTGGGAGCTCGTCCCTCTGAGTATTGTCAGCATCGCATTTTATTCATTCTCTGTCCTCCGAGCCTCGGTGTAACCCTTTGGTCTTGATCTGGTTGCTTCTCGTGCTAGGGTCAAACCACCATGTCTTGATAACTTGACGTGCTTTAAACTCGAATGTGAGATTTTCCAGCCCCGTGATCCACCCAGAGAAGACATGGTGTCTCTTCCTTGGGAGGAAAGGTGTTCAAACGCCCGGCTCTTCCTTTTGTCCATCCGTCCGAGACAGTCCCTCGGCCGTTGAAGAATCAGACATGTGAGACGCCGAGCACCCAATCACAACGGACTTGATTGCTACGGGCACATTAGTGCGCGGGGTGTCAGTGCCGTGTCGATACGCTAAGTGCTCGTTTGCTACAGCATAGAGCCGCTGACGCGGGGCAGTGTACGCAGTATGTATGAAAAAGATGGCTGACGTGACATTGAACCTCCCTCCGATTTAGTGTAGTGTAGTAGTAGTGCCTTGCATTAGTCTAGCTTGGTGGGATGTA
>Ga0247760_1002287_pt1 | contig 15020 bp, 22 predicted proteins | sample UWRJL171409R4_FD_179936 | JGI IMG/M metagenome (GOLD analysis project Ga0247760, IMG submission 179936) | Plant litter microbial communities from Arlington Agricultural Research Station in Wisconsin, United States - UWRJ-L171-409R-4 | ecosystem: Environmental > Terrestrial > Plant litter >...
GTGTGTTGGAAGGTATACCTATAAGCTGCTGCCTGTTCTTTTATATCTCCCCCTACCCGTGCTGTGAATTCGCCTGTATCGCCTTGATGAAAGCTTTCTGCCTCTGTCTGCCCCTTTTGCCACCACCCGCCTTCCTGATGTTACCCGAGTCCCTCCTCCTCGGAATCCGGATATGCATCACCTGCTCGGGCGGATCGTTTTCATCCAGCTCTGTCTTTGATGTCCTCACAAACGCTACCTTGACGGCTACCGTTTCGCTCCGTTGCCTCAACAGGTCAAAGAACTTTGGAAACTCGCTCAGCCAGCATGTACGACCAGCACCACCCAGACGGTCAACCAGGTCCAGGTCGATGACCAGATACACTTGTTCAAGTCCTTGCATTACAGACCCTAGCAGCGCAAACCACTCCTTTTCCGTCCGTGCGCTCTGAAACCTCCTGGCGCATAAGGAAGCAGATCGTTCGTCCATCAGGGTTTGGTTGAGGGTTAATACCTGTGAGGCGAGGTATTTGATCATGTCGCTTGACACGGCCTCTTCTGAGGAAATACATGTACCCTTTGATGCCAAGGCCCAAGCAGTTGGGATGTTGGCCGAAGTCACGAGGTCGATTACATCGACAGCGAAGTCTCGGATAGCGTGACGCTTTACAAATGGGCCTTCGATGAGGAGTTGTGATGACATGGCCAAGGATCCCCATTCTTGGAGTACGGGTGAGTGATACAGGGATTGGGAGTCTGTCGCTTGGCGCAGCCGGATTTTGCGACTGATGGAGAGGGTATTGCGGACTGCATCTGGGGATGGGAGTGTGCTACTGGATAGAAAGCTCATGATTTGTGAGAGCTCGATCCGGGAGATCTTTCGGTTGGTGTCAATGAGTCCACTGAACTGGAGTTTTGCCGCCCCTGTTGGTTTTGCTGTCAATATACGCATCTGGAGCGGCAACTATGATAACGACTCACCCTCGATGGCCATCTTGAACTCTGCCGACATCAGTTTCATCGACTCCAAGTTTGCCACCCGCGCTTCCTCGAGCTCTCTCCGGGCAGCTTCAAGCTCAAGGAGAATCCGACGCTGCTCCGCTTCGCTCGACTTGCGGCTTTCTTCAAGCTTGAGCAAGATTTGGCGCTGCTCTGCTTGGCTCATACTGAGGGCGATCCTGTCGATTTGCCTGGATGTATCTTGGATATCGTCCACTATGTCCTTAAAGCGAAGGGCGAAGGGACTGGTGATTGATGTTATGGCATGGACTAGTCTCGGCTCTCGATACCACTCGAAGGCTCGTGATACAAAGTTGACCAGATGAGCGTAAAGCTGTCCCACTTGCTCTTTCATGTCATTGCTTGGGTAGAGTAGCAGTTGCAGTTGGACGTGTTTTACTGCCTCGCATACTCGACATAAGGCCTTGGAGAGTTCCTTGATCAGGGCCTCGTGATTTAGGACGCCCTAGATTCAGAAAAGCCGTCAGCAAAGTCTGCCTGAGATGTTGCCCGGTTGGAGCCTAGTTCCACGTACGACGAAGACGAATTTGAGGAGTCCCCATGCCAGCGAGACGTATTCGGGGTGGTGTTGACACATGACGTCCATGACTTGGGCGTAAAACATGACTCTGGAACTCAATCTGGTGATCCATTTCCAGGCTTTTCCATTCCTCTTGGAGAGGTAATTCTGTTGGGCTTGCTGAACCGTCGACAATAGCTCCTCTGCGGTGGAAGGGACTACGACCGAGTTGTACCCGTTTCCACTTCGGTACAAAGGGTTTCCGTCGCTACCGAGAAGTTTATGGGCCGTTCGGAAAGCTTCGCTCGCCGAGGTCGAACTTCAATTACGGCACATGTCAGCCGAGAAAGAACAGCGGTGTTTTCACCTAGATTGATAACTTACACACTGTCGGGATTCTTGACAACCCAGCCATGTTGAGTAAGGGTTTCAATTAGAGGTACCTGGCTGCTTCCCATTTTGAAGTCTGTTCAATCGGAATCTGGTGAGAGGGGCTCGTCGTGTGGCGTTCACCGCCCCTTCAGATGTCGGTCGAGCTTGGCCAGGTGGCGCTGAGATTAAATGATTGGATAAGAATCACATATGAGGTTCGCCTCATTTTTTCGCTGTTGCTTGCGAGGAAATGCACGTGCTTTCGGAGAAGGTGGGTGGCAGTGCTGGTTCAGTTCAGACTCGGGGTTGCCTAATGTTGCTTGGCAACCCAGTCATCCTGCACCTTCAGACGTTCCTTCCTTGAACTTCCTTTGGGCAACCCGACCTTCAGCTGACGCCGTATCAGCGACGATTCTGCTTGAAGCAAATGGCGGCCAAGTTTGCTCTTCCCGAAATCGGATTGCCGGAAAAGGAATTCGAGCGGCCAACCAAACGACCGAGACACCATGAACCTGCGACTGATGGCCGCGCCGGCGATCAGTTGGAAGTCCTCGAACAGATGGTCAGTTCCGATTCCCCCATGTCATCTTACCCTTCGTCTCCGGGTTCCATAGACGCATTGAACGACCAACCTGACTGGAGAGAGCTGGCCCGGAAAGTCTTGGGTCTCCCCGTGGACGCACCAGATGATACCTTGGTGGCCGGCCTCTCCCGCCTTTCTCGAATTCTTGACAAGTCGCGGCCACCGCCACCACCAAAACTCGAGCCAAAGTTCGAGATCCTTCACAGGGTGTCCTGTATCAAATCCGTTTTTGCTCGGGGCCACATATACTCTGATGAGCCAACCCTTGAAAGCAAAGACGACGACCCAATCGACCATCTATCAGGGCGGAATGAAATCACTGAAATCAAGAGATTTGCAGAGAGAACACCAGGTGTATGTTTCATCGTGATTTTCGAGTACCAGTGTTGCCACGGGAAAAAGCACGCCAATCCCGTCGGCCAGAGTACCGTCATGGATGAATCCATTTACATCGTGTCCGAATCCCTCGCCCGCACGCTGATGACCTTTCAGCGGATGCAGGCCAACGTCGACAACGTTTTGGTTTGGCCCGAGATAACACCTCACAATGAACTACAGAATATGCATCGCTGGCTTTTCTCCAAGTATCAGCAACTTGCAGTGTTCGGCAAAGACCTTGACAGTGACGATCAGGCTGTGTGGACATGCTTTTTGTCATACTTCAAAACAAAGCACCAGGAGTATCTAGATGCTTCTGCTTTGCACCAACACGGCAGCACCACACGGGACTCGTTCAAGTACTTGCTTGTGAGTGTACATCCCTCGTGTGTTATGAGACCGCAGGAACAATTCTCAAGACATCTCAGGGTATCACTTGACGGCTAACTCGAAATAGATTCCCGGCAACACAGTGGTTCTTCGCAGCAATGAAGACAAAGATTTGGACCAGTGTATGAAACTGGAAAAGTGGCCAGAGTACTCGGATGTTGCGTTCCTGCGCAAAGCTGGATCACGCAACACCCAAGTTACGCCCGACAATTCCGAGCGTATTAACAGCTGGTCAGTGACATTGACTCTCAGTTCAATAGAATTCAATGGCAGTTTCACCAAACGGACACATCACAGAACCATCCCGTTGCCCTGGGACGCCCATGGAAATGGGGAGGTACCGATTGCCAGCTTACATGCTTACCCATTCACCCACGCTACACCCGAACGGAGGAAGTTTCTGATCGATCGAGGGGCCATGTTCTGGGAGTGCCGCTCAATAAAACACATTCAGTACTCCGGCATGGACATCAGCCGTCACCATTACTTTGTAAGCGAGCCTGTTTATCGTCTCCCTACACTGAAGCACACTGACTGATTAAACGTCGCCAAACGCCTAGGCTTCGGCACGCTTCATAGTTGACCACACAACGTGGGCTCAGCTGCAGCTGCTAGAGGCACAAAGGAGAAAGGAACCGACAATACGATCGACCAAGAAAAATGAAGCAAATCAACCGTCCACATCGTCCAAGGAAAATGAACCCATTCTCACTCTTGAGGGGCCTTCTGGCGAGGACTTTTACGCTTTGCTCCCAACAACTTTGCACGCCTTTGACCTGCAAAGCAAAAGCTGGCGTAAGTGTCACCCGGACTAAAAACCTCCAAGTACAGAATTCATACCGCTAACATCAAGCCACAGGCCAGCTAGCTGTGGGCAGGTGCACGCCAGTGGAATGGGATGAAAGCGCCTTTCCTAGCCTTGTTTTAGATCAGGACACCAAAGATGTCGTAAAGGCCCTTGTTACGAATAAGGTCACAAACACTGTGTCGACAGACCTGATCCGCGGAAAGGGCAGCGGCCTCATCCTACTCTTTCATGGGTACGTGAGTCTAAAAATAGAATACCGGGCCCTCTAAGCAGATTTCAGCTAGAACTGACAAACAATAGGCCCCCAGGAACGGGAAAGACGCTGACAGCTGAGAGGTAAGTGTGCTTCTCGCCGCTGCATCATCATCATCATCATCATTATCATCTGAGGCTCTAACTCTAGCTTTACAAGTGTCGCTGAGGAAGCCCGAAAGCCGTTGTACCGTATTACTTGTGGAGATATCGGGACCGCTCCACAAGTGGTTGAGTCCCATCTTGTCCGCCTCCTGCAACTGTGTAAGAGATGGGACTGCGGTGAGTGACAAATGCTAGAGGCTGATGACATGGATGGGGGGGCACCGTTTGCTGACTTAGTTTTTTTTCCAATGCTTTCGCGTTCCCTAGTCGTCCTCCTCGATGAAGCCGAAGTGTTTCTTCAGGAAAGATCGCTGACTGACTTGAACCGAAATGCACTGGTCTCAGGTACTTATGGTCCCAATTGATATTTGTGATCCGATAGGGCGCTGATAAGTCTCCATTTGCAGTCTTCCTCCGAATCCTTGAATACCATAATGGTTTGTTCATTCCACCCAATTAATTGGCTAAGGTGGTCAGAACTAAAAAAAAAAAACTTTCGCTGCAAAAGGTATCATGATCCTGACAAGCAATCGGGTCGCGACGTTTGACGAGGGCTTTAAGTCACGCATCCAGCTCTCCCTATACTACCCCAAGCTCACCCAAGCGTCACGCCGCAAGGTCTGGCAAAATTTCTTCGACCGCCTCGACAATGATCCGGTTGCTAGGGTTGAGCTTGACATTGAAGATCTCCGAAAAAATGCGGTTCCGCTATCGAGGTTCGAGCTGAACGGCCGAGAGATCAGAAACGCGATCAATGTTGCGCGGCCCTTGGCGATATCTGAGGGCAAGCTACTTGACTTTTGTTGCTTGGAGAAGGTCATCAAGGTGCAGAGAGATTTTAACAAGTACCTCAAGGACGTGTATGACGGGATGGGGGATGATGAAGTCGCGAGGGTAGAGTTGAGACGGTAAACCGTGTGTGTGTGTGTGTGTGTGACTGGCTTCAGGCGCAAATTCTAGGTTTCAGGTGTTGGTTCCCCGGCCAGCGGGATTTTTTTTTGTCGCTGATAATGTATTTTGTTTTGGCAGAAAGAAATGCTATTAGAGAATGTTCTTTATTGCGTTAAAAAAGGCTCGAGTCTCGGGCTAAAAAGTTCTTGAGAGAACTTTCTCTCCAATGGCTACCGTTAACGCCTATCCAAAGCGTATTGCATGCGCTGATACACACGATGCTGAAGCTGTGACCCCCCCCCTGAATTGCTGACAGGTAGAGAGTTTCGCGTTTCTGATTGGGCTCGTCAGATGATCTTCCCCAGCAATGCGAATCCGCAAGCACAACAAACATTCTTCTACGTCGGCGAAGCCTGCCGCTACCTTACTGTATTGTAGCTCTCTACCCGAAATCGACTCCGCCACCAGCGCTTCTATCTCGTCTCGCCAACCGTTTTCACATATCACCCTCCTGGTACGATTCCTTAGCTGAAAACTTCACCGATTTATACGAAATCAAACGCACCTGGGCCCCTACAGTGCCACCTCACAAAGCCGGGTATGGGTCTCGGCCGGCACGACGGAACACCCGACATACTGCCCGGTCCCGTGCGGGCGTGTGAAGAACTTTTAGACCTGAAATGCACCTGGGTGCTTCTCCGGCTGAGGGCGTATCCGCCGCTGTTTTCCCGCAACAACCTACCGTGGCTCTCGTGGTTGGACAAGGCTTACCAGATCTATCAAGCGCACAAGAGATCCGTCTGCGAATTAACGTGCACGCACAGCTGGTGTTGGGACAGATAAATGTGGTACCAGACAGATACAGCGTTTCGGAATTGGAGAGCGAGTACGCCGACGGCTCGGAGGTGGACCACTCGGAAGAAGAGGATGAGGGTGATCGGGACATGTTTTGGTGGCTTCCTGTGCCAACCTTCCCGCTCCCGGTGTATACCAAGCAGCCATATTATTATCCATCGTAGCTGGTTGCTCTCCTAGTAATTGGCCGCAAATGATCGTGGCCAGGTCAATCTTGTCTTGTAGATTGTCTGTCGACGTTGAGCTCGAGGGTTTAATTGCTTGACTCCTCATTGCGGATTTGGCAAAGAGAGTTGGGCATCTCTTGTGTTTTGTTTTTGATTTGTTTTCATTTTCATTATAGAACAGTCTAATCCGTCGCTAGTTGGTAACCAACGTGACTGGAGTCGCAATACACTCTCGAGCTCAACACCTATGACAGGCAATCTACAACACACAAGAGGTTCACCGCCGCGACCACCACATACCACATAAAGCCCACACCTGAGCTGGGTAGAAATTTCAACATTTCCGATACAAAATAGCACTTGGCCGATCCCCTTCCCCCTCGACCGATAGAGGCCAACCCTTTTCCCCTCCAACCAACGATGTCAGCCATGCTGAGTGACCATAGTAAAAAAGGCCAACCCTTTTTTCCAACGGCAGTAGTGATTGCAGTGAGAGGCCAACCCTTTTCTATCCCGATAAATCTATGTAATGTAGAGATAGCTTATCGGAATGCATGGCTATGTGCGGTGTGAACTCGGGTACCCGTCATAGCGAGGGTTGACTGTGACATAGCCGTCGCAGAAGTCAGAAATGTGGATAAATGCGGCTTCGAGAATCCGAACGAGCGGTGCTTGAGCATGCCAGTAGCTGGAGAGATACAGGCCGGTGCTTGGCTGAAACGGTGCGGTGTTGCGGCAGTATTCAACGTTCAACGCGGAATCGCGCATGTGGTGATATGGAGGTGTCTAGGATGCATGGTTAGAGAAAGGAAACTATGGAAGAGATGAGCTCGAAGGCACGTACCTTGCTCGAGAATGCTTCGCAATCCTGCGCACCGGTGAGCAGTGAGAGGCCAACCCTTTTTTTTTTTCTTAAAAGAAAAACAGGTCCCACAGGAGCGCTGCCCACGATTAGGCCGCTGAAAAAAAGAAGAAAAAAAGAAATTGGGCTCCGCTGCCCCTGCAAATAAACAAACCAACTCAGAAATCACTGGACGAGGGACTAAAGAATGCACATACCGCTTCCCAAGTCAATGGGGTGGGGGAGCCCCCCCGTGGCCGTCTCGCCGGGACCTTCCCCGTCCGACGCTTCCGGATGTACAGCTATAGGTACCCGTCAGCATCATGTCATTTCTCATAGTGCTGATTCTCAAGACTGGTAATGGAATGGGTGACGGGATAGGAAATGGAATGACTTACAATCTCTTTATACATAGGTATTTATACCCTATTTTAAATTCCGTTAGCCTGATCTACCATGTGCCTTGCGGGACCATTGGTTCGGGCGGGAGGGGAGAAGAGCATTGCCAAAGCGCAAGAAAACGAGGCATGGAGATACATACTCGTTCAAATAATGATGAGGGATGAAGAGGAAATGAACGCGGGCCATTTAACTCTGACAGCTCACAGCATCGAGCGACCACATGGAAGCTATGCGGCTTCTGCTTGCCAGTAGCATCCCTTTTCGTCCCTGGCTTTCCGACAGGTTTCGCAAGTTAGGTTATCCGACAGTTTTGAGGACCGGTGTCTTGTGTGTGTGTGGGTTGTCAGTTGTGACATTTTATCGTCTGGTGGTGTTTGCATGTAGTTGAAGAAGACCTGGATGGAAACAATCCCCTGGGGAGAGTTGAGGTGGTGCGTGTCTTCCTTGTGGACGTACTGAGTATTCCCGGCCAGGCCCTTGAGGGATATTTGAGCGAGGGTCTGTGAGATGATGGATGATGGATGATAAAGCTGGTGTAAGAGGTGTTGAATTTGATGTTCCAGCGTCTAGGTGCAGTAGCTGATGTGCGAGGGGGGAGGTTATCCGTAGTTCCTTCCCAATAAGCTGAGTAAGGCTGCCCGGCCCCGAATAGAAGAGATGCGATGACCCGTCCCGTCGGTCCCTCTGTCTGCCTGAACCCGTACCCCCTGCCTGAGTGTACAGTCCAACCAATAACCCCTGAAAGATTATTCGCGCGGCACTTCACAGCTTGGCTGCGGCATTCTTTTTTGTTTCGAGGGCTTGGTAATAGAAACTTGAGACCTTAGGGAGTAAATTTCAAGGCTTAAATATTTTGGCTTGACTCCTTTCGTAAAACAGCATCCCAGCTGTTCATGTATTGCACAAACCCCTTAGGGGTTGGATTGTATACCAGGTAGGTAGGTAGTCTGCCTGAGTGTGCAACCTGCCTCAATGGTCCCTTCCCTGTATCTGGTCAACGCCCATCAGGCCTGTCTTTGACAGGAAACCATCCACTCCAGTCCTCCGCAATGCAACGCAACTGCAATCACATTGATAACCGCCCATCACCCCCTCCCTTCCATCCATCCAACTCCAGACTCGAGAACCTACCTAACTTATCCAAGTTAGGAAGATAGGCACCTAAGTGCCTAGGTAGGAAAGCAGATCGATTCACCTATCCCAACAAATGTAAAACGCTCTCCGGCCCCGTTCCCTCTAGCCTCTCCACCCCCTGCACCTCACTCGGTTCCGCCATTCTTCCATTCACACCCATTCTCTTCATGTCTTTTCTCTCACCAGCGCCTGTCCAAGTCATCATGCATCCACAGTGACTACATCTATTAAATGCGATATCTCCACCTGATCCGGGATCTGATCTCATATACGGCACTAGAGAAGCGTCGTCTGCGATGGAAATCGTCACGATGGCCGGGTCGAGGTAAGCCCACATTGCGCCGTATTTATAACAGACGGTGCAGCGGCAGGTGTTGAGCAGGGCGGGCAGAGAAGGGACCGTGATTTGGATGCGGTTGCAATGGCAGGATGCTTTGAAGGCGGGTTCGGCCATTTTGCACTGACTGACTCACTCACTTGGTAGTGAGTCTGTTCCAGTTGATGGGGGTTGTTGACTGGTTTGAAAACAAGACAAGAGTATAGAGTCAAAAAATGTTGCGATTTGATCTCGAAACGAGAAGAAAGATCCCCCGCCTTAAATATTTTTACCGCATACATACCCCGCTCGCCAACCATAGACCAGACCTGTGATGGACTAGCTCTCAGACATGCAGGCGGAGAGAACATATTCCGTGCTCTTGCCGCGGGGATGGACAAGTTATATTGATCATACTACCTAGTGGGAAATGGTGCATAAATAGTCCAAGAGAGAATATCCAGTCTGAGGTCAACGCAAGCCAACAAAATACCCACCCAAACACTAGACCATCAAGCCCTCGGTAATACGCATCGCGTTCTTGATGTCATCAAATCCAATGTCCCTCCCGCGTCTCTTGGCAATGATCCTAGCCGTCTTGGTAATGTTCTTGATCCTTCGCCCGTTAATCTCGATCTCAGCCAGCTTGGTGATTTCCTCTTCCGTCACCACCGACTTCTCACGACCCAGGAAGGTTTTCCAGATTGTGAGTCGCGAAGGAAAGTCTAAGCTGGGATAATTGATGGTCAGATGAATGCGAGAGTAGACGGCAGGATCCAGCGCGTGTTCGCGGTTCGTCGTCAGGAACAAAAGCGAAGGATAGTACTCCAACTCCCGAAGGAAGCGTGAAACAACATAGTTCTGGTGAGGGGTGTCGTCCTTTCGTTTCTCTAGGTACGTGTCACATTCGTCAATCAAGAGCACTGCGCCCCATCTGGCCGCTTCTTCGAACGTGGTGGTCAGCTCGTCAGGTCCTTGGTCCTCGTCGGAACGGGAACTTCGGCGGGACTGTTTGTGGTCGTTCCCATATCGGCGCGAAGCCTCCATCAATGAAATTTGAGCCAGGTCGAGCTTGACCAGCGGAGCTTGGATCTTCTCCGCAACTGATGGAAACGATCTGTGAGCTAAAGCAAGTAAAGGTTCGAGTGAGTGCAAGTTACCTGATTCGGCAGTCATAGTCTTTCCTACACCCGGATCTCCGGCCAAAAGAATCACCAAACCGCCGCCTGATGTAGGGTTAGCAATGGCAAAAGATCACACGCTTTGGATTGGCTCGCCTTTGCCGTTGATGACGTCGTCGAACGCGTCGCCCTCCTTGATCTGACTCTCGACAAAAGACAAAATCAGGTCTTTGTAGCCATCCGGGAGTACAAGGCTATCGAATGGATCGTTGTTCCATTCAATGTCTCTGATGCGGCTCACATCGAAGCTCCCTATAATCTTGGTCAGCTCTGGATCAACTTCAAGCAGGGGAGGTGTGGCATACTCCATTCTTTGTCACGTATGCAGTACCCATACAAGTGGGAGCTGCACAGCTGGAGCTGCAACTCAGTGAGTTCAACTTGATTTCCAAACTTTATGTCCTTGTCTTTCAAAGCAGTCAGTAGCCGTGACTTTCTGGTCTGGTAGGCTATCTCTTACCTCTCTTCTTTTCTCTAGGGATGTCTGATCCCGTCGAACTGAAACTGCTGACGCTACTTCTTCTGGACATTATTGGGAACGGCGGCGGAGACGTTGATAAATCGGATTCGTACCGCGGATAATGCGGGCGGGGCTGTCGGACTGGGAAAGGGCCCTCTGGCTCATATCGTTCTCCCGGGTTCCCCAAATTATTCTTTTTGGGAAGCGGGCGGTGACCTCCAGGTGGTGCCAAGTCGACGGGAGCCTGTGATATGAGAAACGTGGAGCAGCGAATACCCGAGGGAAAATTTTTCTTTAAAAGCTCAAAACGCATATTTTTCCGGCCAGTGTGTCCCTCATTGTCAATGATGATCCTGTTTTCGAGGCGCTTCGTCGGCTTGGGCTTAATACCGCCGCCTTCGGTCGTCCCCTCACAATCACGAGAGTCGGCGTAGGCTCTGTACTGCACTCCGGCGTACTTTCGGAAGTTGCGTCCACGTTCGATGCACTTGGCTTTGACCACGTCGCCATCCTTGACGTACTTGGCAGGGATAGTCGGGAGACTGCTGATCTTGCGAATGCCGGGGAAATCGTACAGGGCCGCTGGGCTGCGTGCAATACCGAACTCTTCGCCATCCCAGTCAATGGAGCGAAGCTCGAGACGACACATGACCAGACCGTGAGGGGGGACAGCAGTCGAGCCCACACAGTAGTATTGCCCATACCTACCACTTCCACCGCTGGGATGGTGCTGATAGACAATTTCGCCGGGAGGGAAAATGGTCCAAAGGTGCTTGGCCGTGATCATGCCATTGCTGACAAGCTCCTTGGTGACGACAAAAGCTTCAGCAAGCTCGATCCTGACAATCGATCGAAGCTGAATAAGGGCTGCCTTGACTATCTCGTCCTCTTCATCCTCGATTGCTTTCTCGAAACGCTCCCAGCGCCAGAAGAACTGTCGAAACGGGGCTCTGAAGACCAGGATGTTGACGGCCGGTAGAAGGTCGTCGTAATCGCCAAAGACGTCAAAGAGGACCTTTCGGACATCCGGGTTGCATATTTCGATCGAGTCGACCGCTATTCTGGCCGCCTTGCGCGTGGGCAGAATACGGTGGCGGACGATCAGCGGGTGCGATTTCTCGGGGGCGACCTTCGGCGGCTCAATCTCGACGTCTCCCTGAAGCTCGTCGACCCAGTTGCTACCAATTCAGAGTTAGATACGCCAAGAAAAGAGGAAGAGGGGCCGCGCATACGTGCAGCAAGCGCACTTGCTCGGTCCCGCGTAGAGGTCCTTCACGAGACGCGCGCGGTCTTCAGCACCAATCCGCACATCGTCATCGATGCGAATGGCATCCGCAAGTCGCTCAATGAGAGCAAAAGACTCGTCGCCTGCAAGATCAGAAACGGACATGATGGGCGCGGCACGATGGAGTTAAGGCGGAGAGATCGATGGATTGATTCCGAAATTTCAGCGAGGGGACGGGCACGTCAACTGGGCAGCAGCGTGCAACGGCATCGTCCATTTTGTAGTGTGGTGTCGCTGTGCCAAGAGGGGCTGTTGCCTGCTTGGACGCAAGATTTTGGGGCTTCCTGACCAATCCCGCACGAAGGCTGGTGGTTGCTCAACAGGCTGGTGATCTGGTGATCCGATTCGTCCAATTTCGAGGCGGTGAAAGGCATTATGCCCGTCTGACTCCCACCCGCAGCCAGCAGTCAAACATGGAACAGGCAGGAGCAATGAAACGGCACCGACCTTATCGTTAACCCGCAAGAGCACTGGTTGTGGGGAAGACTGGATAAGGAAGAGCGACTCGACGTTCGACAATCGATCGATTACAACACCGTCAAATTTTTCACAAATTCGGCAGACTCCCCTGCTTCCGCATTCTAAAAACCAGTCTAGTATACTCGGCATCTATGGCTGGCGCGCCCGAAGTCAAGATTGCATAGTCCTGCCAGCTCCCAGACTCTCCCGGTACGACAACCTCGCGCCATTCTCCACCCCTGCCAGTCAACCAACCTCCAGGCAACCAACCTCCAGGCTCCCCAGAACCTCTTCTCCGAATCGAAAACATGATTCTCACGTCCTCGGACGGCAGGTTGTGACATGACATCGAAACATTGACCGTCTGGCCGCCGGGGAGCGACAGGTTGGCATGGTTTGTGGCCTAGGAATTGAGGTCATTGCCCGGGACTGCCCATTCTCGCCACAGCTCCAACACTTGCATCTAGCTGCAATTCGGATTCTGATAACGTGCGGTTATCGATGTTCCAAAAGATGATGGGCTTTCGCATGATATAGATCAAGTCGCCAGAGGGATACCTGATGGTCATGTCGGTACATCGCAGGGCAAAGTCGTGAAATAGTTGGCGCATCTCTTTGTCGGCGTCGAGGTTGCGTCTTTGCTGGACCCAGTTGGATCCGATCCAAGGCTCCCTCTTGCGCTGTTTCTTCATCCAATCGCTGATTCGACTTATAGTCCACCCTGCATTGTGCGCCGCGTGCCAGAGAAGGGCCGTTTCGTCTGATTGCTCGTAGAGACGCTTGAATAGCGAGTACTGCTCTGGGAACTCGCGTCCGCTTATACTTACGACATCGTCGCCCACCATATTTTCTGTGGCCGGCCACACGAGGCCATCAAAGAAACGCGACAGGCCCAACGCCCACCACACACTGGAGTATCTGTCGGTGTTGTTAATATTGCATGACGCACTCGTAGATGCCGCTGACAATAGCCTTTTTCAGCCCGACAAAGGGGAATGGGACACTGTTGAGTGGGAAGCCAACCGCAAGGTAGCATATGGATGCATCTCCCTGCCGTCTTGACCCCTGGTCACGCTGAACGTATTCCTCCCGCCAACTGGTGTGGATGAAGGAGGCCAAGGTGATATGGACATGTACTGGCTTGGCGGGCGTTCCGGTGTGCGTGCCGAATAAGTCGAGAGCCTTGTTGATCGCTTTCTCGATTTCTGATAAGACTTGGTCTTTCCGAGGATTTTGCCGCCAGTCCTCCTCGCTTTGGTAGAGAGTTGCCGATGTCCATGCATTGAACCTCTCAAAGTGCTTAACTTTGGAAAGCTGGCACTTTCCCGGGTTCATATAATCTGGAGGCGCATGACTCCAGACGGGGCACAGGATTGTTTCGTTGGCGGCTGCAACTGTTGGCAGAAGAGGCAATATGCCGAGAAGGTAGGGAAGCGGTAATTTGATCATCATTTCTGTCTGAGTTGGAAATCAAGAAATTGCAGTGTTGACTACAAATGTGACACAGCCAGCCGCTATATAGTTCTATCCTTGGGCCTTCGTCCTTCTCTGGAAATCTGGTTGCCCCTTCTAAAAGGAGGTCTTTCAGTCACTGTGGGTATGATTATTGTCCTTGTAAATGGTTTCACTGGTCAAGTTGGTTCAGAAGGGGATTGTGCCCAGACAAAGGCCAAATGGCTGGGTCCAATGGCGACTATGCGCCAAGCCGAAATACCCAGCTGAAGCTCAGCTGAATCCTTTAGCAAATAACAGTGACCCCAACCCGTTTATCGTTCAACCGCTGAAAAATTGCTCAAGTGGTTCTTGACAGCTTGGCAGCGACATACATCTTCGTAACTGCCCAAGGGTCAACTTTGTAGTGACACTTGTATTTTGTCAAGTGCTGTCCATCCAGCGCCCTCAACGGGCGCCCCCGGCCCGGCAACCACCAGACTTCAGCCGACCTGGTGTCCCGTATGATCTATGCTTCAGAGCTATCGATAGGCAATGGGTCGTGGGCCGTGGGCCCCGGGGGCGGCAAGGTATTAGCCCTCCAAGCTCTGGAGAGGGAGGTTGCATTCGGCGCTGCGGAGAAGCCGGCCTTGTCCGTCAATTTCAGTTAAGGGCTATCGGTACTGGCCTAAATGGTTTGCAGCGCGCGCGAGCTACGCAACAGCACCTGTTAAAGCAGGCTTTTTTGATTTGGACGAATACGGCGGGCTCAATGGGCAACATCACTGATGCCACGGGTATGTATTGGTAATGTTTCTTCAGACACTGAACTTGGAACCCAGGAATATGCGCCAACACCTGAACCTGGACGACACCTTCGCGCGTCGTTACTGGCAGAGACTCCTTCCATATTAGCCAAGGTGCTCCTACATATGTCCCGAATGACCTTCACCGCTGGACACATTGATACCACTCAACTCCCATCCGTCACCGAGCCTATTATCCTCTATTAGAACAGACCAGACTAACTCGCCAGAGACTAACATTGTCTCCGCAACATACAGCCGATTTCTGGGGATGGATGGCCCAGATGGGGTGAATTTTACAAGGAGCTAAAGAAGATAGATGCGGAAAGGAGATACCAACGCCGGAGAAGCCTACCTACCTACCTACCTGCTGATGATGATGGGTCTGAACCAAAGGAGAGGAGAG
>Ga0247760_1002288_pt1 | contig 15017 bp, 4 predicted proteins | sample UWRJL171409R4_FD_179936 | JGI IMG/M metagenome (GOLD analysis project Ga0247760, IMG submission 179936) | Plant litter microbial communities from Arlington Agricultural Research Station in Wisconsin, United States - UWRJ-L171-409R-4 | ecosystem: Environmental > Terrestrial > Plant litter >...
CTTAACCCGAGCCCCACAGGATAATACCCTCTTCAACCTCCTTTCCATCCTCAATACCGACTATGCCCCCTCCTTCATCCGATTCAACCTCCTCGGCATCACCCGCACTGTCAACGCCAAATGGGCCCTCAGCGCCCTCACCCAAGACCACCTGGCCATGAAAACCGCCCTCCGGCGCGGCACCTACTCGACCCTCAACCTCTACATCCGCCCCTTTATCGACACTGCCGACTCTCCCAATCGCGTCATCAACGGGCGCTGTCCCCTCCCCGTGCTCAACCCGTCCAAGACCGAATTCAACAATGACGGGTGCATGGTGCTGCAGGACACCGTTGCACGCGGAGGGAGAACGGCGACGCACGAGGTGGGGCATTGGTTTGGGTTGATGCATACGTTTGAGGGCGGGTGTGTCGGTGGGGATGGGGTGGATGATACGCGGCCGGAGGCGACGCCGTCGGAGGGGTGTGATTTGAGGAGGAAGACTTGTCCGGGGACGGGGTATGATCCGGTGCAGAATTTTATGGATTATTCGCCAGAGTGAGTTGCTACTGTTCCTTTGAGTTATTACGCTGAGTTCAACGTTTGCTTGCTTGCTTGCTTGTTTGCTGGGAGTTTGCTAATGAGCTGTTGGAACAGTCCCTGTAGGAATCACTTTACCGCTGGGCAGAGCGCGAAGATGTGGTTGGAGTGGAGTTTGTTGAGGGGTTAATGAGCGGTCGGGTTTGAACTGGGAGATTTGGCAGCCCGTAAGTTGCCGGCCTGTAGTCATCTCTGGATACATGTAGGGCACCTAGAGGTAGGTACCTGCCTTGGGGTAGGTACCAACGGAAGACTGGAAAATCCTGTTTAGCACATTGTATCGCAAAAGAAAGCATCCCAGCTACCCTATCTACATCTTTCCTTTACACTGGGGTACAAATCACTGCCACCATGCGCGGTCTACAGTCTAGAGGAGAAAAGAGAGTAGCCCATTGAGTCTTCACTTCCTCACCGAGAGGTAATCTGCACACCTAGTTAATCCCGACCGGAGTCTGACGGATCGCGCTGCAGATCTTGCGGATTGACGCAATGCTCGGGTGCCCGACTGTGTACTCGGTACACATGCTCTCTGAGTAAAACGATTAGAAATATCTGTAGCCCGGGCGTGATTTGAACTCAGTCAGGTAAGTAGGTCGGGACTCGCTTGGTTCGATGCATATCAATCCGACCAGGCCCCGCACAAGCCCTGTTGGTGCACGAAATCGGGTCCAGTTTGCAGGACGGGCAAGACAGCTTCCGGGCGCGGCCCCAAGACGATTCTCCTGGCCGCGAGGCGTCGCCATGGCCATCACCGCCCCCTGAACTCCCATCTTCAAGGCCTGCCGTCCGATTGTCGTTGATCCTTCTGGCGATGGGCGCTTCCTTGGGAACCACTTGTCGATAGCCCATGTTGGGCATCGCCTTGTCCTGATCGTTCAGCATCTGCAAGCTGGCGTGGCCCACCAAACTGCTGAAGAAAGGCGGTCATGAATTCCGCCATGACAGTATCAACCACTTCTTGGTGCCTGGATTCCATGGCGTCTGTGACCAGCGAACCGCTGGAGTTGCCTGTCGAAGACTCTGAGTCTGAAAACGGGAAAGCAGGGTTGCTTCTTGAGCACCCTCGAGTCATATGTGTTGTACGTGAGTTCGGACAAGTCCGTGGCTTGCGGGCACGGGTCTGACAGGATAGAAAGTCAGCTCGGCTTAGTACCGATAGTATAGTTCGGAACAATCCGTTGGGTAAGAAACTCAGAAGAGATATATACTTTAAAAATAGCCTAATTAGGGACTTGCCAAGCCAAGCGGCTGTCTACATAAAGCGTTTGATACATCCCTGCAAGAGCAGCAGAGCTGTCACAGCTGCGATCCGCGACTGACGCCACATGGCGAATTTGCGAGGAAGATTCAAGGAGGTAGTATTATATTATCGTTGTCGAAACTGAGAAGGAAGTGCACTTGAAGGAATTCTTCAGCCGTCCACACTGCCAGTCGTGTCGGTACGAGAGACTTTTATTCACCTCGAACGGCGGCGCGGCCAGAGCAACGCTGTTGTGCAAGGCCTAACCGTGTTGATCCAAGTTGGTGGCGAAGTGGAGATTTCCTTGGACCAAAAACCCTGGTGGCGCTGGGACGCAGCGGGGAAGAGCATTTCGACTCGAGCGGTGCATGCTGAGATATCTTGTCAAACTTGTGGTCTGACATCTGGAGGCTTTAAATCAGGTGACAATTCAACACTCCGTAGACGACGAAGGCGAGCGGGGTATAGAAATGACTTTGGTAAAAAAAAAAAAAAAATTTGACGGTCGTGACGTCTTCATTCATTCATTCATTCCTCTCTGCGCTCAACTCAAATGCTTCTTTCTGAACCGCAACTCCCACTGACTGCCCGTTTGGCAGATAGGGTCGGTCCAACGAGCGAACTTGCCGCGGAGCTGAAGCCCAACGATGGGGGTTGGCAGCTCCCCTGCCAATAGACTTCACGACCCTTTTTGCCCCGCCACCCCCCGCAAAGCAGGACTCTGGAAGGCATCCGCCTGTTCAGTACGCTGCCAGGGTTTGAATCACCCCGAATCTCCTTCAAGGTCGACCTGAGTTGATACTCGAAGATAGTGTTCTGGCGAACTTGACAGCTTGATAAAAGGGACTCCTGGTTTTCTCAAGGTTCAGGGCCTTTCGGATCTCCACTTGTCAGAAATTGGAGGATTCATTCAGCAGACAGCACCTGATTTCACAGAACTGCGAATTGTGATCACTGGTATGGGATGCTTTACCTCTGGCAGGCGTCAAGTCCCCAAATTGACAGAAGAGCAGAAGACGGCCGACCCACGAAACGGCCCAGGTTCCACCAGTAACGACGCGGCTGGGGCTCGACATGTCAAGAGCAGCGACACGTTCATAGCAGAGTCCCAAAGCTCTTTCATCCTCAGTTAGTCCCCGTCTGTGACACAGGCCCAGTCGTGGTTCCTACAAACACTACTAAAACAGCCGCATATGCCGCCGTGATTCCCAAAACATCCTTCCAAGAGCCTTGCGAGAACCTCGCCACGATGAAGGCAATAATCAGTACTGACAGCGATGACACAACCAAGCTCTTTTGAACATTGGTATTCGGAATGGTCATGATGATCATTGGCAGAATCAGCGCCAGCCCTCCAAGAAGAGCACCAAACGTCCGATCGAACAATGCCCGCGACCACTCTGCGTAAGATGTCGAGATGCCATGGTAGACATTGTCGTACTCGGCCCGTTTGTCAGACAGGATCTGAGCGCAAAGGGATGGTAGTAGGGTTTCGTGGTAGGGGTAGAGGGGGTTGCGGTATGGGGGGCGGAAGGCGTTGGTGCTGACCATCTCGAAGTTAGATATTGCTTGGCCTGTGACAATCGAAGGAGTACTTGTGAGTTTCAAGATCTATACAGAGAAACATCCTGTAGGTGGAGAATACTGACAATACTCAGACAACAGCTTCCTCACCTTCAAAATCTTTCCCCTATCAGTCGTCTTCGTCTCTTGCAAGTCAACAAGCTCCTTTGCTAGCTCCTCCTCAAAGGCATGCAAGTTTAGGTGATGCAAACGCCCAAAGACCAGAACCCCCATCCCAAAGGCATCATTTGAGGGCGATTCTTCGGTGTAGACCTCGAGCGCCTCCTTGGCGAGGCAGCCGCCGACATCGGGTGCAGTAAAGGGGACGTGATGTAGTTGTCCAGAAAGCTGAGGATCCTCCAAAAAATAGGATTATAGGACTTATCGGGACCGTCCCATTTGGTTCGGGGGGTAGGGAATATGTATCGGTTGTTGTTGGTATTGGTTTGTCTGTTGCTGAATGGTTCTGTTATCGGGGTCACAGGGGTTGGAGCAAGTGATGTGCCAGCCTCAAGGGCCGTGGAGCAAGAGTATTGATCCATTGTGCGAAAAAGGACGCTCAAGTATCATGGACCGGAAAGGATCAGGCGAAGGGTTGAAACCGGTCTTAAATAGATGCCAAGGAGATGGTGGCGGTGTTGCTGATCAGGAGCTTGTGGACAGAGGACACCTCACTGCGGTAGTGGGGTGACATCTTCGGCGTGAACAATCGGAGCGCCGCATTCAGGCAGGATTCATGGCAGCTATATCCAGGCAAGGGGTTAACAAAATAAAACGGTCTCCAATGGTAGTGAAAGTGGTGCGATGAACTTCTGACCACAGTAACAGCCCCTAGCAATTTTTAACGCTTCTACGAAATTCGCTCACATCACTCTTCATACTCGTGGACCTCCAGCCTGACTTTTAGCCCCAAATATGAAGTAATTCGCAATGCTTCCTGGCGGAGGTGAACGCCTCTCTCGTGATTTCACTAGCCCCATATCTCGGTGACGGGGTACACCAAGCCCTAGAACATTCAGCCCCCCGAATATTCCCCAAGCTAGCCTTGCCAGGGTCGCCTTCTCCCCTCTTGAAGAAGAAGCTCGCATCAGCAGGTCATCATATGCGAACGAGTTGGCCACGGTTCGAGAGATGGTGGGTTTTCCTGTCCCTGTCATGCCATTCAGCCAGAATATGTTCTCGGCTTGAAGATTGTTAGCCCACTCCCGGATCTGGTGAAGGAGGTTGGTCCGGGTGGTCGGGTTGGCATCGTGCGTTGTTACTCGGCGTGCGAGTCGGGCGCCGCGCCGCTTGCGACTGGGAGCACTTTAGGTCGATCTTAGGGCTGATGTCGAGTGTTTCCGCGCTAGATATTGAGGTTAGCCGCGGACCGACGCCATGTGTTATCGGTATGCGCATACGCTTGCTCGGTCTGAAGGGCGGCCTGATCGACCTGAAGGGCGACCGTGAAGGAGGCGCTGAAGGCTCGCATTGATTTTATCCACGTCCTTACTATCAAACGGCCACTTCAAGGCTCGCAGCCCTATACGCCTCATAATCTTGTTTCGTGGCGATATCATCAAGCTGTACGTGTCAGCAATGGCTTGGTGCACCTTTAAACGTCTCGAGCCGAGCTCCATGTGGGTCCAGGAGAAGCTGTTGCGCGCCACCAACGGTTATCTTCGGGCTCTTGGTATGTGTTCGCAGGCGCACGATGTCCGAACTACCTTTTTGACGGCGGACGAGTATTCGAGACAGAGAGAGCCGACCTTGGCGGCTAGCTCGATTACCGTCAAGATGCTTGCGGGGGGTGAGCTCAGGGAAGCGATGTTTAGCCCAGCTATACACCTCCCCCAGGGTAATTATTACTAGCGTATGACATTCTAGCCGTCTTTGGCAACTTGTGGAGCTCAGTCACAGTACAAAGGATCACAGCCAAGTTTGCAAGGCCCAGATGTACCAGTACTAAAAATTAATTCGCTCCCCTCCATTCTGGATGACCAACCTCAACCTGTTTGGCATCGAATAGGCCAATTCCTTGCAAAATTCAGGCCGGATAGCGTTCCACGCAGCCGTAACAGCAGCCCTTAGCTCTGGTAGGCTCAAATCCTCGAGATTTGGATAGTTGAGCTCAATCCAGCTTTTCATCTCGAACCATAAGTTCTCAATAGGGCTCAAATCTAGGCTCCTTGCCGGCCATTTCAAGGTCTCGATGCCCAACTCGTTGAAGAGGGCTTTCGTTGAGCGAGCGGTATGTGAGGAAGCGTTATCTTATTGGAATACTATAGGCCCTCGCCCACTTACTCGGTACTATTAATCGAAGGCGTGCACCAAAGGAAGAATATAACGCTAATACTTAACTGCAGTGATACCGCCATATTCTTTCTCCCAGAAGAACGAGGGCCCTTTCCATGCCCCTGCGAAGCAAGCCCAAAACATCCACCCATTTGCCTTGCAACGGACGATTACCCAGGACTCGATGTCTTTCATAGCGTGAATTGTCAGCCATTTCTTCCACATCGTAGACGTTGTTGCCCAGGTCTCGTCCGAGAAAGCTACTTTTTCCCAGTCTTCGGGATTCGGGCGCAGGCGAAGCTATTCCTCAGCAAACGCAAGGCGGTCACGCTTATAGCGTTCTATAAGCCGGATTCTTCGTAACCGTATTTTGCGTTGATAGCCCATAGATCGTAGGGCGTAAGAAATTACATATTCCCCGAAGTATTCGAAGCCTAAAATAACCCATCGTAGGTCTGGCCAAGGTATGGTGCGATGGATGGGGTTAAAATGGAGGAATTCTCGGAGCTGGTTTTTCAAGGGGGTATTAATAACTACCTTTCGACCTCGTCGCTTCTATTCAATCTATAAGTTATCTTATAGGCTGGAAGGGTTAGAAGGAGCTTGGATACTTTTTGCGGTGTGAGGGGGCCTTTGAGCGCATCTTGCACTTATTGAACCGTTTTACCAGTTGCCTTGGCAATGGTAATATAATCCCACCCAGTATACTTTCGCGCCGCCCATATATCAATCTTCTCGTTGCGTGACAACTCCCGCGACTTAGGGGCTCTCGTGGGGGCTGAATGGGCTGAAATAGCTGGTAAATTGGCCTCGAGACCAAGGTTTAGTTACGGTATCCGTCGTACCAGCTGCAAGCGATATACTCGCTCCACAGACGGCGAGTCGTAGATGTTAGTATGGTTCAGGATGGCCTGGATATCCATCTTGGCGACTGGCAACAGCTGTGGGCGAGTGGTAGCGAGTGCGAGCCGTGGAGAGTGGTGGAGAGTGGAAGAGTGGTTGTGGTGGTGGATTTTGGTGGATTTTGGTGTATAGAAGAGGAAGAAAGTAGATTTCCTCAGAAATTACTAGAAGAGTGACCAAACCAGGGCCCTGGCGGCAAGCCTTACTAAAATAGGTTAGTAAGTACCGCACTAGTAATAATTACCCTGAGGGAGGTATAGTTACTATAATCTAAAATAGGATGTGAGTTGCAGACCCAATTTTGGGACACTAGTCCACTGCCAAGTACTACCGTTTTCCTTTACCCATACAAGCAACCCCTGTTAACAACCCCACTAAAACTACCGTTGGTTTCTTACAGCGTAACTCTAATATACTGAGTTGGATTCAGTTCTCCTACTATAGATACATACAAGCCAGACTCTTGTGCCTTGGGAGTGGCTGCAGTAGTCTCGCCAAGATTGTCGGCAGCAGCTAGACCCGTAACCTTGGCGCCAGAGTGATGACCAGGTCTTGAATCCTATTCCCTAGTGTCTTCATCCCCAGCGTCTTCCAGTCATGGTCGACCCCCTTGCCCTTGGCCTGATCTACCACCTCAGCCTTGCCCTTGGCCTTGTCGTATTCGGCCAGGATGGCACGCTGTCTAGAGGCCACGGCTTCATCGTAGCCACGCTTGTACGGGTCTTGGGAGCTGTAATAGTCTGTCTATAGGGCGGTCCTAAGCCGGCTCCGGCTCTCCCAAGGCCTACCACAGGGCTCCCCCCTTTCACCGGTCGTGTTCTCCCTCTACCTATCCATGGTGATGTACGCCGCTGAGGCTGGTACGCCGGCCAAGTCAAACCGTCGAGCCGCGGGCCTGGGTCAGTGGGCACGGGGCATGTCCAGCACCACGTTATAATCATACTCTGCTAATGTATACTCGGCCTTGCTAATTCTATCTATATACCTCTATCTAGGCAGCATTCGTACACGTCGGTAAGTCCGCGACCAGGCGATCTCAGTCTACACTGCTAGGTATCCTTATAGTGTTTGTAAGCTTGCATAGTGGTAAACTTCCGTGACGGACGTTTCCTCCTTTGGCAATCCCGAGCCGTAGCGCTAAACCGTAACGATACCGTGCGGCACTATCTGGTCATTATTGCGTTTGGTTGAAGAAGTGTCTATAATGATAAAGTTGTTCAGAAAAATGAACAACTCGACCTGGGCGCAACCGCTTTAGAGATACCGGAAAAGGTGGAGAGCAATACTTTGGAATCCAAATATAATATATATAATTTATCAAAAAATTGTAGGTTTTTTCTTTTCCTTTAGTTGGAGTGAAGGAAAGCGCGGTTAGGTGGTGGTGGTAGAGGTCCTAAAACTGGGTCTTCGTAACTCCACCGCCATTTTAGACCCGTGGCAACTATAGCCGAGGCAGTCCAGAACTGTGACCCCCTCGCTCAGTCTGGCTCAGTCTGGCTCAGGCCAAGGCGGCAACCGCTCAGTTCCCAAGAAGGAAAGGGAAATTTATGGTGTCGATTTTAGGGTCGTGAACTGGGTGTTTCGCTGATTTGGAAAAGGGCCTGCGAGAGCTTGATACTCGCTTCTGCAATCGCTATGGCGCTGGCCACCAAGCCAATTGCTTCAGCCATCTTGGAATTGTCTTCAGAGCCAGTGAGTTGCAGGATGAAAACCCCTCATTTGGCTGCCTCCGTGTGGTCGTGTCATGAGCGGGGCACACACATAGCCACACCCACAGCTGGCCAATTTCACTCTGCATTCACGTACTTCACTTTTCAGGTGCTGGCGAGTGGTCTGACGCAGCTCGACGCTCTGGCGAACATAGCCTTGCGGACTTCGAGGATAGAAATCTCTAAAGCTTAGGAGAGTAATACGAATACACAAGAGTGTTATTTTCAAAATTGGGACGCAATTTGGCTATCTTTATATATGGGACCAGTTCTAGACCCCCTCGGCTAGAGTTGAAGTGATTTAGTAAGCTACCCTGCAGCCTGAGCAAATCCTGAGCAGGGACTGAGCCGGGGTGAGCAACGTCACCGAAAAAGGAAATTTAGTGTGCCCAGATTCGTCGCACAAAACACAAGAGCCTCCAATCACAGCATTCATCATGATTACAACACCGCTCTCTCCATTCAAACCTGACCCAAAAAGGATAACCAAAACGAACATCCTAAAGATTGCGGAATAGAGCAATCGTCTGCACAAAGCCATCCATATTCTCCGAATAGTCCGCCTTATCCACCCCATCCACCGTCACCATCTTTGTCGTGCCCACCGTATTAAGATTGTACATCGACACTTTGCTGTTCTCAACACTAAAAATCCTCTTCTGACACCGAGCCCCCGCCCCGATATCACTGCATTTGGTCGAGTAATTGTCAAAGAAACTATACAGACCAGCGCCATATACAAACGTCTTTTCGCTGTCTACAAGTCGCAGACCCCACCCAGATTCGCCGGGTTTAAATTCAGGATCCGAGTACTTTGCAACTGGCGAAAACGGAATCCTGGCATCCGGGTTCGGTTGGTAGTAGGCCGTCTCGGTCTGGATTTGGCCCATGACAACCGCCTGGGACTTGACAAGCTGGTATTCGTACATCTGGTGGTGTTCGACACCGGTTCCGTACAGCCAGATCCCGCCCTTCTCGCTCTCAATCAGCATGCCGCGTCCGGTGTAGATGGTGATCTGTTGGTTGTTGGCGCCGATTTCTAGATCGTGGTCGGCGACCCAAACCCAGCAGTTTTCCATTAAAAGACCCGACGATCCCCTGGTGATGTGGAAGCTCAAGAAACCCGAGATGCAATCCTTGTCGAGATTGCTCATATCGATCTTGACATCTGGGGTCTTTGCACACTCCTTCAATTGCAGCTCGGAGCCGGCAAAGCCACCGATGCGGACGTGAACATCCCAGAGTCCCGACGGACGAGAAGTCGGCGAGGCAAGGTTGTACTCGATGAGGATAGCGCCAGGCTGATAACCCTTGGTGGACACAATGGTATTGGACCACTCAACTGCACCACGCGAGCCTGGCTTGCCGATCTGAACAACGGGCTTGGGTTCGGCCTCGTTGGCGAAGAACTTGCCCGAGGACAAGATGATGGGGTAGGCCTCGCCCGTGATCCGAGATCCCTCTGGGATGAAAATGGTTGAGGTCACACGATAGTAGCCGGCATCGAGGAAAACAATCTTGCCGGATTTGGCGGCCTTGGCAATCAGTTTGTTCAGGGCATCCGTGTCGTCCGCCACGCCATCACCCTTGCAGCCTTCGGAGCGGGCACTGAGGAAGTTGGAAACGGGCTCGTTCACATACTGCGGCTTGGAACGGGTGTAGTACGCAGAGCCAGCAGTGAGAGATGCCGGGCGCGAGTTGGGTGTGAAAGGAGCTTGGAAGAACTTTGGTCCATCTGGCGTATATGAGTTCCCGCGACCCCAAGCGGCGATGGTAGTCGATCCCGGAGTGCCATCAAGGACAGTTTCGCCCAAAGGTCCCTGAACTGCGACGCCGACCCTGTTTATCTTGACATTCTCGAGGATGATGTTGTTGGAGATGGGGGGTTGTTGGACTTGGGGGGAGCCAAACTTGACACCAACGGTAGTGTCGGTGATCTCACTGTCAAAAACGGTGATGGAGCCGACGGTGAGGCTGCCGCCGTTGACACTTGTAATGTCAAAGCCAACATCGCAGTTCCTAATCTTGATGTCCTGGTACGTCCAGCCCCAGTCCCAAAGCTGCTTGACGGCGATACCGGCGTTGCTAATGGAGATGTTGCGGAAGGTGAACTGCTGGTTGCCGACGGTGAGGCCTTGGTAGCCACCGTCAATGACGAGGTCGCCGACGAAACCACCCGAGCCCTCCTCGATGAAAATGGCTTCCTGCTTGACGGTTTTATCCCGGTTGAGCTTGAAGACAATGTTGCTGAGCGACGTGGCCTGCGAACTAGGCCAGTGGATTGCCGCCAGCTCATCCGCACCGCTGGTCGTGATTCCTGTGAGGTCAAAGACGAAGTTGGCCACTTGACGGAAGAAGACGTTAGTGGCGCCCCAAGCCAGTTTGCCGTCGGGTTGGTAGCCGTAGGGGTTGCTGTCAAGCACCCAGCGGCCGTTGAACCTCCCGCTGACGACCTTGATGACGGGGAGACACGACGGGTTTCCGATGAGGTTGGTGTAGTAGTACTGGATGATGGGTTCGGTGACAAGGTAGGTCCCGGACGGGAAGTAGACCAGGGCCGGGGTGGTTGTGCTGCCGCTGCACGTTCCTGGGGCGCACCGACCGCCCTCACTGATGGCCCTCTGAATGGCCTGGGTGTCATCGGTCACGCCGTCGCCTTTAGCGCCGTAGTCCTTGACATTGCGGAAGACGCTGTAACCGGGGCTGCCCGAGTACGGGGCCACTCCCTGGTGCTTGATGTTCTCTAGCCAGTAGTCGCTGCAGCCCGGGGGTTTGGCCGTCGAGGTGGTGGAAGTCGAAGTCGTGGTCCTCGACTTGGTGGGCCAGGTGTCATAGCCGCTGGTGGTGACGGTGGTGGTTTTGGAGACGGTCCGGGTGCTTGTCGTGGTCGAGTCGTGGTCAGCATGGTCGCCAGTTGTGCATTTTGTGGCCACGGCCGACGACAGCAGTGCGGCGAGGGTAAAAAAAGATTGAAACGAGTGGCAGCGCATCTTGGGCAAGCACAAATTGTGCCGCCGGAGGGGCGACAGGAGTAACGAGCGTAATGTGAGGAAGCGGCGGGTCGCGATCGACAGTCCTTTTTCCCAGGGAAGAGGTGACGGGGATCTGCATCTTAAGAAGGTCACCTCGCACCCGAGTCGCCGACACGCCGAGTCCCAGCCCCGAATCACCCACAGCACACGTGTGAAGGGAAACATTCCAAGCCGTGCAAGCCAGTGACGGAGTGACATGGCAGCCTCAGTGGGGTCGCTCGGTGCTTCTCCCGGGTTGCAAACCCCCCATTCGCTGTCATGACGGGTTGGCGTGCTGCATGGCCTAGGCCGAAAACAGGGTCCCTCTCAAGCCCATCGAAATTAAACCCGACAGGGGCTTCTGTGCCCAGCAGCATTCCCGGTCCCCCCAGATTGCGCTTTTTCGCGCAATGCACACAATGCCATGGTTGAGCAAACTCGCTAATGACCTGCCCATAGGCACAGCCCACTTCAATAACGTTACCAAAAAATGCCCTGCCTGAGATGCGACTCTGATGACCAAAACTGAATTGGCGATGACATCTCGCGTGGTCTGAAACCTGGGAGGAATGCGAGCAATTTCTTACAATGTCGCAGAAAAAAAAAAGCAAGCTGAACTCGTGCGTGGTGCGCTGCGCTGCACTTCGCATTCGCACTCGCACTGCACTCCCTTCTCCCCTTCTCCCCCTCTCCCCTTTGCGGCTGAAGCTGAAATCTTGTCGATCTCAACTCGATTTGGGGGTGCGCCGCAATGGATAGTGCCCTCTGTCTCCTAGTGCATGCTTGGCTTTTGCTGGTCTCGAAAAAGGGCAAAAGGGAGGGAGAGCCCGTCTTCCGTCCCGTCCGGTCCGCCACTAACTAACTAACGAAAGCTGGGCGAGGAAAGGGGACAGGCAGGAACCCGTTGGAAAAAGGAAAATAAGCTAGTCGCTAGGGAGTGGGATTCATGCTGAAACGGAAGCAACCTTGCCGATCGACGCATATAACGTAAGTTGCATTAGCGTCCGTAGTGACCACACAACACCGATCATAAGCGTGTGGCAGTATTCTTTGGCATTTTACGAGCGGGTGGTCCTCGCACTCCCTTTCGGAGTGAACGAGTCCAGTTGTTTCGCGTTGGTCAGTGAGCGGTGGTCGGTGGCCGGTGGTGGTTCTTGGCGGGGCTACGCCGGAGTGGATGTGGTGAGATGGGGTGGGTTTTGCCCAGGCTCGTAACAGCATCCCTCCTCTAACCTCCAGGTCGCAAAAAAAAGGGGGGGGAAGAAACGTTTCTTTTCTTTTGCTCTCAGGGGAATTTTTTTTGCCCAATTCACAAAAGGTGGAAATCGGGGTTTTCCCAAAAGATTTCTTACCACACCTCTTCCAGTCCAGGCCCCAGGTTAGGTCAGGTCAGGTTGCCCGGTTTTGGTGTGTCCTGTGGTGGTATTAGAGTGCTCACCTCAGTTATTTCTCGTGCGGCGGCCGCTGCGGCGAGATTTCCGATCAATAGCGTTATGAGATGCACCACCACCCCGGCCACTGCCCGAGACTCCCGAAGGATGAAGAAGCCCCGCCATTTCAAACTCAAACTTAACTTGACCCCACCATTCCATCTCATCCAACTTCACTGATGACCCAACAGTGTGCATCGCACAAGAAGCCAATAACAAGGGCAGGAACAGGAACCGCGAAACACAACACCCGAACCACCAACCTACCTACCTACCTACCTACCCCTCAAGTTTAAAGTGTTCAGACTGACGGGTTCTGACATTTTTGTATTTTGCACGTTTTCGTCACTTTTCGTCATGCATGCATGCATGCTTAGAGCTACATGCAGAGACACTCCGTATGCCGACAGACAGACATTATACTTTCAGCCCCGAACCAAAAATCGTTTCAACTGGACCTATCTGTACCTGTGCCTGTGCCTGTACCTTGCTGCACGCATGTATGTCTTTGCTGCGCAAAGTCGACGCAGCTCTGTTGTCATTCTTGTTTTTTTTTTTTTTTAACTTTGTTGTTGTTATATGTGTGTGCTGTTATTGTTTTTGCTGTGTGTGTATGTATATATGTTGTGCGACATACAATCATGAGACTCGACTTTATCACCCGAGCTCATTTATTTTGTTTACTGTGTCGTGTTGTGATGTATTGTAATGCGGTGTGGTGTGGTCATTTGGCCGGCTTCGGTCCTCGGTCAGAGTAATTACCCTCCTGCAGAGATTTTTACTCCAGACATCTTTTCTCCATCAATGTGAGTCGCGCTGCTGTCTGCCTGTTTAGATGGCTTGTTTGCTTGCACACTGTGGACGGTCAAGGTATATACGCAGTGTGTATGTGCATGTCGAAACTAGATCAATAAATGGCCAGTTGGCGAGGTATGCTAGATACTCTAAATGCATCCATATCCGTGGAGGCAAATAAACACATGGAATATGTGATGATCAATTCCGCTGACAAGTTTTTAATTTGTTTGTTGACAGAGCTGAACCTCCCTCGCCTCCCTGGATTTTAGCCTAAGCAGCAGTCATGTAGTTGCTGCTGTTGACGAATGTCCGCAGTAATGAAGCTGTCTTAGACAAAGTTGGTAGTGGAGGCGGTGAGTGCCAGTCAGGGGTGCACTCGTTCCTGCATTGAAATATTGAGATCTTGCTACATATATGCGTCTGCAACATTGCTCCGCCTGCCTTGCCTGTGTGATATGGAGTGGTCTAGCCTTAGAAGATGGAAGGAACTTTATGATACCTGTGCAGAGTACAATCGAAAATGAACCAGAGATCAAGTGAGAAGCGATCAATTCATAAATCCTAAAAGCGATGATAAATTCCAAGCACAAGGGCCATTAAACCAATGAATATTACCAATTTGACCCTCTCGAGTCCACCAATTTCCCCCTTGTTTTTTTCCTAAGTAGGTAGGTAGGTAGGTAGGTAGGTCAAGCAGTTCCCAAAATGGATTTCACAAAAAACACCCTGTCCTCCGCATCCAGCTTGCGGTCCCTCCCCAGCGGCAAATCCACAAACCTTTTCTCCCCCTCATTCACACAGACCGACGCCACGGTAAGACGGTCCAAAAACCTTTTTACCGTCCGACTGTGATATTCCCGCTGAAACGGCCACGCTTTATCGCGGTCCGAGAGAAAAAACATGCACGCCTGCACCATTAGGCTGGTGTTTTGTCGCAGCGCACTGTCCGTCCAGTCGGGATTCCTGACTATCAAGCCGACATTGAGGTATTTTATCGTGATTTTCCTGTCTTCATTCCCACTAGAAGTGATATGCATCCCTCCCAATAACAGCGTCACTACAATATCTGCCATGGCAAACGCCGCGCCGATCCATACGTCGGAAGGGGGATGGAAATCCTGTTGGTAGGGGGGGCCTTCTTTGGATTCTCGCAGACGGATAGATACCTCGCCGAAATGGACAAGGGGGTTGTAAGCCGATAAAAAAGTGCATTGGAAGCGGATTAGTGGGCCATTTACGACGAGCACGTCGAGATGGCAGGGCAGGTCGTCGGCCTTGCAGAGTCGGAGCCATGTGGCTTTGACTTCGTTGCGGATCTGGCGGTTTACGCGGAGCAGGGCGTCGGCGGGGTGGGGATCACGACGGGGGGGCCTAAACCAACCACGGGATATTACTATTCGTCTTTGGAAGAGGATTGAAACTGGGAACTGGACGGATGGACTGGACTGGGGAGAAAACACCGAAAGGGAGAGAACACCAACAGAGAAAGCACCTCTAGACACACCGGTAA
>Ga0247760_1002292_pt1 | contig 14973 bp, 17 predicted proteins | sample UWRJL171409R4_FD_179936 | JGI IMG/M metagenome (GOLD analysis project Ga0247760, IMG submission 179936) | Plant litter microbial communities from Arlington Agricultural Research Station in Wisconsin, United States - UWRJ-L171-409R-4 | ecosystem: Environmental > Terrestrial > Plant litter >...
CATTGCAACAGTGCAATGAGGGCGACCTCCAGCGCTGTCATCAAAGTGCGACTGTCGTGTGCGGACAAAGAACCCAGAGGGAAAAAATGGGTAGTTTGTTGTTTTCGATTCAAAGTCACCGAGGACCTTGCGCGAAGTCAATCGCGACAGGTGCATCATGTCTGCCCCGCGCTCGACTCTCGCATGCGCGTTGATGCTGTGCGCTGGCACAGTCGGGGCAGATGCGTCGGCTCTGGTATGAGCGCCCGGCCAGACCAGCGCAATTCCTTCCTGGGATGTGCAGTCAACAGCGAAGGCAGGAAGCGATCCGGCCTCAGCGTCCCATGTGGGAAACACGGGCACCACATCGATCGTGCCTTCTGCACGCTGATGGACTGCCTAACCAGCAGCGGGGTGTACCACGACACCGAACTGTTCTTCTCCGACAACCTCAGAACTGTCAGCCCTGACCAATTCGCGGTGCCGTGGCTCTACCGCGCCGAGTTTGCTCTCGATCCTGGACCGGGCAAGCACCTGTTCCTGATCACGCACGGCATCAGCTCGCGTGCCGACGTCTATCTGAATGGCAACGAGGTCGCCAATAAGTCGGTTCAGGCGGGCGCATACGGCGGTCACCGATATGACATTTCCGACATGGCATCCCGGCAGAACGCTCTCGTCATCCGCGTCTACCCTACATCTTATAACCTTGACCTCGCTGTTGGCTGGGCTGATTGGACAAACGCACCGGCCGACGGCGGCACCGGGGTCTGGCGGCCTGTGGAGATCAAGCAGACGGGGCCTGTGGTGCTGGAACCGTTGCGCGTGGCTGTGCAGCTCTCGAGTCCGCCTAGCACCAGCAAGCCCGCGACGGTGACACTCAAGTCCATGACGCAAAACCTCGAAAATGCGCCTGTGGTCATCACCGCTTCCGCTGTTGTAGCGCCTGTGTCAGGCAGCGGCCGACTCACGTCGTGGGAGAAAACCGTCACCCTTGGTCCCTTGTCAAGTACAGAAATTACCCTTGGCGGCACTGTAGAATCCCCTGCCATCTGGTGGCCGAAACAATGGGGTGACCAACCTCTCTACACGGCCAATCTAACTGCTACCATCGCTGCCGGCGGATCTGTCTCCGACTTTACCGCCGCTAAGTTTAGATTTCGCACCATATCTTCAAAGCGGAACTCCCGATTCAACGACACCACATTCTACATCAACGGTCAGCCGCTCCAGGTTCTCGGCAGTAGGTACGCCCCTGACCTCTACCTCCGCTTCGACGCCGCCAAGGTGGAGAAAAAGTTACAATACATTCTCGACCTGGGCCTCAACACCATCCGCCTCAAAGGCAAAAACGAGCACCCGGAGCTGTACGAAGTTACCGACCGCATAGGCGTCATGGTCATACCCGGATAAAAGTGCTGTAGTAGGTGGGAGGCATGGAGTTATAACCCCTCCAAGGACGCTATAGCGCCGACCCCAGTCTGGGTCAACAATGACTATAGCATCGCCAACGCAAGCATACGCCACGAAGCGTCAATAATGCAGACGCACCCAAGCGTACTAGCCTACCTCATCGGCAGCAACTACTAGCCAGATCCCAAAGCTACCTCCCTATACGTAAACGCCTTAAAAGCCGTGGATTGGCAAAACCCCATCATTATCTCAGCGTCGTCGCGCGGCACCAACGCAGAATCCGGGCTTGGCTTAAGTGGCATAAGGATGGAAGGGCCTTACGACTGGGTCCCCCCGTCATACTAGTGGGACTGCGACGAGGGGCTCTACAGCTCTACCGCAGGCTTTGGCTCAGAGCTATCAGCGGGTAGGGGTACCCCCAACCTACCATCGCTCGAACGGTTCCTATCGCGTTCCGACCTTAATGATCTTTAAAAGAACCCCGACAGGAATCTTCGGTTTCATATAGGAGCCGACACATCCTCTTTCCGCAGCCAATCCCTATTCAACCAGGGCCTCTAACGTCGCTACGGTACACCCAGCTCGCTCGAAGACTACGTCCTAAAGGCGCAGATAGCCGATTACGAAACAACACGGGCCCAGTTTAAAACTTACGCATCTATATGGAACAACCCCCGCCGTCCTGCCACGGGGCTCATCTACTGGATGGCCACGGGGCCGCTCCCCTCGCTGCATTGGAACCTTTGGGACTACTACATACGCCCCTCAGGCAATTATTTCAGCGCCAAGATGGGAAGCCAAGTTGAGCATATTGCATATAACTACATACGCAGGACGGTATGGTTGATCAACCGCTCCCTCGGCAGGTCGGGCAACAGGCGCGTTGACGTTCAGATTATCAATACGGCCGGCAAGATATTGCACAGCGGGAGTCTAGACGTGACGACGACCCCCAATTCAAGCAACAACATCACATCGCTGAGCTCGGTGCTAGGACATCATACCGAGGAGGAAGTCGTGTTCTTAAAGCTCGTTTTGACCGATAGGGACACAGTACTCAGCAGGAATGTGTACTGGATAGCCAAGAAGACGGACCTGTTAGACTGGGCTAGCTCGGACTGGCGTCACACGCCCATCACCGAGTTCAGCGATTTTACACCTCTCAACAAGCTTCTAGCCGCGATTGTGGAGATGTCGGTGGCGGGGAATATTAGGGATGGCGAAGCGGCCGTGACCCTAGAGAATCTGTCGAGCATACCGGCCGTCTTCATCAGTCTGAGCGCAATCAATGCAGATGGGCACGAGGTGCTGCCGCTGACCTGGTCGGACAACTATGTCACCCTGTGGCCGGGTGAAAAGCTGACGCTGGCGCTAAAGACGCTAAAAGGAGCGGGCCCTGGGTTCATTACAGCCGTGCGGATGCTGGGCAAGAATGTAGAAGAGGTGGGAACCTGCTCACCCATTACCAAGGGTTATGTGTTATTATTGGAAACGACTGACTCCTCTCTCTCACCCTATTAGGCGAGTGCGAACGTACCCCGGAGCTCGGGTGCAGGATTGAAACCCCGGCCAGGCGGCAGCTTGTCTAACTTGGGCACCCTTGGCGTGGTGTTCGCTACGACGTTGATAATATTTTATTCATCTAGCTCCGTCACATAGATGAGCTACCAGTTCAATTTAATCTACGGCGCAGGGTCCGAAGCAGGGTCCAAGATACATACAGCTAAAGCCGTATCAGATGCTGACTCACAACGTTGTGGTCCCAGTCTGAGTTGCAGCGCCCAAAATCACGGCCGAGTAGGTCCCTTTCCCACCACTGACCACCCCCCGGCCAAGCAGCCGGGCTTCCCCGGCTAGCGTCCCGTCATCCGCGATTGCAATAGCGAACCCGCCCTCGACCGGATTATATAGATCCGCAGCTGCTCCACTCGCCGTAGTAAACACGGATAAAGTATTTGCAGCTGCCAGCGACTTATCGATCACAACAGCAACCGTTGAACCCCTAGCCTCCACATATGCAAAATCAACCCGCGGCTGGTCAGGTTTGCTGCCCAGCAGAGGCCACAGGTAACGGTTCGTAGTATACGTGATGCTACCCGCGACTGGGTCCGAAAAGGGGCGACCAATTTTTATGACCACCTCGACGGGGTTTGCGCCGTTGGTGGTCCCAGCTGAGTCGACAGCTGAGGTGAGAAGGAGCTCGCCGGTTAGACTGAAGCGCCTAGCATCACCAAAGGAGCCTTCAAATGCAACGGTGCAGAGAATGTACGCGAGGGTGAGGGCGCGCTTGTTCGGCGGCGAAGGGCTCTCGCGGCGCAGCTTTTCCGAGGTGAGGTTGAAGAGTTGGTATAGGTCGAGGTCATTGACCACGGGGAGTGGTAAAGAGTTGAAGAAAGATGGTATGTTTGGATGTGGGGCTGGAAGCGCGGTGGTGGCGCTGAGAAGGGATAGAAGTTCGATAAGAGAAAGGAGCTTCATGGCTATTGTGTATGAACGTGCGGTCGGTAGTACGGTTTGCTTCTTGGTATCTAGACGGTGGTTGTTCAGAGGCCAGTCCTCGAGCGAGGGCCAGTGGGGCTTCCCCGACCATAAATAACAGTTCGATCAAAGTTTACAGGTGCTCTGCTGTTCCATCACGCCAACCCTCCGAGATGTTGCATTCAGCCGTAGCATGACATCTTTCCACATCTCTTCAACTTCTCTGCCCGCCGTCGAATTGTTTCTAGAAAATTTGCACTCTCCTCGCGCCACCGAAGTCTTGGCCCGGCGGTGGTGGTCTGATGTCTCGAAAGGCTATTGGTTATATGCGGGGGCGCCAGGCGTGCTGTGGTGATTTGACGTGAAGACCAGTAAATTTAGGAGTCAGTACACCAAGTTGGAACAGGATGCTTTTTTTTCCAGCAAGGCTCCGCGTAACTGCATGGGAGCCTGACTGCGATGTGGGGACTATAAACTATTCCGCCAGAGATGATGCTGGGAGATACAGAACACCCTTCATCTAGGACGACACAAAGGCACCCAGCGCTGAGTTGTACCATCTATACAATAAAACCAGATACGTGGAGACTATTCTAGTGCGTTCTTCTTGGCTGCAGTCGATCGACTTCAAAATGGTCTATTAAGGCTATTTAGCATGTTGAGGTAATGGAGGCCGCTAACCCAAGGATAAACCTCCAGAACAAATGTTAACGTCCCTAAAAGCGGAACAAGCCGGCACTAGAAGGTTGGCATCCCGCTTGGACAGTTCCACTGGGATAAGCCATGCGAAACAGGACGGTGATTAGTGAGGCATAACGCTATGGGATGTGCCCGCATTTGCGGCTAACCTCTTATCGTCCCTCGAAGGCTATTTTTGGCGGGCTAAAACGAGGTGGAAAGGAGCCAAAGATGGATAAGCGTAAGAATCGAGCTCCAATCCAGAGGGCACACTGGTCAAACAGCACAGCCCTAAGCATATGCCTACCAGTGGTCAGCGAAACTGAAGCCCCACTCCTCAATGCCTATTACCCATATGCATCTCCCGTGACACTAAATCCTATCACATTAAGTCATGGGGGGTAGAATCCACAGACCCTAACTGCCAGGGGTTGAATTTGGATCCAAGTGGCTTGGCCGCGTCCGCTGAGGTGGTTGACAGTGATGAGGACGCCAATGCTTGTTATTGTCCCAATGCACCCAGGGAAACGGCCTTTCCAGAGCTCCTTGAGTGCCGTGAACTAGGCGAGGTCCTCGACGTAGTAGAGTGAGTTCATTCGCGGAATACCCCCGTCATAGCGGGTGGTGTAAGGTGTAATCTGTCCTCGTTTTTGTATCAGGTGCAGGTCCGGCACAGTAGCCCTAGTGGTGGATGGCCAGGTCTCACGGCCGGCGGTTTACTGGGCCCGCTGCTAACGTTGATACCGCTTGCCACAGAGCTCCCGATCCCTCCACAGTCGCCTCTTTGTCTCGGATAGGATAACAGTACCCCCAGCCCCAAGAAGACCTAGGAGGGAATGAACTCGCCTATTAACGTTGGGTTCGAACTGATCCAAGTGTGCTCAGTCGTTTACTCCCAGGTGCAGGGGTGCCACCTACGTATTATAAGAACTATATATCTCTGGGCCGTTAAGCTCCAAGAATTCAATAAATCTTCTATACATCCGTTCCAAGAGACCCGTCAAGCCTATGGCCGCTGCGCCACCGCCAGAATCGACCATAGCGAGGACGCCTCTCAGATGCTTCCGAGCAATAGTGTGCTCACCCACTGTAACCTGTAGGAGAAAGTATCAGTTTATGTTCCATGGAAGAAAATGAAAAGAAAACGTAGACTAGCGCTTCCATGAGCTCTAAGCACTAGAGAGGTATCATTACCTCATCCAGAGCAAGGGCAAGTGCCTTGGCAACAGTCATGACACTAACAGGAGCAGGAGCAGAAAGATTGTTCATTTCCTCCCGCAGTGTCTGGAGACATATCTGCTTGTACTGTAGAGCCAGTTGTACGAAGACTGGGTTACCCGGCCGCTGGACCTGCAAAATGTAGCGACAGGTGCTCAGGAGGACGGATGCGGCCATGAGCGCGGCGTCTGTGATAGCGAGACCCACCCATTCCCGGAGCATCTGGGTCTTGTGGTCTCCTGGATGATCGAATAAGTCGCAGTGGCCGATTGTGGATGGGACGATTACGTGGATGTCTGTGTGGCCAGAGTCATATTAGCACTCCGAAGGCGGTAAGAGTGGAATTGATCTTAGAAGGGGTTGCATCCCAGTATATCTTCAATAGGAGGAAGAACATCAAAGCAACATGCACATACAGTGATCCAAGAGAAAATACTCCACCGAGGAGAGCGGTTTCGCCAAGGATGAGAACGGGTCCCTAGTGCTGTTCACTACGAGCTGGCTCAGAGGGCTCGAGCTAGCTTCCCTAGACGCGATAGAGATGTTTCTATCTAGGGCGTTGGCAATTTCATTTCTGTACTTTTCCGCTTGCTCGCGTCTCTTCTGGGCGTGGGACTGGCGAAAGGCATGTGCGTAGGCCAACCTCTTGGACTCAGCCGAACGCGCTTCTGTCGGATTTGACACGTTAACGAATCGGAACCGGCGGACCATACTTGAGTCACCGACGGCCAGCTGAGACTCGGTGTCAGTGAGCTGATACTGATGTCGTGAAGGAGATTTAAGCATCATACGGATCTCTCCGACGCCGAAGCGCATTTGTCAGATGCATGGTCCCTGCCAAGACAAAGGATTACCCGATCAGGATGTGGCTGCTACGTAAGACCTTGGCGACATTAACAGGCGGTGGAGGTGAACAGCTGGTATTAGTTACGAACAAGGTGCCGGATGGAGGATTTCTACCAAAGACCCACCGGATATTATATATTAAGGCTCCCTTTCGAGGCGGCTTTGAATCCAGAGAACCCTCCTCTCGTTATTATCGGGCACACTAAACCCACCAACACATCTGTTCTTTTACAGCACCATGCCCTTGCTAACAACCTCCATCCCCGCTGGGTCTTGGATCCTCGTAACCGGAGCCAGCGGTTTCCTCGCATCCCATATTTGCCTTCAATTTCTGCAAAGGGGCTTCAAGGTCCGAGGCACCGTTCGTGATCCGGCTCAGTCTTCGTGGCTCCTGGAAGGCCGGTTCAAGACCTACGCCAACGTGGGCGCCTTTGAGCTTGTCCCAGTCCCTCATCTCGGCGCTGATGGGGCCTACGACGAGGTAGTCAAAGGGGTCGCTGCCATTATCCACACCGCCTACGTTACAAACATCGTCCCCGATCCAAACCATGTCATCACCCCCATGGTCACCGACATCCAGTCCATCATGAACGCCTCCATCCGCGAGCCCTCGGTCAAAGAGGTCGTGTTCACCAGCAGCGCCCTTGCTGCCTCACCGCTCGTTCTTGGCGTCGACAACGGCACCATCGGGCGAGACTCGTGGAATGACGCCGTCTTGGAGACCGCATGGGCACCACCTCCGTACGGCGCATCTCATGCCATGGTCAACTACCCCGCCAGTAAGGTAGCCGCTGAGAAGGAAGTATGGAGGTTTGTCGAGGAAAACAACCTCCACTTCAACGTTAATATCGTGTCTCCCGCGGGCATCACCGGCGAGCCACTTCACAAGAAACACATCGAAGGGCACGCCAACTGGGTGGTCCATGCATATAGGGGGAATATAGCGGTGATGGACCTATTGCCAGCTTGTAAGGACTGCTTCTTCCCGCTTAATAACTTAAGACTTCAGCTGAGTCGTCATCTGACTCTTTCCGATGCTAGCATTCTACGTCGACGTAAAAGACGTAGCGACTATCCACGTGGCAGCCGTGCTGGATCCCGAGGTTAAAAGCGCACGACTTCAAGCGTGGGGACACAGTGCTCACTGGAATGACATACTCTCCATCTTACGCAGGCTTCATCCGCAGAAGAAGTTTGTCGACGACTACCCTGACCCACAGCATCTCACGGTATCGATCGACCAAGCCGAATCTATCACACTGCTGAGGAAGTGGTCGCCTGGTAACTTGAAACCAGACAGGAACGGGTGGACGGCTTTGGAGGATAGCATCTTTGAAAATATCACGAATCCGTACCTTGAGGGCTGAGAACGTGCGGCTCTCCCGCTTTTGCAGAGTGGCACAGGCCCGTCGGGGGCCAGGGGTGAGCTAGCTAACTACAAGCCGTTCCGTACCATCAAAAAGAAAACCAGCTGGAAAAACCAACGGGGAATACCACAAAAACAGTTACGCAGGACCATCTGTTGTGCCTTCTCCTGCTGTCGCAGCCGTCTTATGCGGTAGAACCTAGCTTCAGCTAGTGCGTTGACCTGTATCCCGACCACTTGGTCTTATCTTCTGCGTGACACTGTCTATAGTGCCAAAGTCTTTGGATACGGCGGCGGAAGTGCTCTAGTCCAAAAGTTGACTTCACGCTTGTCGCTCTCATATGGCTGTGCCGTACGGCCAAGGCGGTCCTTTTTCAAGGGATCCGCCCCCCTCTCTAGCAGCAGGCGAACGACAGTGTGGCTTTCGGTGTTGTATGCGTAGTGGAGGGGGGTCCAGCCATCCGACCGAAGCCATCCTTGTTGGTCAAGAGCGCTCCGTTCTCGATAAGGAGCCGGACTACCGACAGATGGCCGGAGCAGGCGGCATACTCCAGCGAGCTACGGCCTGAATCCTCCCGCGCTGCTATATCGGCGCCGTTTCCCACCAGAGCCCGAATCACAGACTCACGGCCGTCCTCGTGAGATGCCACCACGAGCGGCGTCTGGCCATACTTGTCTTTTGCCCGCACCATTACGCTACCTGCCGAGGCTAGCAGCCTGGTTGCTTCACCGTGCCGCGACCGGGCTGCTAGGTGTAGCGCCGTAGCTTGGTCTTTCCCGCCACGAGCTTGACATAAACGCCGGCCATGTCATCAGGGACGTCTGTCTAAAAATGACGGACGAAGAGCCAGACAGCGTAGCGATACCCTGTTTGCTCTTCAAGAGGCCGGATCTGCAGGTAAACGGTACTCACGCATCCGATACGCTACCCTGCCGGCACAATCTAGCTGCGGATGCCTGGTCATTCGAGCCGCTGCGAGCTCTGGTTCCTAGACCGGACTTCGATGCGTGGTTGGACAGTGACCCCAAGCGGCACTCCGGTGCTTTCCCCGACGAGTTTGTCTGGTACGTTGGGTGGGCCGACTACGACGCCGTCCAGTTTCCTAGCCTCGCTAAGTCCGTGCTTCTCGATTCTGGCATCCCCGAGTTTCCCGAGTTTAAGGCATTGGAGTTGGCATGGACCTTTGTCTACTACACCTTCCACCAGGACTTGCTACCGGATGAGAAGTATGATTATCCCGCCAGAGAAGCCGCACGCTTCAACATTGGAACAATGATGATACATGATAGCCCCGAAAAACAATGGCGCAGCATGCTGCACTCGTCCTTCCAGTCATGGGGCATCTCTCTCGCCACCACCGACAGTAGAGGGAGAACGTTTCTTCATTATCTGGCGAACTTGCGGACGGAGGGCGGCTCGGATCCCAAGACGCTTAGAACAGCTCGCGTTTCTTCTGGAGCAGCACCGCTCCCCGGTCCACAGCCGCGATACCAAAGGTAGGACGCCTCTGCATTACGCCGCGAGGAGGGGCAGCGAGAGGACAGCTCCGGCATGGAGTAGATCTTCTTTGCTGTGACGGGCAAGGGAGTTCCGTCTTTCACTTCGCAGCGTAAGGAGGTAGCAGGGAAGTTGTCCAGCTCCTCCTCGACCTAGGAGCGGATGTAAACGCCACGACTGTGTACAGAGAGTCAGTCCTAAACTGCGTTCTATTTGAGGGCAAGGCAGTCCCCGGAACGAGTGAATATCTTCTAGGAAGGGGAGCTATGGTCGACACGGAAGATGTGTATGGATCGAATCCGATGCGCAACGCAGCTGGACGGCGGGATGAATGCCTGGTCGTCCTCCCCTCTGCTGGGGCGGACCCAGTTGCCGCTAGCGGCAGAGGGTCCCCCCTCCTGCCTACGATCCTTTATGGGAAGGGCCTCAATAGCCAGCTGTGCCTCCAGCATCTCCTAGAAGATTACGGTCTCAATCAGCCGGATTACGGCGGAATAGCGTCCTCGACTTTCTCGACCAGTACCCACGGTCCCTGTCGCAAGAATTCGGAATCACGCTCGAGCACTGGACAGGTTACGTCCCAACCCCAACACCCCACACCCGCCAGTGGAACGTGTACCCCCCCCCCCCCCCCCCCCCCCCCCCCCCCGGCGGTCGGCCAAGCCCATATGCTCAAGAGCCTTGGATAGTGGATCCAGAAGTTGATCTCGGCCGACGAAAATATGCAACGACAGCTGTACTATCGAACGGACCATCTCCTCCTTCTCGCCGGAGATGATGAGGCCGCCAGAGTCATGTTAGAATACGATGTCGAACCCAAGTCGAAGCATGGGATACCCCACTCCAAGGAAGGGTGCTGCTGAAATGCAGGTCTTGTCCGATGATCATGCTGTGCTCTGATTGTCGGAGTCAAGGAGACATAACGAATGGAAGGGCTCAGCAGTGTGAGGGGCATGAATATCTGCCGATTCCGTCTGACGAGTGGCACGATCTGGCGGTAGGGAAGGTGAACTGGGAGGGTCAAGAATTTGAGGAATGGCTGCAGACGCTGCAGGAGAGATATCCCGTTACCAACTAGGGTCACCGCCGGCAAGGACAGCACCGTCACAGGTTGGCCGGTCGCTCTTCAAATGTTCGCGCAAAAGGTATGTGTGCAAGATCTGAGGAGATCGATGTCTATTCATCTAAGACAAATCTTCTTCTCCATCTCCTTCCCACTTCTCTATGAATTCCCCCGAAAAATGAAGCAGACACTACCTCAATAGATTATGCTTTTCCTCCAAGCATCTTGCGAGATTAAGTACTCCATCGTTAGACTAGTAGTAATGCGCATCTTCACGGCAGTGCCGACCCCTCCCCCCAATTCATTTCAATGCCAGTTCGCTCATGAGCTTGACGGCGACGCAACTGGATAAAGTCCGGGAGCCCGCTGACCCCTCGAACCTCAGGACACCTTGATATGTGTGACGAATGTGTTTATCTTGTTGATATGCCAAAAGAGACAAGAAAGCTCCGCATTCGATCGCTGATCTCCTTACTGAACTTTTCCAGTACAGGTTAGCGTCCCATGTATCGCGCCAAGAAAACAGAAAGGGCTCGATGTGAGCACCGAATGTGGGATAGCCAAATATTACCCCTCTTTAATACCGGCAGAACATGCATTCTCGTCCACGTTCTTGGACGCAACCAGACAGTGAAGAAGCCAGCAAGCAGTGGATCTGGCATCTCAAGTCGTAAAAAATGGCTAGTATCATCACCTTTGCAATTCTGGCCTTTTTATTTTATTACATCCCGTCGGCTTTCTGGGCGTGGTACCGCCTTCGAAGCTTTAGCGGCCCGTTCCTTGGCTCCTTTTCATGGTTATGGCTCGCTCGGGTCGACGCTTCAGGTGCGGCCTGGAAACATCACATGCGGGTCAAAGACAAGTACCAGTCGTCGCTGATTCGAATTGGGCCTAACCTCCTGATTACGGATAGCCCGACGGTTATCCGACACATGTCTTCGGTGCGCTCCACGTTCAGGCGTGGCGACTGGTATGATGCCAATCGGCTGGATGTCGACAATCCCTCCATGTTTGGATCCCGCGACACCGAATGGCATGACGATATTAAATCACGCACATCGGCCGGCTATACAGGGAAAGAAGTACCTGGGCTGGAGCAGGCCGTAGATGACAACCTCGAAAGCCTGAAGAATCTGATTCGGAACAAGTACCTGTCGACGACTGGAAAAACTATACCAGTCGACTTTGCGCGAATCATCCAGCTATTCGCCGTCGATTGCGTCGGTAGCTTTGGCTTCGGCACCGATTTCGGGAACTTGGCGTCGGACTCGGACGCGACTGGTTATATACAAGCCATGGATGCCTTTGCACCGATTGTTACTCTCTGTGCGGATATTCCGCTGCTGCGCCGAATGTTTCTGAACAAGTGGATCATGTACCTTGCTGGACCAAAACACACGGATAAGCAGGGTCCTGGTAGAATTATGGGGTAGGTAGGAACTGGATCTGGCTCGAATTTGTTGGCTTGCTAATTGTGGTAGCATCGCGAAAGAACAAGTACACAAGAGGTTCCTTGCGCTGAGCGATGGTAGAGTAGAGGAGTATCAAGATATGCTAGTAAGTCAAAACAGGAGGAAAACGAGCCTATCTGGATGAGTTCTCATGGCACCTCCTTCCGCAGGCCTCTTTCCTTCGACACGGCCTCACCAAACCGCAGTGCGAAGCGGAAGCAACTTTGCAGCTAGCAGCCGGCTCCGATACGAGCACCAACGTGATGCGCTCTGCTATGCTTTACATTTCCTCTTCACCTAGCGTCTATCGGAGTCTCCAGAGGGAGATTGATGAAGCTGTAAAGAATGCCAGAGTGTCGTCTCCAATCCGTCACACCGAAGCGTCCAGCCTACCTTACCTCCAGGTTCGTACCCGAGTCAAACCCTCCCTATCCAATGCCATTCTTCTAGCCTGACGTGTATCCAGGCAGTTGTCTACGAGGCAATTCGAATTCATCCTCCCAATGTCATCCTCGCCTATAAACAGGCTCCTCTGGACGGGGCGACTATCGATGGCGTCTTTGTGCCTGGCGGGACAAACATAGCGCAGAACAGTTGGTCAATGCTGCGAGACAAAGAGCTGTTCGGGCACGACGCAGACGTCTTCCGGCCAGAGCGCTGGCTTGTGGCCGAGCTGTCAAGCACCGCGAAATGGAGCGGGTAACCGAGCTGCTGTTTGGATACGGCAGGTGGATGTGCCCAGGCAAGCAGATTGCGTTGCTCGAGCTGAGCAAAGTCATTTTCGAGGTAAATCCTAGCCCGAGATATCATGCCACAGAACTAATTATGGACAAGCTTTTTCGGGCATTCGATTTCCATATTATTGATCCCAAGAGGCCTTGGTCCGAACGCCAATTTAGTATCTTTCTGATAAAGGATATGTGGATGCGGGTTACCGAGAGGCGGGAAGGATCGTGTGATGCCTCCTAGTGGATTCCCCTCTTGTCTACGGAGAGTCAAGTCTTGGTCAACCATGTGCCGTGTACGGTAGCGCTATTTATGAGATGGCTTGTTTTAAAGCACATTCACTCGTCCTTATTACACTCTTGACTCTAAAGTCAATCTACTACCCACCACATCCACACACCTGGGCCGTACGGATCGGCTGGCATGTGCGTGGCTGGAAGGTGAGGTTGCAAGGGACTGTTACGGCTACGTAGTGGGAATCTTGTCGATGGAAAATACAAGATCGGTTTATGACGACGCAACAGCCCGCCACTAGCGGTGTAGCCATGCTCGTGCCCGTCGCGAACCACCACTTGGGATCGTGGCTCATGCCCTCGACCTCGCGAAACACTTCTCCGGCGGGGAGATTGAGATGGGACGACTGGGCCGAGAGGGATGCGGGTCCCCGGCGCAACCACCTCGGGCTTGACGCGGGCTTGATGCGACGGGTGCCGGGCGGTGTACCACGACTGCTGGTCGCCGCCAGCCCTTCGGGGTCATTGGCGGCGTCGTCATCACGGATGGCAGGGTGGGTCTCGCTCATCATCTCCAGAAAATCTCCCCACGTCTCTTTGTTAGTGCCCTTCGGGTAGCTGGCGTTCCAGCTGACCTTCGTCACGCGGGTGTTGGCTCTCGGACGACCCGACAGTGATGACGTTCTTAGCTGTTGCTTCCTCGCCGAGGGAGCGCTCGAGGATGCGGTTCAGGTTCTGCTCATGCCCGGGAACCCGGCCCGTTAGGATGTCAGGTGCCCCATTGTTGCCCGCAGAAAAGAGGACCGTTAGGTTTCGATTACCATAGAGATGGTTGTCCAAAGTTTTAACTTGGGACCTGTAGCTTCCATTCGGGCCAGTGCCCCACTAGTTTGTGTGGATATACGGCTTCTCTTGGCCGGCTTGGACGGGCAGGTTGAAGAGGATGTCCCAACCCACATCGCCCGAAGATGGAATGGCCAACCCCCCCTGCTCCTTGCGGGTGCGGTAATGCGAACCAGATGCTCTAGCCTCGCCGACTCTGCATTTTTAAGCCTTTTAGCTTGACTGCTTCTAACAGCCAGCCCGAGTAAAGCGAATAAGGCACATGTTGCGTCGTTTCTGGCGTTGTGGAGATCAGCCTCGTCATGAGAATAGCCAAGCGCTGCCAATATGGCTGATAAAGTGAAGCTGCTAATAGGCGTGCGACCACCCAATCGAGTTGAGATCGGCCCAGGAATGTCGCGGGCCATGTTACGCGTGTCGAGAATTACTACGTGAGGCGCGATACTGAGAATATTGATCCCCACTCGTTGAAGAATCCGTAAGTCGCGTTTCACAGAATGACCAATGATTACGACACTCCGGAACAGGTCGGAGGGTGGGTGGACTTTGCATCCTCAATAAGAAGAGATTGGGCAATGATGGAAGGAAGCTCGTCTAGTCGACTCGATTCATGTGGGTAAAATGCATTCTCGGTTCGTTACCCTGCTGGGTACCGTATTGGAACTTTGCGGCGTTTCCCGCGGTCGAGTTGAGTAATGTCGGGTTGAGACAAATTGCACAAACCTGTTTCATCGGTGCAACTGCCTATATCTCGAGTATCGAGGATAGCGACACCGTATTCTCTACTCAGTGGCCGATCGTGAGATTGCAGGAGCTTACTGGCGTGAAAAGATCACTCAGAATATGTCAGTCCCGTTAATGCCTACGGAGCGAGTTGGGCCGTTTTCGGAACGTCAAGGGCTATCACACCAAGGGGAATGGAGTAGCGAACGACAACGCAACCATTATAAAAGACATGGACGCCAGCGGCAACAGGGCAGCTCCGTCACGATTCGCTCATTTGGAATGACAGGCTAGTCTGTTGAGGTCTAACGCTGTCGAACCGCGTTGGGACCATTGTTGATGGTGACCCAACCAACCGATCTGTGCTCAAGCCTGCTGTCTGGCGACAACCCCCCCCCCCCCCCCCCCCCCCCCCCCCACCCAACCCCCCCGCCCCCGCCCCACCCGCCGCACCCAAC
>Ga0247760_1002294_pt1 | contig 14964 bp, 15 predicted proteins | sample UWRJL171409R4_FD_179936 | JGI IMG/M metagenome (GOLD analysis project Ga0247760, IMG submission 179936) | Plant litter microbial communities from Arlington Agricultural Research Station in Wisconsin, United States - UWRJ-L171-409R-4 | ecosystem: Environmental > Terrestrial > Plant litter >...
CAGGGGGTGGATGGAGGGGGTGGAGCAGAGACTGACCGACTGAATGCCGCTGAGTACGCCGCTCGCACTGCGTAGCTCCCTGATACATCGGTTGTGTCCCCGTCGATGAGGATTGCGGCTGTGAGTTGGGCTGTCGAGTCAACAAGATGAGGGCAACCTCCTCGTTGCATCCACATCGAGACGCGAGCGACGGCATGTTGTCTTTGCTCTCGTTGGCGTTGACGCTGGCGCTCTTCGTCGTCGCATTCTACTTTAGAGTAGAACTGTGATCTGACGCCTAAAAGCTCCCGGCTGTCGCGCCAAGGTGTGAAGATGTATTGCACCATATCTCTCTATGGGACTATTGGGCGTCGAGTTAGCTTCAATGCATCAGCATAAAAATAGTTGAGGCCGTTGGATGTGAATTCGAGGTTACAGCCGTCTTGAGTATGGCTACGGATTGGTGCATGCGCAACAAGCCCTCACACCGTTCGGTAAACTCCTTGAATGATGCTTGGAAGGCTACATTTGGGTTTTCAGCGGTAAACAATGCAAGTAAGGCCTTTCAGTCTTCCTTCGAGGGCATGAATCTCATCTCGGATATGGCTTTCGAAACTCATCCAACTGTCTTTGCAGGGAGCAATAGGGTCCGTACCTGATCAGAAGCCAGAGAGGTATGTGTGGGGATATACCCTTCTAGTCAGCTGAGGAAAAGAAATGTGAGTGGTTGAAGGGCTGCATTCCAGTTCAAGTTGCATGAGTGAGTCCATTGGTGCTTGCAGCAATTGAACCATTGAGGAGCTTTCACGCCCCACTTTTCTCCTGACCTCACAGCAGCTGCGGCGAGCTCCTGACCTTGACGCTGGCATTTGCAGCCACCACCACAGTCGTCTGCAGCGCAAGGCTTTCTGCAAGATGGAATCCCTCAAGTCTGCCGCCTGGAACCACCGGCCTACGACGTGGTTCAAAGCCGCTGGTCTCCTATGGCAAGCTCGCCAATCTTAACCGCAACCACGCACGATCGTCGACAACTGTGCAACTGTGGGAAACGCGTTTCAAAGGACACAAATGCAGGCATTGGTCATTAAATCCAATTGGCAAAAACAGCTCCGAGAATCTCCAGCTGCCGAGCGACTTCGCTGCCGCCAGCTCGACCAGTTCCCTCTTGCTCAACTGCAGAAGCTGACCGATGACTTCCTCAAAACGTCGTCGTCGCGATGGTCATGGGCGCGGACGAGGCGCATGATTGTTCCTTTCTCCCACGGTTGCGATCAGATATTTGAACGGGAGCTCTCGGATTTGCGGTTGAAGGACGATGGGTATCTGGGAATGGCTCAGGCCGGCGTGCTTGCGTGCATTCACGTCCTGACGACCACCACTGCTATCGCCCAGCTCAGGTCTCTAATGCCAGACTTCACTAGGGCTAACCCTGTCATCGATGAATATTTCGATGAGAAGGTGACACTCTACCTCCGGTGTCTGATCATTACCCACCGCGCCCGTCCTACGCTTTACTCGCTACAGGAAGCATTGGCTTCGAAACAGCTCCTGCGTATTGCGGTTGCAGGGCCCAAGACGAACAATTTTCCCACCATATCGCTCTCCAAATTGTTCGGGACTGTTGGTCCTGATGGCGGCCACAGTGATGTACTGCCGGACGACTTTATCAAGGCCGTGCTCCAGAGAGCGACGTTCGGGACCACCCTCGAGAAGGAGCTCGGGCGCCTCAGGGCTGCTCGTCGATGGTATGAAGCGTACGGGCTTGTCAAGTGTATACGCCCGCTCCTACACCAAGAGAATCCATATCAGCGACAGAGGGCCATTGACCTTATCAAGAATTTTGTCCCGCACTATACCGTCTGGGCGGCTTGGCAACCTAGCAGGACACGCGTTGAACTGTGGAAGAATCGTATTCCACCGGAACATTGGGCAACTCTCTTCCCCGTCTTTGATCTTGAGGGGCCCGATGATACGGGTCACCAGCGCGGCGCGAGACGGCATTCACCCGCTTACCTCACCACTGGTACGCCCGGATTGATCCGTCTTTCCACCAACCATTCGGTGCTCGAGCAGATCCTCAAGCTCCTTGACCTCGCCGCGTCTGTGGGGTCGGAATGTATAGATCTGCTAATCTACCTGTGCATCGAGACCGGCCCGCCAACGGCGAGGACCCTTAATCTGCTCACCTCGGCACTGGAGGCGGCTCAAGGCTGGAACGGTGATGACTCGATATTCAAGGTCGTGAAGGAATACCTCGCAAATCTGGACGCCTCGCCAGAAGTGAGGCTACCTTCGCTCGCGCAAGCCATTGCGGCCATGACCCGAACCCCAGTACTCCAAGCCACCTTCGGTGACAGCTTTGATATTAAGCGTACCGCCGTTGACATCCTCTCCAAGGCACAGTATAAGTTTTGCGGCTCGCTAGAGGGTTCTACCCCTTGCGAGACCCTTGGTTACGGCATTTTCACGCTCAGTCGAGCTATGCTCGACGCCGCCTGGTTGCACTCGCATTGGCACTGCTGGTACCTCACGCAACTTCGTCAGATCCCATCCCACGAAGAGATAGCAATTACCTTCCGTGAGCTCCGTATCGCCACTGCCGAAAACAACGTCTCCAGGCGTGAAGCTCTAGTCTGCCACCTCGGAACAAAAATAGGTAACCGTTCCCGCCGCAACGCCCAATCGGTTGTCCTTTCAGACTTAGACCTCCTCCTCCTCCCGCAAGGCCCCATGTGGTACGACCCCCTGGACCTCGACCGGGCTCGTTTCAGGGACTTCATTAGAACCGTCCCTGGAATAACTCCCGCCCTGGCGACCGCGTGCCTTGAACGCTCCCGAGAGGAAGACAGCACCTTCATCCGCGCTCTCAACGGCATCCTCCTCGGGTGTACCGACACAGTTTGCGTCAATCTAGCGGACTTTCTCGGTCCGCGCGCTCGAATGGTACGCTTCCACGTAGATGACTGCTGGAAGGCACTTCTTCTGCACATGATGCGACAGCAACCGCCGGGGCTGCCAGAGCGCGCCGCGGCGCTCATGGACCCAGCGAAGTTGCAAGCGTGGGGGGATAATCTACGCAGACTTTTTGGCGATCAGCACCTAGACTAGCAGAGACGGAAGGGATTCACAACAGTCAGGGTGCGTGGGCTGACGCGGATCAGAACGGAGAACGGGAGGTAGCGCACCGGCCGCCTGGCTACATTCCGCTCGTGTTTAGTATTTCCCACTCATATGCTGGCTTACAGACGATGGCGTGTATCGTTCTTATGAACACACGCTCTCTTACAGTACAGGGACTTATATTTCATGTTATGTCTTCATTTGGGTTACTGAAGCGAGATATTGTCCCTGCAGGCCAAATACCCCTCTGAGCGTTGGAAATCTGCATTTGTCTTCGGCAATCTGGCATTGAAAAGTCATTCTTGTTGCGAGATGCCATTACCGCCTTGGTCTGGCCGACATAAATATCGAGTCATGAAACATCTAGCCAAAACATGTACGTGACACATAGGTATCTATCAGTTTGGCTACGACTCCGCTTGGGTAGAAGATGATGCCTGCGCCGCCGCAGCTCGACGGCCCCTCCCGCCTACCATCTGGAATCGCATTGTCGGCCCGGCCTGTCTGGTCCCTGGTGGCAGGGTTTCCGAGACGCCCTGCTCTCCTGCTGACGGAGGGGTAGCGGGGGCTGGTGGTGGAGGACGACTGCCAGGGTCATCGTTTGACTGCGCGGCTTGGACATTGGGCACAAACAGTTCCTGTGCATAGGAGACTTGCTCCGGGTCTGGGGTATATTGGCGACTGCCCGCTGCCTCTACCATTGCAGGCATGGCCTGCTGCATGTACGGTGTTCCGGGTTCGCCCGTTCCTGCTCCTGTTGCCTGACAACGGGTGCTGTGTGCCCGGACGGCGTAGGAGTTTTCCGGCCCGAAGCTGGAGGGGGCTACAGTTGCTTGGGGCTGGTAGGCCCGGTAGGGCTCCATTTCGAATGCTCTACTTGGGGGCTGGAAATCGCGCTGTGGCCGGCGTTGGCGCCTCACTCGGGCTGAGGCCCCATCGGGGTACGCAGCATGGGGATATGCTGATTCTGGTCCAGGGGACTGTCCATACCCCATATCCTGAGCCTGAGTACTGGATCGCTCCGGTTCGGATGACTCCCACTGTTGCCGCTGCTGCGAGGGACCGTAGACCGCTGTATCGGTGAATATACGGTGGTCGCGAACTGCGCCACCTCGATCGTAGCCGTGTGTCGCGGCCGGTAACTCCTCTATGTGGGTTGTGAGTCGGCTGTTCCGTACTGGTGCCGAGGGGAAGCTCGGTAACCCAGCGGCGGAGCCTCGGCGCGACAGATTCTCGGTACGGGTCCATTCAGATATCGTGTCGGTCGTTTCTAGAGGGTCATGATCGAAGTTGGGACTGGGCCTAGATTGGGCGCCCGGCATGGTCGGCGGTGCTGACCTGCGGCCACTGGTGCCGGGGCTGCGGAAAGTGTCCAGCAGACTACGGTTCGATCTCTTCTTTGAGGTACCGCGGATGTTTGGGTCGGAAACTGCGCCGAATATCTTATGCCCGCCACCGCCAGCGAGGGTAGAGAAGAAGGAAGTAGTTGAGTGACGGGGGCTCGTCATGTGGTGTTTTACTTCATGCTGCTCTAAACCTCGGTCACCAAAATCCCTCCGCAATTGACGAAAGCAGCTCTCGATCGTCGCTCCGTTGGCTTCGGTTGAAAGGGTAGAAGCCCCGCACAGTCTCGCCTTGAGGTTGTCTGTATCGTTGTTGAAGGCCTCCTCCACCTCCACTATGATGTCGATAAAGGGGCGTGCTTCCTTCCTTGCGTCATCGGTCTCTATTCTCAGCTTTTCGTCAATGTAGCGGCGGAGGTTAGCCCGGACGTCCTGCGTGTCTGCCTTGCCCATGTCGTTGGGGGAAGAGGCTCCGGAAGCGTAGACGCTGATGAAGAGCAGGTAGAGGCAAGATAGGAGGCCGTATGAGACATCACGAGCGAAGGTCATGCTTCCTCGGGATGCCGTTGGGCCTAAGATTATAAGGAGACTTATAAATTCAACAAAGGATCTGGCTAAGAGCAAAAATGTTGCGACGACGAGCAGCCATCGGTTCTTTACCCAGAAAGTATGTCAGCATCGAAACACACACCCTTGGGAAGACAGAGCGCAAACCCACCTTCCATGCGTCATTGCGCTTCCCGTCTACTTTCCGAGATTGGAAAAAGATAGCATGGACTAAAATGCAGAATGTGAGAGCGGTAAACGCTGCGAGAAACGCTGCCGTGGCAACCTCGAAGGACGTTCTCCTGGTAGCGATGTCGGCAATGGAGTTCAAACTCCAGAAGCATAGCCATGCGACCGCCAGTGTCAGGTGCAGGACGGCATAAAAGATTGAGACAAGAGATACCAGAAACAGCGCAACTTTGGCAGCAAGCCACAGCTGCCCTTGCCGGCCTAGGCTATATCGAGGCTCGATCTCAACCCAGACGATCTTATAGTTACCCCAGGCGAAGATGACGGCAGAAAAGACCCGCAGGATCTCGACGAGTGTGAGAAAGATGATGTAGCCGTAGGAAACCGAAACTCGTTGGCTATAGTGAAACCATCGATCGATCATCACGAAGAAGTACCAGCTGCGGCGCACCGGGTGTTAGCAAAAAGCAACACCAAATTGGGAGGGCAACATATTAGCCAACCAGGAACTAACAAAGCAAGAATCCCCGTAGCCAAGCAGATGCTCCTGAATACATCTAACGCCGGACGAGATCTCTCAAATAGGCTGTTCAGAACCGACCCCGCATACGGGATACGCAGCAGCCAACTGAGGATGAGAGCGAAGCACGCAACGGCGAAGAACCATATGGTGACAAAGACGCTGTCGACAAGGTCTCCCTTGGGGAGGGGCTGTGGGGCCAGACTGAAGAGTGTTCCCGTCGTCGCCATTGCGTTGGCCGTGTTCGGCGTCCTTGAACGTGTAAACAACTTACAATTCGGCCAAAGTAAAGCGATCAGGGGCAGATGTCAGTCCATCCGATTCAAAATTTGGGACGGGCAAGCACACCAAAGGGAGCCCTTTGGTTTGGCCGCTGCTATCGATGTCTAGAAAGAGGATCCGGTCTCGCCTATCCAAGGTGCCCGACTTCAAGTCTCACATGGGCAAGCACCCGGGCACAGCACGCCACCTGCAGTATTCAGCCCCGGCATGGGTTCACATATTCCCTCAATCATTTTCGGCCTGCATAGCATCAGGACCATGAGAAAGCCTTGGGAGGCTCTCTGGGTTATGTCATTCTCATTGATGGAGTCCGACAGGGGTGGTGCTGGCGAGCGAGGTTCCAAAACGTTGAAGAAACGGAGCCCTAACCAGGCTTTGTCTTTGCTGATGTTCGACCTGGCTATCACTAAACTAACCAAGTACATCACCGAAAGTTTGGTGGAATCCGGATGTGGAGCCAGTTGTCAGCCCCAGAATGCTAGAATGCACACTGAGGTCAACAACGGCAAGGCTCTAAGGCGGTCGTCGTTTTCTGGGGTTCAACTCGCATTTGAACATCCTTTTTCGAATGCACCTGATTGCTTCTCCCGTAGCGCCCATCCTCCGAGGCGGGGAGCTGCATGCAGCAGGGACCTGAATGGTGGCTTCCGGTAGGTAGGTAGGTAGGCGACGCCGCCGAGTGGCTGGGAAATGGTTTCTCGACTGCCCCGAAAAGAGTCTCCAATTGGTTATAACGGAAGCTGTTTGCAGGACTCTGCTGCACTCATTCAAAGGCCAGCTGCCTGCTTTCATACTTGTCACACCGAAATTTCGAGTTCACTTCCAGCCTCCCAGCTCAAAACGGAATCTCCGTTTCAGACAGCTTCAATCCAGGCTTCCCAGGCGTAGACTTGTTCCCTTCTGTTCTCCCCCAAATAAGACAAACAGCTGCATTTGATGATACTTGGCTGACTCGGATTTCTAGCTCCAGCTGCACTTGGATGTACGGCAGATCGGGCTCGTTCTCAATCAACTGGTAGTCTGCCTCGCCGCGCCTGTGATGATTCGCCGGAATGCGAGAAAGATCGTAGTTCAGCGAGTGGATAATGCGGGAGTCTATACTCAACTGTCAGCTGTGATGCTAGTCTCGCAGTGCAAAAGGCGCATACTCACCATCGTCATCAACCTTGAGCTTGCTGGGAGGACCCCGTGGTCCGTCGCACCGGGACGCTACGACAACAATTCGCCCGTTCAAACTTCCATCCGGGCTGAGTTTCCGAGTTATTTTGACTCTCTCCTCAATGCCATTCTTGTACGCCACCAAGTCGCCCTTCGTCACGACCCACTGAATATGATCTTTAGCACGGTCGACCCCGTCGAAGGTATCCGTATACTTCTGCGGCGGATCGTGGTCAAACGACATGTATCTTGTCGATAGGACGACGCCAATATGAAAAGGGCAGGGGATATTCGGCAGCAAGGGTGGCCCGCAACCGACATCCATGGCCATCAGAGCAGCTCCCTTGGCAACGGCTGTCCAGCTATCTGCTCCGGAGAATGATTCGAGGCCGCCAAGATCACGGGCATAAGCCTCGAGCTCCTTTAAGACGTATTTGTTCCTTGAGAACCCACCAGAGAGGAAAACAGCGTGTGCTCGCAGGTTGAGCCCATCAAGCAGACGGACCTGGTCCTCGATCAGGCCCTTGGCTCCCTCGAGGGAATCGCTGAACATCGTCATCATATCTTGACTGCAGAATGTCAGTAAACTGCATATTGGACAACTCTGGCCGGGCTTCATACCAACTTATACCCAGAAGGCCGTGTTTAATGAGTTTGCCCTCATCGAGAGTCCCGACGCCTTGTGGAAGATTGACCCAACTTGGCTCCGGCTCTCTTCCATTATCCAGCAATCCCTTGAAGCTATGTTTGAGACCGATAAATTGTTCAAGCAGATCTTCCTCCCCTCGGCGAAGGGATTTGTGTGCGGCACCTCCCACATGATCTCCATACCCTCCTGAGAACCTGAGCGTATCAATGTCTTCCCTAGAGAGGCGGCGAGGAAGGAACTTTTCCAGGAAATTTTGATCGATGAGTGCGGCCCCACATCTCCTGCCTTCTTGCTGATCAGCTGTCTCATACATACACAATACTCAGAGTTCGGGTGGGTGGAATGGAACTCACCAGTGGGTTTTGTCGCTAATTCCACACGAAAAGGGTCAATATCTCTCACCCGGTATGCTGCCAAGTCAACCGTTCCACCACCAGCATCAACAACGATGAAGCAGTCGCCCTTCATCAGACTCTGAATCGCCCCCTCCTGGGAGTCCCGCATTGTGTACTGGGCGCATGCTTCTGGTTCGGACGCCATGTATATTCTCCCATGGGTCTCAACAAGCTCTGGGAAAATCCTGCCAAAAGATTCTGTCACAGCTCGGAAGGTGAGATTCATAGCCTGCTTGTCCCACTCAACCGGGTGGGTAAATATGAGGTCCACGGGAAATTGTCCCAGCCCATGGGTTGGTTCGCTGAGGATGGCCCGTCGAACTGCTTTGGCTATGTGCAAAAGGTAATCAGTAACAACCTCAACCGGGGTTTTCATGACGTGTCGAGGGAGGCCCTCGGCGAGAACGTTAAGTTCACGGACACTCATGCTGTCGAGAACTTCGAGAGTCCGTCGCAGGACATCCAGTGCTTCTGGACGAGACCGCTTTCCCAGGCTGAGCTTGGTTTCCTTCAGAATATGAGCACTGCCGCCAACTCCGTAGCCCCATCGCTCCGTGTTGCTTTGGGTGACAGAGTAGGTTATCTTGGATGGAACCTTTGGCTCGTTATGACCACCCCACTTCTCAATGGTACGAATGTGCTCAAGACTCAACGGGTTGTTGACATCTCCGTTTGTCAGTACCCAGGCCACCCCTGAACGGTGTTAGTGAGCGAACGACGCGATGCCGCGTGGGTTTACTTGCCGGTATAGGTAGTCCCGTAGTCGACGCTGAGGATGTGACGGGGGCCACTCCTTTCCGTTCGCGTGGCCGATGTTCTCTGAAACAGCCATCAGTACCACAACTCAGTGAGCTTCCGAGAGCTGAGAATAACTCACCGTCAGTTGTGAGACCTCGTCAGAATCAGCCATAGTGATGATTGCTTTTGGACCACCAACACAGTCAAGACCATGGAAAGGGGAGACATCCGGGAGAAACAAAAAGCCCAAATAGCCTCAACGGCCCTCACAATTTCACCCATGGTCAGTCCCGCAGTCTCGAGAGCAGGCTGTGAGCACGTTCTGAGCACTGCACATGGGTGTGCTTCGGGGTCAGGCAATGCTGCGGCCCACTTACAAGGGTGTGCCTGCCCAAAAGCGAGTGAGGCTGTCACTTGCATGAGCACAAACAATTGGTACATCTGAGGTACTTCCTTCCGTTTTCCAAAAAACATGTTCAGTTTTGGCTACCTCATTTTCCCGGGGCTTGGTGAGAAAATATCAGGCTGGCAATGGATTCCAGGTTTATATCGATTTCGGAAGCCGAATTCCAGCTTGCTTCCGATCACCCAAACCAAGCAGCTCACAAGTCGTTGAGATACTGATCATTGATATCCTTGTATCGATAGTCTCTCTCATCGCTGATGAAATGACAGTCTTTGGCTCATTGAAGTCTACAATCCCAGACACCATCCGCAAGCGATGGCACCGGTGGGGCACTTCTGAGGCTTCCCACACATCAACCGCAGGAAACCCGACTCCGGGCTCAGGAGAAGCAGAAGCTCATATCTACCCACACGGAAATGGTGACATATATCCGACTGGTCCATCTACTTTTGAGAATCCGACTCAGGTAAAACGCCCGTCACAGCAAGATCCACCCTTGCCGCCTTTGCAAGGCTACCGGCACGGCATGGATGATTTTTATATGCATCAACAGCACTCATATACCACTGTTCCAGCGACCGCTACCGTACCTTCAAGTCTCGGTCGGTCGAGTTGGGTCCTCAACAATCCCGAAAACCCGATCAGATCGGACTTTGAGTTGCCTGCGGAGCCCGTTAACGCAGCACTGATCGGAGCTCGGCTTGCAGCTCAACGTGCCGCGGGAAGCCCAAGTTCAATCGGCCCGAAGGTACCAGCAAAGCAGCATATCAATTCCCCCGTTCCCTCCAACGCTCCGGCCCGGCGACCAGTCCAAAACGGCACACATGGAGGAACGCCGAGCGAGTTCCCGACTGCCACAAATGAGATTGGAAGTAGTGAGGGTCGTGGTGTTCAGCACTTCCATGAAGGTAGCCGGGGCCAACAGTTGGAGGAGGCCAAGAGCCCGCCCGGTGGCAGACAACCCATCAAGGCATCTCCATCCCCTGGCAACGGCGGGTTGCGACAAACCGCCCCAGAAGGACTCAAGTTGGACGCCAGGCACATCCAGCAAAACAACAAAGGGAATGAATGGTCCGGGTATCCCTCTTATCGAGATCACCAGACAAGCGCGTATCAAGCACTACCCGAGCCGAAGACTCGGGAATCCTCTGATAGAACGATGGCCATTGTTCAGCAGAACTACTCTGACCCGAAGATTCAGGGTGTTGACGACGTTGAAATCACCCCTTCAGAGGACACTGCTATGAGACAAGACAATTTTGCTATGGTTGTCTACAGTCATTCTCCGAGCGCTGCCACGGACGGCGCTGCAAAACGCCAACAAGCCGTCCCCGTTAATCAGCTCGGTCTGATACCTACTGGAGCTTCGGTCGCCGGGAGGGGCCAAGGACCAGTATCTCGAGATGCATCAGATTTTCACACGCGGATAGAAGATTTTTTGTTCTGGCACAGAGTTTCCCCGAATGCTGGTCTTGACTCATTCTCGACTCTCTTGGCTTGGACAACCGAGTTAAGGCGACAACGAGACGCAAACTTCGCTGGCCTGGAAAGAGCAAACGCCGAGATGATGTCGGCAAAGGAACAGGAGCGCGTTGCTCAACAGATGCTCAACGAGTGCAGAATCGACCTTGCTGGGAAGGTGACAGAATCTGGAATCTACCAGAAGCAGTCCCGGGAAGCGAAACAGAAGCTAGAAGAGAAAATTCAAGCGCTTCAAAGCATTAAAGTAGACCTTGAAGAAGCGCGAAGAGTCAGCAATGATCTCAAGTCGCACAAAGAAGAGCTTTCAGCAGAGAGGGAGAGGCACCTCAAAGAAATTACGGGAAACTTGGAGAAGATTCAGTCGATTGAGCAAGAAAGAAGGAACCTACAAGATGCAGCAGCCCGAGAGGCGGCAAAATTGAGGGCGGAAAATGAACACCAACGCATGGAGTATGCTGAAAACATCCGGACTCTCAAGTCACAACACAATGGCCAACTCCAGCATCTCAGACAAGAGCAAAGCCAAAGAGTCGAGGGGCTGGAAACACAAATCACCCAGCTCAAAAGCCAGTTGACACGGGCCAACAAACTACATCGCGAGGAGCTCAATAAAACTATGGCGGAGAGCGACCACAGAGTCAAAACTGAAGTCAAAAAGGCTGTCAAGGAGCAACAGGATCGTATCGAAGCCCTGCAGGGAACAATCGTCGAGTCTCAGGACAGATATTATGTGCAAATATCGGACAGTTCGTTTACACAGCTCCTGGAATCAATCTCGCAACAAATCACTGATCTAAGCGCCAACGTGGGAAGACCCAGCACGCACTTATTCGACAGATCATTGGACCCAACCAACTATCTCGACCAGAACTCGCACGAGCGGGATCGCAACTGGCCTAGATTCGTCCGGAGTATATGCTGGAGTGTTATCTTGCCCAGTTTCTTTGAGTTCCCGCTTGGCTTTGGCTGCCTCGGGAGCCTGGGAGAGGGATGTGAGCGGTTGTACCACCTGTACCTCCTTTTCTCCCGGCCTGGATCAGATGGTTTGTAGGAATCCCCCGGTTTCTTGTAGCTTATGCTGATAATAGGATCTTGTACAGGCACCTCTCTCGAGTTTCCCGGCGATAAAGCGACCAATATTTGGAGAGCGTCATTTTTTGATGCATTCTTGAAAGCAGTGAAAGCTAGCCCAACTGTGATGCAGCAACATGAGGGGCCTCATACATTTCCGGGTATGTTCAAGGCCAACGTGGACCGTGTTGTGAGAGACTTGACCGATAAACTCGTGCGGCTGAGCGACAGACAGCTGGACTCTAGAGTTCCAGCTCAGATCTTCAAAGTTGTTTACGACATAGGCATCTTGTCGCTGCAGATGGGTTCACAGCGTGCCCAACTCCTCCTGGAGCCCTGCGAGTCGGGTGAGCTCATTCGGGCGGGCGATCGGTTCACTGATGAAGGTGGATCAACGGGAATTAATTCCACGGTTGGACTGATGACCCAGCCGTGTATGGTGAGAATTGGAGACGGCAGTGTTGATACGACTTCCGAGCATATCATTGTAAAGGGTCGGTTTATATCATGCTGATCTTAGCTTCCTGATGTCTCTCAGATTGAATCAGCGATATACTTTTCATTTAGACCTTGAAATTGGATAAAACCCAGCCGTTGGATTATCAGCGACCAAAACGGAGTAGGTTCTGTAGATTGACCGTTTGGAGCCAGGCGATTGCGAAATACAGAGTATGTACCTTGCGTCCCCTGAATCCGGTAAATGTAAATGGGGCAGAATGACAACAAAACTGCACTTTCAGCTTCCCACCGCCAGTTGCGGGCGCCATGGCGCAAATTACAACGCACCATTTTCCCCAACTTGGACCGCGGTGCAGAACAAGGCGAACCGGGTATCCAGAATAGGCCACGAGGCTGGGTCGGCCAGAATGAGAGGCAACCTGTCTCGACACCCCTGTTGGGCCACTGCATGCGGGGTGGCCTGGCAAAGACAATGCTATCAACCCGTCAAACAGCCTTGTGAGCCATTCTCATTCGTCGAACTTTCCAGTTCGCTTCAGCCCTTCCACCTCTCCCCTTCCCCTCCCCGTCGGACTCCTACTCAGGAGCTCGACATTTCCAGACCCCGAGTCCTCCCCAAACTCGCTGGCGCAAAGCCCACGCCCCTCACCGCCCAAGATGGAGTCATGGGAAGGACACAACTACTACACAGGGGACAACATCGAATGGACCCAGCTCATGAACCTCTCCACAGCCGAATGGAGCATCGGCTGGATTCCATCCAACGTCATCGCCATCCCTGGCACCCTCAATGGAAGCTCCAACTTCCCTCCAAACACCGTCGTCATCGAAAACGCCTCCATGACCGACATCGGTCCTTATCACGCCGAGGCCATCATCTTTGGCACATGTAGCGGCGTCGCTCTCCTCTGGGCCGCCTTCTGGCTCTACTGGAGCATCAAACATAGAACACTCCGGAAGCCGCGCGTTGGCTCGCGGCAACGCCCTTCCCTTACCGATGGCAAGCCGGACGAGAGAGAGGGCGACTTCCACGCTGCGGACTTTGAGGCCCGGATGGATAAATACTACCCTAGGTTCGCCAGCCACGCGGAGCTGTATGAGCGGGATGGTGCCAGGGAGGGGGGCCTGCCGGTTGAGGAGGTCACTGCTGTGTCGGAGCTGCTGGTGAGGATGTTTAGGAATGATACAAGGATAAAGGCGCTGCAGAGCACGACGACCGAGAGGGAGGAGATGGAGAGGTTGAGGGCCGAGAGTGATGCGATGTTGGGGGAGGTGCATAGAAGGGTAAATGGGTGGGGGGGAGAGGGGTTGAGTGAGCAGGAGGGGATGGAGTTGCATGCTGCGAGGGTGGTGCTGGCGAGGCATCAGCCGCCGAGGTATGGGAGGAGGGTGGAGGAAGGAAGTGAGTGGCGGCAGAGGGAGGAGGTGTAGTTGTTGCATTTTGGGATGGAATTTTACTGGAATTGAGAGAGAGCTGGTGGCTCATGTTGGATGGTTCTGGGGGGGGCGATGATGTGTGTATACGCCATCTTATGGTGTTTTCTTGGTGAGGGGGTCTTCTTGGTGCTCATGAAAACATCATGAGAAGCAGTTGATCAGAGTTTCCTGCAGAGCTTCGCAATTGAGCATAATACCCTTTTACTTATCAAAAAGACCGTATGAAGTCCTCAACAAGATTACGACCGTCGTCGGTGAGAGTTGTCAGCCGTCATGTGATTTGCCGTTGAGTGAGTGGGGTCGACGCCATTCAACGATAACGTCATTGGCCGTAACAAAGCACCACCTCCTCATCGGCTTATGCAGCGAACCAGCGACGGGTATTGTGAACCGGAACTTTTGTTTGCTTTGGTAGACTATGAATGCCTTCACTTCTAGGGGGCCTTTTATCCAGCGACGTATTAGGTCTTTAATTCCGAGTGTGCGAGCTCCCTGCTTGTTGTTGAGGGAGACAAACTGAACCGAACTGCTAGCTCACCACCACTCGCACAATGCTCGTCCAATCAATTCCCATGTGTATGTATCTGGCTATCGTTTTCTTTCAATCTGGGCCATGCACCACCAGGCTAACAGCTGCAAAAGGGGTGGGCAGTAGCAACAACTACGCCTATCTGGTTATCGACGACAAGACTAAGGATGCCGTGATCATTGATCCGGCACATCCCTCTGAGTAAGTCGATGACCCCTCTCGCCTGCCAAACGGGCCAGTCCCGGGATCTAGGAACTAAAACCATATCTCCAGGGTTGCCCCTGTTCTCAAGAAGGCCATTCAGGATGGCACCATCAACCTCACAGCTATTGTCAACACCCATCAGTGAGTTCCCCATCAATCGCAGACGGTACTGTTCAACTAATGCAGCGGCGCGCAGCCACTGGGATCATGCAGGTGGAAACACTGAGCTTGTAAGATTCCCTCCTCTCCAATCCCATTGCGCAACCACCGACTGACCATCAACAGCTCACCGAGCTCGGCAAGCCGCTAGAGATCATCGGCGGCAAGGACTGCCAGAAGGTAACCAGGACACCCGCTCATGGCGAGTCCTTCAAGATCGGCAGCATCGCCGTCAAGGCACTTCACACACCCTGCCACACCCAGGACAGCATCTGCTGGTTCATGCAAGACGGCGACG
>Ga0247760_1002295_pt1 | contig 14943 bp, 13 predicted proteins | sample UWRJL171409R4_FD_179936 | JGI IMG/M metagenome (GOLD analysis project Ga0247760, IMG submission 179936) | Plant litter microbial communities from Arlington Agricultural Research Station in Wisconsin, United States - UWRJ-L171-409R-4 | ecosystem: Environmental > Terrestrial > Plant litter >...
CCCACCACCTCCTTCGCCCTCACCAACAAAGGCCTGCACATCACCCTCCCCCTCCTCCAGGTCGGGCACTCCTCCACCTCCACCACCCAGAAATACTACCTCGCCGCGCTCGCCTGCCGCCACGAAAAAGAAGACCCCCACGACCGCATCGGAATCTTCCTCACCACCTCGCCCGTCTCCCCGTCGATATTCGTGCGCACCCGCACCCAGAAACACACGCGGATCTCCGGCGAGGACCTCGCGCTCGTTACTACCAAGCCAAAAGAGGTGTACATCTCGTCCTCGGCCGACGAGGGTTTCGTCACAGACCATACCGCCGAGGAGGAGAAGGTCTTCATCAAGGCCGGGGAGCTGATCAGTCCGGGGTATGAAGTCGTGGACATCTGCGCAAAACACGCGCAATGGAACAGGGAGTTTGGGGTCGCGAGGGTGGTAGGGATGAAGACTGATGCTATCCCTGGGGGACAAGCGGGTGGAAGTGGGCAAGGGGGAGTCTACCAGCTAGCGACGATAATGCTCTTCAACCGGCATCTCGGCTCGGGGTTCGTGGTTAGGATAATCATCGGTTCCGGCGAGGGCGAGGTCTGGGTTGATCTTGCGCCCGTGCCGCCAAAACCATCCACCCCCCGCCCCGGCACAACACCCGAAGAGGACGAGGACGAGGCACTCAATCGCATACGGGGCGAAACAAAAAGACTGTGGGATAACCCAGGCCGAGTGTCCCTCACGAGGGTGAAGAAGGTAGGGGGGAAGATGGTACCCAGGACGGAGGCGGTGGAGGTGGTGAATCCTGATACTGTGGGGGATGAGGAGGAGGACGGGGGTAGTGTGAGGGGGATGGGGAGGGGGGGAGGGGGGACGCAGGAGCTGAGAGGGCAGGTTGTGTTTGAGGAGAATTGGGAGAAACTGTATCATCGGATGGTGAATGCGACGGTGGAGAGGAGGAGGGGGGGGGTGATTGTGCTGGAGATGACGTCTATGCTGTTTGCGGGGGCGTGAGAGGGTTGCTTTCAGGTGGTTTGGTTTTGGGGTTGGTTTTGATTTTGGGTTTGAAAGGGGGCGTGGAGTTGGGAGTATGGGAGGGTTTGCGGGTCACATTTAGCATCATCGGGTGTCTTGGATTTCATGAATTCTTACCTCATATACTTCAGTTCTCTGGAAATGATAGATTTGGCCAAGCGACTTGGCTTGGTAGTCTGACTTGCTAGTTTGTCCTGGCCTGGCATGCGTAATTACGCGTGTGTTGACAAACCTCCTGACTCCTTTGGAAAACTTCTCGACTCATCTATACTATATATATCATATCCATGATTCATCTTCGGCCGCTATCCTTTTCATGCTCACTGGTGGTGGCGTGAGACGAGGCGACGCCATGCGTATTCTCAAATAATCTTCAACGGCCAGAGGCCTTCCCCGCGGCTCCTTGAGCAAACACTTGAGGGGTGTAATGGAAAAGCTTACCCATGCCAGAGCGCATTCAAGAAACAGGACTATTCTCAAACGCTCTCGGATCTCCTCCCCTACTAGCACGGAAGGGCCACTCAATGTGCTAACAGTTGCCCCAGCATCCGCCAGATGCTGCACAGTCTTTATCCCATGTATTGCAATCGCGTAGTCTAGCGGAGCAAGCCCGGACGGGCCTACACGGTCGAGTTCGGCACCCGCAGAGGCGAGGCCACCGAGGATTTCGTGCAGTTCGGTATCCAAGCCCACAAAATTTGCAGGCCTCATGGACAGTAGCACTTCCAGGGGCGTGAGCCTCGCGGTACCTTCGGATGACAGGTTAGGGTCAGCGTTGGCCTCAAGGAGCCGCCTCATCCCGATAAACAACCGCCCCCTAGCAGCGTAATGAAGCGCAGTCCAACCATGGGCATCCCGTGCGTTTATTATGCGGCGGTCTATTTTCATTGCGGTATCGATAAGAACCCTGAGAGTTTCATGAACGCCATGAACGCCCTGCGTCGGTGACGTTTCCTGAAGTTGATTTGGCGGCTGGGCCTGATCCATTTGAGAATACATTGAAAATGCCACATGCAGGGCGCTTGATTCGTTTTCAAGTAAAAATCCTTCAGCACTCAGCCAAGACACTGTTGAGGTACAAATGTTAGTTATCTCGCAAATAAGAGCTCGGACTTTTTGACCTCCCGGGTACATATGAAATTTCACAGTCTTAGCATCATGAATATTGTCAAGATACAGCGTACCTGGTATGCGAGAAATTATATCGCCGCGTCGGGATTCTATAGCCCATCGAATGACTATGCGTAGTCTACGATCCCGGGGCAGGTCATTAACTTCCGTCTGAAGCGGCGATACACCACCCTGAGGGAGGAGGACGCCGGAGACTCCAAGAGGCATGATGGGTTGTAAGATTGCGGCCACTAGTTCATCCGACACGAAGGTTCCCGAACTCTTCCAAGTATAGGATTCCATAATCTCACGGCGCAACATTGCTTCTCTCGGGAGGATCGCCCTTCTGGCTAAACTCCTAGACAAGTCCTGGTCGGATTTTCGGCCGCTCAATCCATTTAGGATTAAGTCTTGTACGGACGATGCTCTACCGCTTGTTATGGCGGGCCGAAGCGGCCTCAGGTTCTCGAAGGCTTCGAGGTAAAGGCTTGGACGTGCGGCCACGGATCGGATGATTGAATCTGTGCCTTCCTTCCAGCCCATACGAATGGGTTCCAGCAGGCAAAAAGCCCTTTTCTCGGACCAAGGAAACTCGTTTGTGCAAATAGCTTCTAGCGCCCGTTCGAAGATCTGGGTCTCCTGGCTGGACTTTCGTGTCCGTGGGTCTCGGCATAGATTCCCGAGGATTCTCCATAAACGGTGGCCCCGTTCTTTTCTTGGAAGAGAAGTCAGGGAAGTCATAACAGCGTCGCCCCGAGCTCCCAAGTTGATCAGCGCTTGGAAAGCTTGCTGTTCCACTGAGCCTGCACAGAGAAGCAGCGCAATACTATCCTCTAGCCAAGGCCCTTTGATCCGAAACGTGCCGTTCTGAAGTCTTGACGACAGATGCCCGAGAAAGCTGTCAAGATGGTACTGACACAGTTGGTTCTGCACCACTTGTTGGAAAAGCGCACCATGTTCAAACTTTACGATGAAGTCGAACAGCACAGAAAGCTCCGGCTCGGACTCCCCCCAGGGCGGCTTGACCAGACCAGATTTCCCCTCAATGACGGCCCTCCACAACTCATACTCCCCAATTCCACCAGCCTGAAACAATCTTGTGTGGTGAAACCAATTTTCTTGAGCGTACGGCAGGAAGCTTCTGAAACTGACATCTTCTTTTGCCCCAGCTTGCTGGAGGACCTTGATGATGTCGAACTGATCGGCCTCAACCTTCCGACGTCTGTCATTTCTGATATGTCGAATAAGATGACCAAGGTTTGGGCTGGTGGAGATGACGGCCTCTTTAACCTTCTCGGCGACTCGATTCACGTCGACGTTATCTCCTTGAAGCGCAATACGGGTGTCAAATGCCGGATAATGCAAGTATGTGATACAGACGGAGCCCATGTAGCACTCCGCTTCGTATAGCCAACCCCGATCGATTTGGTTGGACGAATCCGGTGCGGCGGCCATGTGTGAAAAGACGCTGTGATGGATAAACCGGACCTGTCCGTCTTCCTCGTCAACTTCTATTAAGCTTCCTCCACAAGACGCAACCAGTTGCCGAGGAGAATCGTGCGGCAGCTTGGAATTATCCCATTGCTTTTTGCCAGGTGTCACACAGAGTGCAACTTTGAGTTGCTCGCCACTGAGTGGAACGGCGGCCACACCAACGAGCTCAAATATCCGTTTACCATATCTGGAGTCTGAGATTCGGGAGAGCGCCTGATCAAACGCCTCCGGGAGGCTCTTTGGCAAGTGGCTCAGGATCTTGAGGACGTGTTCATCTGTCGTGATAGCTGTTGATGTTGAAGGAAAAATGGCTTGGAGTTGGAGAGAAACCCACAGGTACATCCCTTGTGCACCCAGCGTGAGCTGATCGATTACCAAAGTCTCTGTTTTTGGGCACAGAGGCTTTTCCCGAGATATATTTAGCCGTTTTACTTCTGTGTTGATATAGTTGTACATTTCGACGTCTCGATCCGAATCGGTCATGGAGAGCCTGTGGTCGATCTTGAAGAATCGTTCGCCGGCGCTCGATGCGTGAGAGTCTGTCCTGGCAGAGAAGCAGACTGACAGATTTAGCCCTGTGACTTCTCGAAGGGTCTGCAAGGCACCCAAAACATCGTCAAGCTCCTCCGTCGGGCATTCATCTAGCCCATCAACCACAACCCAATAGTTATGATTTGCTGATGGCAATAACAGTGGAAGGAGTTGCAATATCGCCTGGATAGTCACCGGCCCAAGAGGCAGCCGAAGTTCCCGATCGAGAATATCCCACTCGCACTTCCCAAGGACTCCGAGGATGAGCTGTTGGGCGATACTGCCAACAATACTCCTCGCCGTGAGAGTCCGTTTGTCATCGCCTTTACAGAAAAAGAAGGCACACGTCCCCTTTTCAAGGGAAATATCAGCAACGGCGTTGGCAAGAGCCACTGTCTTTCCGCTTCCAAGACAGCCCGTAACCCGGAGTATTGAGCCTGACGCGTTGGATTTCCATTCTTTGAAGTGGGCCGTTCCAAGAATCCATGACGATGTACCCCTTTTCCGTTCTCGACGCCATATCGACTCAAAGCAGTCTTGGTCGGGGGACAAACGATCGAGCAGCCTCTGCTGCTTCTCCATACGCATGTGGTGCCTCGACTTGTTGGACACCAGCCGTGTCAGCGACCGTCCGAGCTTCGCGCCAGCAGCCTGGCCGTCGAGAGTCGACCTGGTTACAAGGGAGCTAAATTTCTTCTCGATGAGAAGCCCCCATTGATCGAGTTCTTGCTGTATTGGGAGAAACTCCACGTCGAATGATGAGAACAAAGACGCTGCCAACAGTAAAGCTGGCGATTTCTTGGAGAAAACTAGCGCCTTTTGACACAAACGAACAACCCGGATGAGGTACTCGCTAAGAAAGAGCTGCAACTCCGTTGACGCTGGGAAGTGCTGGACGAAGTCTTGACTGATATACCATGAGGTAGCCAGTTTCATTAACAGGGTCGATATCTGGTCAAAGAGGGTGTGGTATCCAATACTGGCCTAGAACGATCTCGTGTCAGTCATCGATTACACTAATGAAGATAAAGACAGGGTCGAACAGTGGACTCACCTCAAGCATCGCCCTTACCGACGCCCAAACACCAGACGCTATGAGATTCTGCGAGCCTCCGATCAAGACATCCCCAGAGGCGGCGAATTGCTGCAGCCTTCGGAGAAAACCGCCAACTCGCGTTCCGGCTGCGGGCTGCCATGAGGCATGTCTCTTTGCCCCCTCGCGGTTCAGCTCCTCCGTCAGCTTGATTACATCGGTTGCGGACGGTGTGGCTGTTGCGAACCCGACTTGCAGCTCTCTGAATCTCTGCTTTGAGGGCCCGTCCAGCCCTTGCGCGAATTCCGATATCGCTTGTGCAAGCCGCAGGTCGGCCGGAAGGCTGTTGGAATGGCTCGAGAAGGCCGTGCTGAGTTGCATCGCGAATCATAGACGGTGACTTTCTGTCGTCTCCGAGTCAGGAACAGGAGCGGGCGGTAGTGAGTGAAGAGTGTCTGCACCGCTGCCTAGTTTGACGGCAATGTGCCAGACGGCGCCCCGACGAAGGCATCCCCTCATTCTGGGGCTGAAAACAGACGAGGTTCCTGGCCAGTCATGGCTGCACTGCCACTTTGCCTGCAACGCCACTGGGTCTGCGTGCCAAGCGTGAGAAGGTCGGAGCTCGAACGCGTGACTAGGATGTCGAGGGTCGACACCTGAAATGCCGCGCAGCCAGTGAAAATTCGTCAAAATTTGGATTAGGTGAGAGCCCAAACCAAGTTGGGCAAGAGAGGCACAACATCAGCCATTGGGAAGGACAACCAGAGCCAGTACGCGCGCGCAAAAAAAGAGTTTCCGAATGAGTGTTTTCGCACAGATTGCCCCGCGGCAACGAACCACCTGTCCCCCCAATTTCCACGATATTCTAGCCACGTGACCAGCACAGCGTACCTTCCTCGTGAACTCAATTGTAGATAATCCACATTCCCAATTCCAGGCCGCTTTTCAGCTCGGGAGGAGAACCAGTCCCTTCGCTCCGGAAGATAGGCAGCTTCCAGCATCACTGAGGACCCGGACAACCTCCTCCCGACTGAGACTCCCAATCTATCCGCGCAACCTCCCCTTCCTAGAATAATTGACACGCACAGAAATTCATCTCCACGAGCCTCACCCCGTGGCATGCAATCAAGCTTCATTCCCCACAATCAAGCCCGATGCAACTCCCCAGGTTTCCAAGCCGGATCACCGACCACGAGAGAGGCACCCTTTTGCCGACCCAAATGACTTCCCAGATTCCACGCACTTTACCCGGTCCCGCGACGGCGCCGACACCTTATGACCGCCCAAATCGCGAACGGCACCCAAAAATGGGCGCGGTTCGGTGACCGGGACTGAATTGCAATGGTTCCTCTCTCTCCAACCCCACAACTGTTCATTACCCATTAGCCTATAGCTGCCGCGGTATCCGTCAGCTATTATATGTGTGTCCGATATCCAGGCACTGGCCGGGATCGACGAGTGTGATGGCGTAGCCAAAAGCCCGCAGATACAACTCCTCATTTTGCATCTCACCTCACCTCACCCAACCTACGATGTTTCGATCCGTCCTCGCGGCCCTGCTCCTCACGAGCAGCGGATTCGCCACGTCCCTCGGCAAGCGCGCCTGGACAGAATCCAAGTACTGCAACCCGACTTCGGGGCTGTGCTACCTGCAGGTCGTGCCTGGGGGTACGGCTCCGATCTTCAGAATTGCCATTCCGGACGGCGCGTCGGGGGCATTTGACATGGTGCTGGAGATGATCACGCCGATCTCGCTTGGGTGGGCGGGCTTCGCCTGGGGAGGGTCGATGACGGCCAATCCGCTGACCGTGGCGTGGCCGAACGGCCAGAAGGCAACCGTTTCCTCGCGGTGGTCGACGTGCGTGCCCCCAACCTGCTCCCCCTGAAGTATCTTCCCTTCCGTATCACAGAACACTAACCTCCCCCCAGAGGCCGACAACTCCCCCAAGCCTACTCCTCCGCAACGTTGAAAACCCTCCGCTCCTCCCGCAACGACACCCACTGGTCCGTCGAAGTAGCCTGCACAGGTTGCAGCAAATGGTCCGGCGGGCAGGTCAGCACCTCCGGACTGACCATGTTCGCGTGGGCCGTGAGCAGAAGCCAAGTGTCACAGCCCGCCAGTTCATCGAGTAGCTTCCAGATGCATAATAACGTGGGGACGTTTACGGAGCCGCTGACGTTTGCGAAGAATCCGGCGAGCGCATTCGCGTCGTATATTCGGACGGCTTCTGGGTAGGTGATTATGGAGGGAAAGGGGATGAGGGGATTTTGCATGTACATATGAGAGGGTAGGGTCATCGTCTTACTTGAGAAGACCAGGGAGGGTAGGGGATTTCCTGTGTAAGAGATTCTCAACCTTGGAAGGGAGGTGAAGAGTACAAAGTACCTAGTCTGTCTGCATTGCATATAAAGAAGAGACGTCGTCATAACAATGCATTTTCCGCTGATTACCCGAGTCCCTCCGTTTCTCACGTGCGTCTTTGTCCCAATGGACCCCAACCCTCGAAGTCTCGAAACCCCCCATCGAAACAACTATCCACCGCATCAGGGAATCCACCTCCCCACCGTGCCATGACTCTCAATCCTTGAAGGCTTCAGCCCACCCAGCTCATACCTACCAGCCCGTCAGCCCCATAGCCCCATAGCCCCATACTCCAGCTCTAAACCCCCGCTCCAATCCTCCACTCCCGCCCACACAAACCCACCCACGGCGGCCGCACACGGCAATATCAAAGAAACCCCCCGCGTCCAATTCCATCAACCAAAGCACAAGCACTTTAGCTCAGGGGAAGAGCGCCGGGCTCATAACCCGGAGGTCGCTTGATCGAAACAAGCAAGTGCTACAACTTAATATTCTTTTTTGCCTATGTTTGTTTTCTTTTTGCTATTGCCATCGTTGCCAGCATGAGTTACTTTAAAAGCGAGGGGATAATGCAAGAGATACCTACCTACCTATGCAAAAAGAGAGATGAGAATAGATGAAAAGGAAAGGAAAGGAAAGGAAAAGAAGGACGCTTTCTAGAGGTGAAGGGGCATGCTGTCGTTAGCTCACATCGGACTGACACATCACGGCTGTACCCACGCTATGAGGCCTTGGTTACGCTGGGACAAGTTGAATGGATTGGAATGGCCCGTTAAAGATCGATGAAGTCACTCGATGGTGCAGGCAGGCCGCTCAAGAATGCAACACGGCCTACACCGGAAGTGTTGTCATAAGCCAAGGCTGAATCGATAGTTCCGACTACCTACAACCTCAAATGCCAAATATACAATGCTCCGTGATGATGCCCTCTAAGGTAGTCTACCTAAGCTAGCCGCTTATAAATGTGGCATATTCCCTAGCCTTTAGTTGTAGTTCTCAAGCCACAAGTTAATTTTATACCAAACGCCACATACGCAAGCTGCCTGTACCCAGCAGCCGATAGCAGAATCCCCTACCTATGCCAATGCCCCTACAGCCGCCATCAGCCCTGCTCCTCCGCAGACAGCCAGGTATGCCTGCACCCGCTTCGAGCCTTGGAGGGTCTTGTAACTCTCCGCAGAGAGGAAGTCCTGAGCAAGGAGCTGGACGAGCCCGGCGAACAAGAGCAGCCCGCTTGAGATGGCGTTCATGAAACCAACCATCAGCAGACCAGTCTGGCTCAAGGGGTCATAGAACCGGTGCATAACCAACCCGATGGCCTGGCCGATTGGGGTGGTAGCTCCGAACGCAAGCACCATCAGCCACGGTTGCGGCGACGATCGGGAAAACTGGATAGCGGCAATGCGGGTACCCAACGCGAGACCTTCGAAGGACTGGTGGAGGGCGATAGCGATAAGAAAAACGGCAAACGTAGGGCCCGTCGCCACAGACAACGCCATGCCGATAAATATGCTGTGGAAGAGTATGCCGGCCTCGAGGAGCATGCATTGGATGAGGAGGCGTTTCCGCTCTTCTGCGTTGGGCTGTCTTGCGGGCCCTGAGTCGGACTTAAAGCCTGAGGACACGTGCGTCAGGGACTGTTGGTCGTTGTTGGGGCCTCCGCGGAGCTCCACATTAGAGATCACGAGATTATCGAGGGAGTCTCTCTCATCGTCGTACGGGCTCGTCCCGTCCGCCAGCGCCATCTTACCACTGGGCGGATGCGTTGGTGTGGCCCCAGGGAGGGGAGACGCGTTTGCGACCAGGCCCTCGGCAGATTCCATGTCTTCTAGCGGGATGTTACCCGCCATACGGTTGTATCCTCGTCGTGTGGTAGTCTCGTCGTCTCGAGTACCCGCATTTCCCACGCCCTCGTCCCCCTCCTCGTCGTCCCATATGTGGTGCGAGTGCGAGTGGCTGGCGCCGCGCGTGGTCAGGTAGGACTCGACAGCAACGACGGCCAGGGCCGAAACCATCGCGATCAGACCGGCGAGCGGTCTGTAGCCCTTATTGAAGAACCTCGGGAGGCACGGGTCGGTCAGGGAGGTGAAGGCTGTCGGGAGCAGGTGGACGAATGCGGTGGCCATCAGAACGCCGGTGCCAAAGTGCTGGCAGATGAAGATGATGGTTTTCTGGCGTCGACTGCCCTTTCCCACGCGGCGGGAGACGATGGGAATGGCGCATGCTGCATCGCGGGCATGTTAGCGTTTGATGGGAGCTGGGCCTCGAAAGAACGGAACTGAATCTTGGGCAAGCGGCACGGGCATGGGCATGGGCATGGGGCACGAAAGTCACTGGCAGTGCGACGTACCCAGGGTGCTCACTCCCAGAATCAGGAAGAGCGCAAAGACGTGCAGCCCGGTATTGTAGTGCCCAGTCTTACCGGAGCCGCACTCTGGTTGGGTGTCGCCATCGGCACGTCTCAGGAGCTCGGCGCGGAGCAGTTCGGTTGGGATCTCGGTCCACGGCTGGTGGTCTGCGGGGAATGTCGTCAGCGGAACTTCCAGGGCACGACACGAGGCTGCTACTACTAACCACCTGCCCGATTAGTGAGCGTCTCCATTTTCTAACGGTTGCAAAAGCAGTCCTGGTCCGGTCATGGCGGCTAGGAGATGTTTTGCAGTTGATGCTGTAGCGATGGTGGGATTAGCGAGTAATGATCTGGCTGTTTGTCGGATGCGCCGCGACTTGAGCAGCTGTTTGTGCAGGGATTGAACGGTGGGAATTGATTGCCCGTGCCTGCCGGCGCCAGTCCTTGGCATGTACCCACTTATTCCCGCAACGGGATGGAATGATGCATGGGAGCGGAGATTCCCGCTTGGCATGAGGGATGCAGAACAATGGAAACGCCCTGAATTACGGATCCGTAGCGCAAGATACCATCTCACTGTAGGGCAGGCCGGGCTTTGATGTTGTATTGTCGCATTCTAACGACTCCTGCATTCTTTAATCGTCTTCCCAATGCAATCAAGGCCTACTGCGATGCGATAAGCGAGACCTTCCTGTTGTTGCATTCGCCCTGTGTGGGGTTTCTCCGCCTTTCGCACAGATCATAGCCGTGGCGTCAAATCTGCTCAAACCTCCGCAGTCCCTGGCGTCGTCAAGAATCCAACAATGCGTCACAACAAAGCAAATGCCTCCAACGATACATGGAAGCATGCTACGGCTCTCAATGGCATCGATAACGAGCAAGTCACGGTGTCAGAACCACATCGGGCGTCGCTATTCGGTGTTCCGGCAGTCGCTCGTCACCAAGCGGAGGTGGAGCGGAGCCATCTAACTTGGCAATCATATGCTTTAGAGCTGGAAAGCTTGGACCCCCTATGCTGCTTTCGGCGGTGCGGCCGTCAACCACGGAAAAGCGGAGGCCATCGGGCCGTGCAACCGGGAGAACGTATTGCAGGTACGTCTAGGGATTTGCACCTTGGTAGACTAGAACGTGGCGAGGAAAGAAAGGCGACACTTTGCTTGGTACCGCGTCAAGTCAATTGTGGACAACTTTCTCTTTACACTATTACAAGTCTACTGATTCGGCCGCTGGTGCTTGCGCCCCTGTGCCTCGATTGTACCCACCCACCCTAACGGTACAGGTTCTTTTCATCGGATAGAAATAAATCTACTGTCATACAATGTAAATCGTGTGATTCCCGGTTACGCTGTCGTACTCCCAACCGCGTATCTGCCCCTCCCCACCTTGCGGCTCCAAGATTTGCATCCTGATCTCCTTTTGGTCGACAGAGAAAGTCCCAATGCGACAGAAGCGCGCTGAGCATGCGTCCACAAGCTCAAACATGATGCATATCAGTTTGGCTGGAATACAGTTCCCGTTCGGAGCCTGACGTTCGGGCGCCTCGACCCAGGGAATGTAGTAGAGCTCTTTTTTGTCCATATCTCGGATGTTGATGTGAAAATCCCAATGAGTTATAGATGATTCCATTTCGATTAGTCCCATTCGAGCTGTAGGCCTTAGTCTCCCGATGACTTTCAGTTCGACTGCTGGACCATCGAGTATGTCGAACACGTTATCGAGCATAACTTCGTCGGGTTGCCCTCCGGCGTCTTCAGCTCTCGTGGGGGCTCTGGGTGAAGGTAAGTCGCCGCGGTGCCTGATGCAGAGAATCTGCACGAGTTCCTTTCTTCCTTCGCCCAAGTCGTGTCGAAACGAAACTGTCCCATCAATGGATGCCCAAGAAAAGCTTGGCGTTGAAGGGGTGCGACTCAAATTTGCAGGATGATCTCGGTGGTCTGGCCCCCATGGACGATACCACGTCAAATCGCAAAGGATGGTCCGAATCCACATCCCTATAACATACTAGTCGTCGAAAGCGGCACATAAGCAAGCAGCTAATCCAGCGATCGCAATCAGCTTGTCGGATGCTTTGGTGAGCTGAAATGTAGAATATTGTTCGACAATCGTCTTCCAGCCGCTGGAGGCAGCCGGCTTCATGCTTAGACTAGGATGACCATCATTGTCTCCCAAATGGCGAGTCTTTTGGAACCATTGTATGGCATGCGGTAAACCAGGGTAAGGTTCTAGCGGTAAACTTGGCATCCTGGCTGGAAACGACTCGCATGCGGTCTTCGTTCCACACTCCCAAAAGACCTCGGAACGGCAGAAGTGGATGACCCTCGGCGCAAGCAACCGTTCCTGAAAGACCCACCCTCTTTGGTTCAGCGGTGCTAGCGTCACCTCGTTATCCCAAATGCCTGCGCAAGGCGTTGCTGTATGTCTTTGCCGGAAGATGCTGCCATCAGTGCGGTCTCGCAAAATATTTAGCTCCACCCTCTCAGAGACAGCCAGATCCCGGGGAGAGAGCATGCCGCCAAGCTCGGACGGCCAGTCAGCTGCTATGTTGCACAGGGCGTTCGCGTATATGGTTCCCATTAGACGTGATTCCCGTTGCCAATCTCGCCCGTCATCACCCGACTGGATAATGCAAAGGCAGTCGATCCATATATATCGCACACCAAGACGCCTCGTTATGATGAATGCATCCTGGAATGTTCTTGGTAGAGCACTAATTGGCGTTCCTTTCTGCAAACGCTTAATGTTCTCTGCAAAGAGCTGGAGAATGTGAGCCGCCGGCCATCGATGACTGAGAGTGACGTATCTCTCTGTGCTAGGTACAACGCTGCCTTGCACTACTCTGAATTCGGGGCTGCTGTATGTAGAGGTTTTAAATGGTCCGACATCAACAAGTCGAGTTGGGTGGAAATTATCATGTCTGTTGTCGACCCGGCAATCCTTGTGGTTAAAAGTACACTCGCGCATCCAGGCAGATATCGTCTCCCAAGTGTCATCCCAGTCGATAGGATAAAAGGTTGGTGGTCGGAAGACAACATTTGTGAAGTCTACTAGACTTGAGCTTGAAGAATTGGACACTCAGTGATCGACCGGCTCACTTACTTGAGGAAGGGTATAAGGAGATAGTACAGATCGGATACTTCTCACTGACATTTAGAGCCATCAAGTAGGAACTGTGCCAGTACTCTGGATTTATTATAATGCTGACGATAATCTTTGTGTTCTTTTCGAGATGCTCAACTCTTCGCGTCCTGGGTTATTTCGAAACAGGCTGTAGACAGATATTTCGATTTTTGTGAGTGGCTCCTCTCTGTGTACACCGGCAGACTTGTTGTTGACAGAGGCATCTTCAGGCAAGGCATGACGCAGCATAGCATCGTCGACGAGACTGCGTAAAAGCATCTGCTGTTCGGAGGACAACGATAGATATGCTCGCCGGCACAGATAGCATCGCTCATCGACGGCAACGAGAAAGTCGGGGATGAAAATGTGGTGGTCTGTGATTGTTCCGTGACTGAAAATTGTCCCGCTGAAGACCTTGGTGCAGCTGTGGCAGAAGTTGAAAGGCATTGTGATGGATATAGTCGGTATCTGTTTGCTATACCTGGTCCCAGGCCGGCAGATCTGTAGACCAAGAGGACAAAGCGTCCTGTTGCTCCTCGGTTGACGGAGGAAAGGTGGCCCGTGCGGAAACCCGGAAAAGGGCCCCACATTTACCGGTCAGAGCTCTGGAGAGCACTGAGAAGAGCTGTGGCGTCAAATCTGTTCAAACCTCCTCAGTCCATCGCTAGCAATCGTCAAGAATCCAACAACACGTCCACAACCAAAGCAAATGCCTACTACAACACATGGAAGCATTCTACGACTCGAAATGGCGTTCATATCGAAATAAATCACTGTGTCAAAAACACATCGTCGCTCCTCGATGTTTCGGCATGAGGCGGAACGGAGCATGTTTCGCGGCGTAACGCGACGCGCCAAGTTCCATCCTTCGCAGCTCCTGCAAGCGACGTTGACGGCCTGGACAGCACGAATTCCATAAAAACAGACTTCACATTCACTCACCATCCCAATTGACTGGTATCATCTCTTCTGATCATTTTGCTCGATTACTTCTCAGCAAATTGCCCTACCATCCAACTTGGTAATCACATGCCTGCTCCACCTCGAAGCTGAAAGCTTGGACCCCCTACGCTGCTTTCGGCGGTGCGGCCGTCGACCATGGGAAAGCGGAGGCCATCGGGGCGCCGTAGCTTCCGGTGCTGGTGTAGTCCTTGGTTGTCGCCGTTCCGAAGAAGATCTTTTGCACAAACGGCAGTACCGATGTGCTAGGGAATGTCAGCTTGATCTTCTCTTCTCCTTTCTGTTTTCTTTTTTTTTTTTTTTCTCTCTTTTTCCTTTCTTTTTCTCAATACGGGGGAGCACTCACTATCCGCTATTGTCGCAATGGCCTCCGCTGCGCACGCTCAACCCAAGCTTATCCCCAACGCCAAGCCAGTCGTACACGGCCTTGGCCGCAGGATACATCACGATGGACGTCCCCTTGCTGTCGACGAACTGGTCGCCGGTGCCCTGGTCCGCAATGAGCGCCCTTGGTGCAATCGCCGCAGCAATGGTGTGCGCATCAAACGGCAGACTCTCGTGGTGGTTGACAAACGTGCCCAGCTTGCTGTTGCTCCACCAGCCCGCGCCCGACTTGCTGTTCTCGAGCGTCTCGTCCTGCCCGCTCAGCCCGTGGTACCGGTACGGCCCCAGCCCCTGCACGCCCGACGACATCGGCATCGTCACCGTGATGCGCGTGTCGAACAGCCCCGCCACGAGCGCCGCCTTGCCCAGCCGCGAGCACCCCGTGACACCAACCCTCTTCGAGTCAATCTCCGGCACCGTCATGTTGAGCCCGTCCAGCGTGCGGTGAAATCCCCACGCCCAGGCGGTAAGCGTCCCTAGATACCCATCGTCAGCATTCACCCCTTTAAACCCCTTCCCCTTCCCCCCTTCCTCTCCCCTTTCCCCCCTCCCCCCAGATCCAAACAGACAACTAGAAATCCA
>Ga0247760_1002297_pt1 | contig 14931 bp, 17 predicted proteins | sample UWRJL171409R4_FD_179936 | JGI IMG/M metagenome (GOLD analysis project Ga0247760, IMG submission 179936) | Plant litter microbial communities from Arlington Agricultural Research Station in Wisconsin, United States - UWRJ-L171-409R-4 | ecosystem: Environmental > Terrestrial > Plant litter >...
CAGAGCGCAAGACATGGGTGAAGTTTGGGGCAAGCTCTAAGGATGGTGCAGGTCCGGCGGCAGACACGACTACAGTCGGCGAGAACATCATATTCAAGCCCTCGACGAACTGGCGCAAGGATGCAAAGGATGAGAGCAAGGACGCGAACGCTCAGGCGATGAAGGACAAGCTCAAGGACAAGAAAGTCAAGTGCCGTATTTGCAACGGTGAACATTTCACAGCCCGCTGTCCTTACAAGGATACCATGGCGCCTATTGGTGAGAGCGCCGGTGCGGGTGGCTCGCAGGCCGACGGAGATGATTTGGCCGGCCGCCAGGGCGCGACCGAGGGCACTGCTGGCGCTGGCAAGAAGGGATCATATGTCCCACCGGCGCTGCGCGGGGATCGTGGAGCGAGAGAAGGCGACCGGATGGGCGGGAGCAAGTACGGCGAACGAGATGACCTTGCAACTCTCAGAGTCACAAACGTGAGTGGAGGTTTCGTTGGCGGGCTGATGGGAGTTATAACGAAGGTCAAGGCTAACAAGTTTCCCATTCAGGTCTCCGAGATGGCAGAAGAGAACGAGCTCCGCGATATGTTTGAGCGGTTCGGCCGCGTCACACGTGTCTTTCTGGCCAAGGATCGGGACACTGGCCTTGCCAAGGGCTTCGCCTTTATCAGCTTTGCGGACCGTAGCGACGCTGTCAAAGCTTGCGCAAAAATGGACGGCTTTGGCTTCAAGCATCTCATCTTGAGAGTGGAATTTGCCAAGAAGGCCCAGTAAGTTCTAGGAATCATAGAACAGGGTCGAGCGGGATGAGGGAAAGGGGGATGACAGCTCGGGAACCCTCACAAACCGGTTTGGAATTTCTTGTCATGGGTGAATCTTACTTGTCTTGGGCGTCACGCGACATCATGAGGAAACGCACAAGAGGGAGGTGGCTTGCACAAATGTTGTAACTGGATTGCGTAATAATGAACTGATCAAGACAACTATGCTCCGTCTACTCCTGCCTGAAGTAGGATGTCGTCCTCCCGTCGCTTATATGGTAAAAAATACATATCACGCACATCGCGGACTCTGTCGAAGAGAGCAAAACCCCAACCCCTTTCCATCGCTACAGAGCCACAGTTCTATGGGTGCAGGCCATCCGAAACAATGACTGCGCTTGATCCTCCAGAACAGGGTCTTTCCGAAGGACAATGAATCCCAACGCCATGCAACCAACCCGATGAGCAAAAACGGAAATCAGCCGAGGAAGAGTTTACTCAATCAGCCATGCTTCGCGCTAGACTTTCTTTGCGGGATAGAATCCATAATCGCATCATTTTCGGCAGACTTTCCCTTTCCTCGTTGCTGCTGCTTCCCTGGCGGTGATGACGGGCTGGCAACAGTCTCGCCACTCAACTTGAGCTTCTGCTTCTCAATGAGATACAGAGGTAGGCCAATGACCACGGCCCAGGACATACGCATGCCAAGCAAAAAGTGCTGCACCGACTGGTGGAAGCTGGCTTTGGCCTCGATGCGGTTGGTTCGGCCGGTAGCGACTCGCTTCCGAGCGCGGTATAAACGCTCAGCCTTTTGTGCCTGCCGGAGCTCCTGTGACATGCGTCGGATGTTGAACTGCAGCTGCTCGGCCGTGTCGGATGTGCCTGGTCGTTGACAAGAAGGATCGGGGAGGGGCTTGTCGGTGGAGAGGGTGCTGTAGTAGCTGGGGCGCATGGGGCGCTCCTGACGGGTGGGGGAAGGCATGGCTTCCGGGGGTGCAAGCAGCGCTGGTGGGGGCAGCGGATAGGGATAGCTATCGCAGTGTCTGGTACAAAATTGGGCAAGCTCCCAGACTCCGAAACAACGGCACCGTCTTGAAAATGAAGAGAGAGAAAAAGATACAAAGAAACAAAAAATTCGCGGGAATGCCCGCTACCAACTCACCTTATAGGATCTTCATATTTTTCCTCCTGCACCCTGTGGGTGCCTCCCGCGTCGTGTGCCTTTTTCACATTCGAGGAGACAACACGGCAAAATGTGAAGGTTAATGCCAGGGCTTGAAGTAGACTAGTTACCTACGACGCGACTCGATGGGTATGCCCACCCTGTCTGTTGGGAATTGACCCCGCGCATATCATGCGTTTCGCCGGTACCATTCTTCGGATTAAGCCACCACACACACCCTCACACTTCAACGAACAGTCGCTTAGGAGGTGCGTCGGAACCAATCAGGAACGCGGGATGCGCAACTGCGACCTGTTGGCTGCGGATTGAAGTTGCTTGCGACATTCGGTTCCCCTCTCCCGTGGTACGTGTGCCTTGCAGCAAACCAAACCCTCCATCTTCCAAGCCCCAGACGCTTCCGGTTAAGGCTATCGGGGCGATCTCGGATCGTAAAGGTGTGTGATACAAGAAAAGGAGGGGCATTGATCAGACGATCCAGGGATGCTTCTTCTGCTTCGCGCCGGGAAGTTGAATTCTTCCACAAACCCAATCCGCACTTAAATGGGGGGTATATACAGGTGCAATAATACCTGACCACTACGTACCTACACACTCACATGGCGTTGGCTGAGAGCGCCATTTTTGGCAGCTTTGTCCCACCCCCGAGGCCGGGGTTATCGTGGAATGGCAGCATCAATGTAATGCAAGAAGAAATAACTAGCAGGGTAGGTTGGGGAACACCCTCTGAGGTACAGAATTTTTTAGGTTCTTCAAGGCATCGCTGGGCTTGTGGTGTATCGAGGGCAGGGATCCAAGTTGAGGGCATTGCACCACATGGAATGACGTATTTCATAAGATCGACAACAGCGAGAAGCACGAGTTTCTTCAGTAGATGATGGATCTTAGCAATAGTTGAAGACGTGTCAGAACGGTGAGCAATTGCTCTTTGACGTGTCGACCAGCTCCGTTGAATCCGCTCGACCTCTAGCCCTCCTGCCAAACAGTCTGTCGAGTAAGCCACCATCCGTCGATGGGACAAGATAGCTGTTCTCATCAACAGTCTCCCAAGCTGACACGGCCTTCACCAGACTGTAGTTTTCTCGAAAAGGGGTGTCCTCGAACTCTGAGCGTCGCGTTTGTGCGTTCGATTCTGAGTGTGATGGTCCGACCACTTAAGCCGGAATAGAAAATTGAACCCGGAAAAAATGGATCAGGTGAACAAAAGATAAACGTGCAAAATGTAGGCTAAGGGGCAGGAGCATGAGATGTGCAACCCAAACTCTTTTGAAAGACAGTTACGGAGTAGTCTAGGGCTTGATGTGGTGTTGAGCAGGTGTTATCAGTGCATTATCCAATATCTAGTCGGAAGGCTATTTGAAAGAGCGTTGAGGACGTTTGAATCGTTAAACTTCTCATCAGGCTCCTAACAACTGGGGAAGTAGTCTTATAGATCCGCCCTTGGCCGAGTTGAGAAACTCACAGCTGCCTACCATCCTATCCAAGGCACTGCGCGAGCAATTTTTAGGGTTGGACCCGTTCCCAGGACAGTACGAAGTACGAAGTAGGCAGTTTGGAAATGAGGCACAAATTCTGGGCCGTGTGCCAAGAATCGGAATCCTCAACGTGGAAATTCCCAGGTGTGTGGACCCCTGCAGACACGTTCCGCCCTGTGCCGCCGCCAGCCGGCATCCCTGACAGCGCAGCGCTCATCAGCGACTGGGCGATAAGACCACCCACAAAATCTGGGGTTGCATGTGAAGAAAATAATTCAGGGGTCCCAGTCGTTGGGTTGTGTGGGTTTCAATTGCCAATGCCAATGCGAACGCCACATCCCGTACGTACTCGCAAAGAGCTTCACGATAGTTCCCTCGTAACAGCGGCTCAGAGGAATTGCTGACGTCGTTTTCCCCGTGTTGTGTTTGCATCGCTCCCCTCACCCCAAATCACACTGCCGAACCACAAAACGTCACGCGGCAACTTAGCGGCAGAGCTTGGCAAGATACCAGGCCGTTAACGGAGCCACTATCCGCCCACGCGGACGAAACACAGAGAGAGGTAGGGTCAATACTGGCTCGGCCACAAGTCCCTCGTTTCTTCTGAGTCGCGGGAAACACTGTGCTCGCGTGATCGGTTTGTGAAGGTTCAACCGACACGCGACAGTTCAACACTTGTTTTCGTCGCCAGCTCCCTCTTTCAACAATTGATCTGAGCGACGCAGCGGTCTCTAGACTTGGGACCAAACCCGCGAGAATGAGCACCTCGGCCGATGTGTCACCAGGGTTACACAAGGTCCGCCAGCGGACCAAGGCATCGTCGGTAGAGTCGGTCAACGGGGAGCCAAAAACGTCGGAAGCGGTCAATGACGAACCCAGGGAAGACAAGACATACGGGCGCACGCCTGGCGGAACGAGTACGTGACCCTGCTTCGATTTGACAGCCCAGCTGGGAAACAGCAGAAGGGAGTAGTTGCTGACAAGACGCCCTCTTTGCCCCTTTTCGTTGTAGGTTTCATCGTTCCCACAACCCATGATATGATTTCACAGCTCCTCGATCCCCGCGAACCAAAAAACCTCTCGGACGTTATTGTGCTAGCCATCCTCGCCTTCCACATTCTCGCCGCATATTACCTGCCATGGAGTCTCAAACGCCCCGTGTTCGCCGCCATCTTCCTATTCTGGAGAGCTTCGTACAACGTAGGAATAGGTTACCTGTTGACGGTTCAGTCCAAATACAGACTGCTGGTGACGTGGGCTAAGAGGTGGAAACTGTTCGAGAACCCTTCGACGGGTGAAAATCCACGTCCCTGGATGTACAAGATCCTCAAGGTCGAGCTAGAGACCAAGATCCCGGATGACTACAAGTTTGCGGAAGCTCCCATCGAGTACAACACATGGCTGCTGTTCCGGCGCGTAGTGGATCTCATCCTGATGTGTGACTTTGTGTCTTACTGTCTCTTTGCCATTGTGTGTGGTCATAAGCCAGAGGGAGAAGCACTAGGCGTGACGGTTGCCCGATGGGTGCTGGGCGTTTGTCTCGTGGGCTTCAACCTCTGGGTCAAATTGGATGCTCACCGGGTGGTCAAGGACTACGCGTGGTACTGGGGTGGTAAGTCAACTGAGCATCTCAATACTGATCCAATACCAACTCACCGACTTCAGATTTTTTCTACCTTATTGAGCAACAGCTCACCTTCGATGGCGTGTTTGAGATGGCACCGCATCCCATGTATTCCATTGGCTATGCCGGCTACTACGGCATCTCAATGATGGCTGCGAGCTATGATGTCTTGTTCATTTCCATTCTTGCGCACGCTGCTCAGTTTGCCTTTTTGGAATTTGTCGAGAACCCTCACATTGAGAAGACGTATAACCCTCCGCCCCCTCGAATCCGGGCCGAGCCGATGAAGTCTGATATGGGCGCTGCGACTCACGAGATCACGGACGGAAACAGGGACTCGCCAGTTCCAGTGCATAATCTCCTAGGCTTCAAGAACCTAGACCTCTTCCGGACAACCGACTACTCCCTTCTCCTCCTCGTGGGCTATCTGGCGACTGTCACGGCCATGACACCGAACACACCCGTTTACCAGACAATATTCGTAGTTCATGCGCTTCTGTGGCGTCTGTGGTTTTCCGTCGGTCTTGGTATGATCTTGACCAAACAGTCGGAGGAGAAGATGTTTACCCGACACTTTGTCAAGTATGGCGAAAGCGCGGGAGAGGCGTGGCGCCAGTGGAAGGGCATGTACCACCTCAGCAACACGCTCTGCCATGCCTCGTTTGTTGCCGCTTGCTGGAAGATGTACAACATGCCTGAGGACTGGGGCTACGGCTGGGTCCTGCTCAAGCATGTCGTTGGCATCAGCTTGATAGCGCTCCAAGCGTGGACGGCATCAAGCATCTATGAGTCGCTAGGCGAGTTCGGGTGGTTCTATGGCGACTTCTTCTTTGATAGCACCGGAAAACTAACCTACACATCCATCTACCGGTTCCTCAACAACCCCGAGCGCGTCATTGGCACAGCTGGGCTCTGGGGCGCCGCGCTCATTACCTGGAACCGAGCCATTTTTGTAATGGCTCTTGTCGGTCATATTCTCACGCTCGGCTTCATCTCATATGTTGAAAAGCCTCACATGCAAAAGATCTATGGTCGGAACCTTCGCGAGGAGGCTGGTTTGACCAAGTTCATCAAACGTTCTCTGCCGGAGCCGGTTAAGGAGTGGCAGATGAGTGTGGACAAGGTACTTGATGAGGGCAAGCATTTTGTGGATGACTTTGTCCAGACAGCCCGCGCCAGACTGGCTGCTGGATCGTCCACCATCGTCCGCGACACGTCTGCCCTGTTCAATAAGTATCCTGCCCGTCTTACCATCAGCCGGATCTCTCCTGATCTTGCCGGCTATGATCCGAAACACTATACGTTATCGATGGAAGGCACTGCGCTGATCGGTGTCAATGGGAAAGACACTGGAAACGAGAGCGCGAACGCCCGCGTTGCCAAGGCGGTCAAGACCATGGTCTTCGAATACGGCGCCCCCATCCGGGTCAAGTGGACGGCCCCAGCCAATCACAGCAAGAAGGACTGGATCGGGCTGTACATGGTCACGGACAACCGCTCACGAGACGTCACCGAGGTTCCCTCTTTGGGCCGTTGGGTGCCCACCTGTCCCGGCGAGTACGACACGACTACGGATCAGGGAATTCTCTCGTGGGACAAACCTGTCAAGCCAAAGACAGCCGGTGCTGATACCGAACTCGTCCAGGGCGAAATGGTGTTCGAGGGTGACAAGCTATGGTGGACGCAGGGCGTGTTCGAGTTCCGCTACCACCACGCCGGCGGCCATCACGTCATGTCTATTTCAGAGCCGTTCGAGGTGCGCATCGGCAAGTTTGACGATGAGGAAGAGGATGATGGCGAATATTCATCCACCGGGTCAACATCGACGGCCGCTAATGGCCAATTGAACACCCTTGTTGCCGCCGCCCTGTTGCCCATTGTCCGGAATTGCCTTGACCGTGATCCTGATATTGCGCCGAACACGATTGACGAACCATTTGGGAGCCACGTTGAAAGGGATAGCAAGTATGCGAGACGGGTCGTCTATGCGATTCGCCACATGTATGGCATCGAGTTCGCGCCCGGGGTGGTCCCTGCAGATGGAAATGTCAGGAAGCTCGCATGGAGGATATGTAATGCCAAAGAGGTTTTGGTCAGTTCACCATCCCTACAGAAGGAAACCAGGATACTAACAGGATTCACAGGCGCCGTATAGCATGTCGAGGCACTCGAGAGGACCAGCCACGCCTGTCAAGGAGAGGTTTGCTGACAAGCTGTAAAGGCTGGGTCCAGCTGGTAGGGAGATGTGGCAGGAGGCGCTTGGTAGATGAGAGATGGCAGGGATTGCATCGACTAATGTGAGACATGTGGATATACCTATACCACACTACCTTGGTGCGATTCTGAGGTATTGGTGTGCCGAGTGCGCATTGCTGGTTAGCATAGCGGGGCGCAAAGAACGTGTTTATCGGCGAGGTTGATAGAGGTGGGAAACGTTGGCGCCATATTAGAGTATAACAGATACATTGAACTATCACACCTGTATATCTCAGGTTCGTCGTGCTTGCATGGATGGAGGTGCTGTTCATGACAGACAAGTTGGTGTCATCGCCAGATGACCAAGTCATAGCGCTGGTGATGCTTGCATTCCCGCAGCGGCAAGGTTATGAGTGGACAAAAGTAAAGGAAGACCCGAGGAAACTCCGGGCATGGAATTCACAAGACAAAGGCCCAAAAAGCGAGGGATAGAAAAAAAAACCAACAAGTAAAAGAAGAGGTCGTGCCCGGGTTCGAACCGGGGTTATTGGAAGTTGATGCTTGATAAGATATCTGTTATCAAAATCCAATGTGATAACCACTACACTACACAACCTGTTTTGGTTGTCCAATGGTGGGAAGGTGGGCTGTTATTTGGGCCTATATCCTCGGCTCGGTGCACGGGCCTTTACTCATTTGGGTTTTGACCACCGCACTCAACTGAACGTAGGCATATCTGTCAAAAGGATCAAATTCCAGAAGGAATTCTTGGAGTTGGGAAGAGCTGACTTACTAAGTCTACGTAAGAGCTTAAAGTATGCTGGAATAAATCTGATGCGTTGTTCCGGTGTTTCGCTGCTCCCCAAACCAGTCACTTACCTACACCTATAAGTCCAAAGTGTTTTGGCATCACAATCAGTTCTCGTCGTACCACATCACTAAAGGGCATCCAGAAGAACTACGTAAGATTTACGCCAATTTCGACATAAGTCTAACTAACGACACCTAACCATCCACGTCTCATGTTGACCTACGATGCATAGTACCTGCACCGGCCTTTCAAGTGTCAGCAAAGTCCTCTCCATCAGGGCGAAGCAGACAGCTACTCACCTGGTGGCTCGGGTAGATCAGTGTATCGGCAATGACGACATTTTCACGCCGCGTAGCAACAAATACAACTACTTCGGCAATGTCATCCGGTGTTAAGGGGTCAACTCCACTATTCCCAGTACCAACTTAGTATCACACCCCTCCAGACAATGACAAGCCACCGAACTTACGAATAGACAGCATCCGCCTTGGCCTTGTCTCCGTAGAACCTAACAATCGAGAACTCCTATTTCCAAGTCAGTCAGTTTCTCCCAACCTCAGAAAAGCCAAATCCTCATACCGTCTCGACCTGCCCAGGGTCAATCTCCATAACGCGAATCCGCGTAGCAATGAGCTCCTTCCTCAGACTCTCGGTAAACGAGCGCACTGCCGCCTTTGTAGCACAATAGATGCTCCCACCAGCGTAGGGTTCGCGCCCAGCGATACTACCAATGTTGATGATATCTCCCGCACCGCCATTCGGGCGGGCCTTGAAGATGGGCAGGATCGCCTGTGTCATGTTGATGAGCCCTGTAACGTTGGTGGAAAACATGACGTTGATGTCTTCCTCAGAGATTTCGGGGGCTTGTGCGACTTTTCAAGAAGAGAACTCAGCATACAAACCCCTTGCTTCTCTCTCGCACAACACGCCAGCCAAGTTTCGAGACTCAGCGGTAAACAGAAAGAGCCAAACTTACCGCCCTTTACCAACCCTCTGCATATATCTATAATCAGCAACCCATCCACCACTCACGGAGATCACGAAGACTCGAAGGAAAGAAAAACCCACGCATTATTGACCAATACATCAATCCCCCTCCACCCCTCTGGCAACGACCCCACAAACCCCCTCACCTCCTCCGGGTTACTCACATCCAACTTCACCGGCAGCACCTTGACCCCCTCACCCACGCTCTCTTTAATCTTCTCTGCTATCTCGTGCAGCACATCCACACGGCGCGCCGTCAAAATTAAGCGCAGGTTATGCGGCTGGGTGCGAGCAAACTCAAACGCGGTGGATCGGCCAATACCCGACGAGGCACCCGTGATGACAATTGTCTTACCCTCAAGACGCCGTGCGGAGGACATTTTCCTTGGTGAGTTTGCTCCCGGTGACTGTGATGAGGAGGAGAATGGGAGACGGGCTCGGGATACCGCCGAACGAAACAGCGGCAGGGGCGGGTGCAGTGATGGTGAAGAATAAAGGTAGGGGTAGTTAGACAGAGATGATGACAAAAAAGAAGCAGAGAATGAGAAAAGACGAAATCTTCCACTAGTGCTGCTCGTGCTACTACGGAGTGCAAGTCTTGCTTCCGAAAACATGAAGAACGAAGTTGAGAGGCAATTGGGGGTGGGGGGACCAGAATTATGTACGGGTCAGGCCAAAAAAAAAATTTAATAATAATAAAATAGCAAGATGCAAATGCTAGTTAATGCCGATGCTAATGCAGATGCGGCATGCTGGCGCGCAAGCTTCCGTCCCGGCGTCGGCGACTGCCACGCGAAACAAGCTGACGCCATAGGGAGAGATCCACCGAAGATCGAACAGCGAAACAAAGGGATCTCCTTCCTGTCCAGAGCGCTGGAGACGGCTCCGCAACTCACGAGATACCCCGCACTCGTGCGCGGGAAGGGGAAGGCAAGTGGATTTCGGAGATAACAGGAGAAGACAATGAAATGCACTGATTACATTCTATCAAATAGGCTGCTGCTGAGTCGCTCCAATCCAAGCCATTGCTGTCCTATAGGTAATGTGTCAAGCTTCATGTTTTCTACCCAGAACCCATCTAAGCAGCTGTAATCCGCTCGCTGGTTTTGTTGTTGAAGTTGCTTATGCCCGACAGTTTTGATATTCTCTTGATTTCCACATCGTGTCGCTCTCTTTGCTGCTGTAACACACTTTGGCGATTCTTGCGGTACACGCCCAGGGGCATGAGCACAGCTGCAGCCAACAACGCGCAGCAGACAATCATGTCTTGGTGCAGCGCGTCTGTGTACGCTTTCCGCACCGCTGCTTGTTCCCCAGGCGGGAGAGCCGCTATCCCTCCGTGCGCTAGTTGATCTGCACTCACAGCTCCGCCTAGTTGTGAGTTCAGCTTGACTCCGAGAATTGCTGACGAAGCAGCGATGCCGATACTTCCTCCCAGCATGCGAACCTGTGCTACGATGCCCTGAGACGATGCTGTCAGGCCGTATCAGTGCACTGCATATAAGCTCTCCGGCTAAATCTGGGGTTGGGGAAAAAAGACCTACCATGTTCCTTCATCGGTGACTCGATGGCCGCTACCATCGTCGACCCTGTGGCTGTGAGCCCGAAACCGAGCCCAATGAATGACAGAAAACCCAACACTTTGGGCTCAACCTCGGCGCCGTCACCAGCTGTGGTTTGCAGGGCACAGCCTATCAGCATGAGGGCTGATCCGAAAGCCAGTGTCTCGGCCCTAATGTTCTTCCTTCCGTTGACGACTCCTCCGAGCACGCTCCCGATCGCCGTTGACCCGAGCATCGGCAGCAGCATGAGGCCCGCTTGGAATGGGTTCTTGCCGTTGACAACTTGAAACCGTATTGGGAAGACGTAAATGCTGAGCAGGTAAGGGAATCCAACGAACATGGTGTTGAGGACCGTAAAGCTCCAGGCTCGATTACGAACCAACGAGAGCGGGATTGCCGCTGCAACGTCATTCCAATTACGGTCGATATACAGCTGCCAAAGAGCAAGAGCAGCAAGACAACAAATACCAGACAGCAGAGGCACCAAAAAGATAGCTTTCGCCCATTGCCCAGTCTCAGCGCCCGAATGTTGAAATGGGAAAACAATGAGGACTGCCGCTACTATCCTGTTTGACAGTACGCGTTAGAGAACATGGTCGACCGGGATGTCCGGGCCGGAGGGCTTACAAAAGAAGGGACCCCAAATAGTCCACATCCTTCCACCTTCTAGGCAGGAAAGGCGGGAGTTGCTTCGGATCCGGCCAAGCAAAGTAGAGAGCGAGAGCCGAAATTCCGCCGATAGGGCCGCTGTCGTATCATCGTTAGTTGGCGTTCTCAGCTCACGAGAGCTGAAGGATACGAACTTGATCCAAAACACCCATCTCCATGTCGCATACTCAGTAAGCACGCCACCAAGGAGCGGTCCTAGAACACCCGAGACGGAGAGGACGATGCCGATGAAGCCAATCATGAACTTTTGGTACTTTAGAGGGGCCACCTCGGGCATTAGAATCATCGAGAGTCCGTATAGACCTTGAAAATTGTTAGCTCCGCGGGATAGTAGTCGTCAAACTGAGCACGTACCAGATCCGCCAATACCCTGGAGAGCCCGGAAAGCGATGAGTTGATCTAGTCTCTGACTCCATCCACAGCCGAGGGAGAAGCCAATGAAGATAATGTAAGCTGTGAGATATGCTGCTCTCCGGCCGATGACATCAGAAATGCGAGCAAACAGCACTGCGCAACTCAAATACGCCAGTGTGTACGCCAGAGCAACCCAGTTGATGGTCTCAATCTCGTGGAACTCGACAGCAATGGCGTAGAGACTGGTTGCCACAATGGATGAGTCTAAGACAGCGAGGAAGAATCCCAGGCTCAATCTACGAAAGAGTCTTGTCAACCAGGCATGCCATGACCCAATCGGTGTTCCGAGAAACCTACGCTGTACTGAGAATGATGAAGCGCGGGATAGAGATGGTTGAACCGATCGGCGCGCCTTCGTGGGGCCCATCGGCGTTTAAGGGCGGGACTCCATTTTCCGCTTGACTTTTGTCCAAGTCAGCAAATTTCTCATTCGTCAACTGTGATGGCGCCCTGGATGAGTTGGCTGTAATGGGAAGGACATCGCCCTTCCCGTCGTCTGCCCTTGTTCTCGCCATATCCAAGATGTAAACCAATGATGATTATGTGCAGATACAACAATTGAGACCTATGCTCATCCTGCAATGTTAATGGGAGCAGGTGAGGTGGGCGGAGGCAGATTTTTATGCTCCAGCTCACGCAGGTGGGAACTGACGAAAGTTTGTCCACGACGCCCTTTCCTCATCAGTCAGCCTCTATACGAAGCTGGGCCTGTACGGCCGAGGGGAAACTTCGGTGACGATGGTCTAAATCGACAGGCGGAGGCCGGGACGAAATGCATGGATGGAACTTGGAGGCGGATAACAGCTTGCTGAGGGCGGCTTGGGAGTTGCGACCAATAGCTGCGGCCTGACTTAGCTTAGCGTCGCAAGGGAATGGCCTCGGCATCTCCCAACCGACGCCATAGCGCGCCTCCTCGGCGGGCCGCGGTGGGCTTGCCCGAGTGAGCTATTCAATGTTGCGGTCGGACACCACGTTCGTTGGTTTGGGGAAGCACGCAGGCCTGGGGGCTGCTCGGAAACGTCCAAAGGAGCGCAGATGGAGCCAACTTCGCACTCGCTTACCCTTCCTGATCTGGACCAGAACGACCAAATCTCGCCTGTTGAACCATCTGATTGGCCATCATTTTTCCGGCCGATACTCTGGCGTCACCCTGCAAGGCTTGCTGCTTCGCTGCTTCAAGACTACCTACTTCACTGCCTCAAGATAACTACCTACCTCTGATCAGGCACGTGCAGCCCCAACAACAGTAGCAACACCTCCAGCCGATCAGTGCCATCACCAAATTTGAGTGTAACACGAGGAAGCGTAAGAAGTACATCGGAAACTCTTTGCGATCCAGCCAACTTGATGTGCTCCATGCAAAGCAGCCTCAGGCATGAGACAGAACTGGAAATGGGCTATGCTGCAGAGCATCATCCGGCTGACAGTAACTCCCCATATGCGTCGTTGAATTTCAGAAGGCTGCACTAATCGAGATGGCGCTTCTTGTCATCTGCTGAGACATTGCTGAGTCTGGAAGCAGCACTACCCCACGAAGAATGGAAAATAAGCCTGGCTGCCATGGCATTGTGTCCCTGGGCGCATGGAGGTGGCAAGTTGACGTGTGGTATCTTTCAAAAGGAGTGTTTGTGTGACGGAATTCGACGGGGTTGATGTGAATCTTCCAGGTCTCGTGCGCAAATTGCAACCCTGGACGGCCGAACATCCGGTGATAGTGTTATGGTTATAGTTGCTCGCCTACCTACCTACCTACCTAAGTAATGAGCACCTCGCGGACTGGCCGGTTTGTATAGGTCCATGTCTAGAATCTAATTCAGCTGTCAAACTCTTGCCCTCCTGCTGAACATCCGTGGGCTCCCTACAATGATTTTCCAGCAAGCTGTTTGCTAGCTTCTTCCTTCTTACCTACCCGGCGCCATTCCAACTAGCGCAGTGGTTGGAAACATCCCGCCGATATAATGAAAATACTTTGAGCAGATATCGGACAGTCCAATTTTCTAATCCCAACTGCAAGCCAACATACATCGCCACCGTCGCCAGGTCATGCGCGGGATGTCCTCTCTTTCGGCCGGGATGGCGAAGGCAGTTCCCATGATCAGTACAGCAAAGGGCTCACAAGTGCCGCAGGTATCCGGAGCAGGAGGTAGTAAGCGGCACGATGGTCTCCACGGGTGCCCTGCTGCCCGATGCCTGTCTCGAACCTTGGCGCCTCTCTTGAGCTTCCGGTCTCTCTCCTCTGACTTCAATGTTCATTGCAGCATCTATCTAGACGCCATACATGGCAGCAGGGGCGATTACACCGTCTTCTGACGCCCGACAGAGCACATCGAAGGGCACTGTCTTACTTGACATGCCAGACGCAAGATCAGATACCTCGTATGAATTGGCTTTCATTGCGTAACTCAAGAGCCTTTTAGCTCGCAAATCTCCTAGCAGCATCACCCGAGTGTGTCCTGGCTATTATTTGCTACACTCCGTCTCAGCAGCAGACCATATTACCCGAAGGATTGCTTGCAACTCTCACGTACGACCATACCCACTGCAGAACTTGGGATTCCCCCCGCTCTCCCATCGATAAACCAACGAGGGCCTGACTAGTAACTGTGTCGGTGACAACCAGAGAATCCCTGGCGATGTATCTTCTTTTTTTCGACCCCTCCATCTAAGAGACCAGCAAGGGATCTTGGTGCGCGCTGGGGGTGGTGGTGTTGGTCTCGTACGGCTGGACTGTGATGTGACAAGGCCAGTCGAGGACGGCTTTGCTAAAACGAGCCATGCATCCCAGTCCTTGACTCGGACAGCTCCAAGAAAATCTTCACGACACTGTTAGACGTGAGAAACAGGCCATCCATTTGATGCCCCAGTTTCGGCCTCATTTCAAATAGAGCATGTCTCTTCGTACTGTGGCGAGCGCCCTCCTATACTGTAAAAAGGAGGGGGAGAGAGGGTGGGACGCTGGTATTTGCACCAAAGATGCCAATCGCCATCGCCATCGCAACTGTATTATACGATAGGTTTTAATTATAAGACGCCTTATATAAGTAAGCCCAAGGCATCCGACCACCTTTATAGTTAATCGTTAGCTATCTCCAAAGCGTTGAACCCCCAGTTCGAAGGCCTTGGGCTCACCCGTATAAGGCGTTTCACAATTGGAACCTAATGGGTGTTCTAGTTGTAATGGCGATAGTAATCGCCATTCTTTGGTGTAAAAAAGCTAGCGCCCCGCCCTTTCTCCCCCACCCTTTTTTTTTTTTTTTTTTTT